>Ga0209374_1001800_pt1 | contig 20038 bp, 9 predicted proteins | sample SaaInlLV_DNA_10m_FD_184683 | JGI IMG/M metagenome (GOLD analysis project Ga0209374, IMG submission 184683) | Marine microbial communities from expanding oxygen minimum zones in the Saanich Inlet - SI075_LV_DNA_10m (SPAdes) (version 2) | ecosystem: Environmental > Aquatic > Marine > Unclassified ... | reverse complement strand
CGGCCCCCCGACGACCGGGGAGTGCGGGGTGTGGAACCAGACGGCCGCAAAAAAGGGGGATTTTTTTTCGGCGGCGTTTTGAATGAAGGGAAGAGCGCGGTCCATGATGACGCGGGAGTCATCGCCTTTGGTGTTCTCAGTGACGGTAGTGCCAGGGCTGGTGAAGTAATCGTTGCCGTATTCTTTACCGGGATTGGCGTCGCCGGATTTTTTCTTTTTGAGAGGGCCGGGATCAATGAGGGGATCCCAGGTGGGGACTTTTGACTCGGTGACGAAGGAGACATCGACATCACGTTCCCAGGGCGGGCAGTAGTAGCGCTCAGGTTGTTTGGCGAAGGTGCCCCAGCGTTTTTGATCGCCCTTTTCTTTTGAGAGAGTGCCGAGGTGCCACTTGCCGAAGTGACCGGTGGTGTAGCCTTGTTTTTTAAGAATCGAAGTGATGGGGATCTCGGTCGGTTCAAGCATGCCCTTCATCGCGAAGGTGATGCCAAAGCGGTAGGGATTGCGCCCGGTGTAGCAACTTCCGCGGGTGGGTGAACACATTGCAGCGCCGGAGTAGAAGCGGGTAAAAGTTACTCCTTCGGCCTGCATTTGGTCGAGGTGGGGTGTCTTGAGGTGAGGGTGACCATTGTAGCCAGTATCGCCCCAGCCCTGGTCATCGGTCATGACGAGGATGATGTTGGGCCGATCTGCCGCCCGAAGAGATGCGGAGATGCAGAGCAGAGAGAAGATGAGTGCTTTCAAGATGGTGAATTTTAGATCTTTGAATTGCTGTTATTTGCCATCTTCCTTTTTAAAGATATCGAACTCAGGGTTAACGCATTTACTTCCCCAGCGCTTGTAAATGGCTCGAAGGTGTTCGCGAGATTCGGGTTGCTCTCCCTTGTCGCCGGTTTCCTTGATCCATTTGTTGAGGAGGTCGCGGTGGTGTTTCAATTCGCCGGCGAATCTGGGATCGTTGGCGAGGTTGTTGACCTGATGAGGATCTTTTTCGAGATCGTAGAGTTCTTCGGAAGGGCGTTTTCCGAAGAAGGCCCAGGTTGGGATCTTCCCAAGTTCACCTTTGGCGTGGAGTTCGCGAAGGCGCTTGGTTTGAGCTTGTCCGTCGCGATATTGGGCCTGGAGGAGAATACGATCGGTCATGAAGTTGCGGAGGTAGCGGAACTTTTCGGTCCGTACGGTGCGGATGCGGTCGATCGTGTAATCGCAACGATCACGGGCCGAGACGACGTAGTCCCGCGCTTTGTAGCGGTCGCCAAAGAGATCTTTTCCGTGGAGGTAGTCAGGGAGTTCAATGCCAGCAAGAGCGAGCGTGGTGGCGGAGATATCAAGACCACTGATAAGTTCGTTGCGGGTGGAATTCTTCTCGATGCCTGGTCCTGAGATAATGAGGGGAACATGGACACCGCCTTCGTAGCAGAATTGCTTGTGGCGAAGAGAGTGGTTATTGCCATGATCGGAGAAAAAAAAGACGATGGTGTTTTTGAGAAGGCCATCCGCTTTGAGACGACCCATGATGTTTTTGACATGGCCGTCTGTGACGCGGACGGTGTCGTAATGGTGAGCCCATTCCTGGCGGAAGATTTCCTCGTTTGGGAAGTAAGGCGGGACCTTCATGGTCGCGGGGTCGACTTTGTCGGCGAGCTTTCGGGTGTTGGTTTTTCCGCCGCCTAATTGGATCTGTCCAAACCAGGGCTTTCCTTTCGGGAGGGTCGTCCAGTCGGACTTTCCTCTCTTCCCATAGAATCCTTTTTTCTGGCCGGTCTTGGGTGTTGGTTTTTGAGTATCAGCGCTGTAGTGCTTTTTACGATCGTAGATGAAATTGTAATCATCCTTGCCCTTGTTGAAGGTAGAGTAGCCATTTTCGATGAAGAGTTGTGGCAAAGTTTTGATTCCTGTGGGCAGTTGGATCGCGGCTTCGGGGCTGCGGGAGGAGCGATGTTGATGAGTCCCGGTGGTTGTTTGGTAAACCCCGGTGATCATGGCGGAGCGGCAGGCCGAGCAGACTGGGGCCGGGACATAGCAGCGAGAAAATCGGATACCATTTTTGCTAAGCTTGTCTAAAGTTGGGGTCTTACCCGCATTCACAGGAAAACCGTAGGATTCCATCCAAGGGGAGAGATCTTCGCAGAAAATCCAAAGGATGTTTGGTTTGTTCGCTGCCAAAGCGGGAAAAGAACAGAGGGCGATTAAAGAAACGAGTAGCGGTTTCATGCTTGGCGATCTTATGTAATGGGCGTCCTTTCGCAATCCACCAGATGGATTTTATAGTTATGAGGAAGGAGGGACATTCTTCACTTTGCGAGATCTGGAAGCGGCTTGCAAATTTGTTCCGAGCAAGACAGACACAATGATGCACGCTGAGTTCGCGAACATTAAAGTGATCTGTTTTGATTTGGGTAATACTTTGATTGAATTTGGGCCAAGGCAGATTGCGAAACAGTATAAAGGGCTGACTTCCAAGTTGACGGAAATGTTTGGAAGTTGTGACACCGCAAAACTGAAGGCGATTCGGGATCGTCAGATCGTGGCCCCTTATCACGATGATTATCGGGAAAATGATGTCGAGGACTGTTGTCGTGAACTCATCGAGGGAATTTACCCAATCACTGCAACGGAAGCTCAGGTCAGAGAGTTGGCTGAGGAGCGATATAAGATTTTTGTTGAGATCATTGAATTGTCGGACGTGATTTTGCCGCTTCTGACGGATCTGGCTAAATCATATCGGCTTGCCTTGTTATCCAATTTTCCGTGTAGCCGCTCGATTCGTGATGGTGTCGAAAAGCTCGGAATGACTCAATTCTTTGATGCGATTGTGGTGTCGGGAGAGATTGGTTGGGTAAAGCCGGATCCGCGCCCCTATCAGGTGCTTTTGGACCAATTGCAAAGTGACCCGAGTGAGTGCGTTTATGTTGGTGATAATTGGCTTGCCGATGTGCAGGGTTCAAAGGGGATGGGGATGAATTCAATTCTTACGACTGAGCATCTGCCTTATGAAAAATTTGAACGCAAAGCTGGTGATCTTGAGCCTGATAAGACAATTGCGAGGATTAGTGAATTGAGGGAATTATTTCTTTGATTTTTCCTCGCCTATTTTTTTGAGGTCTCGGGAAGGCTTCGCAGACGTATCTCTGAGAGTTTGCTTATCGTTAAAGTCTTCTCGGTTTCCTAAATAAATTAGGGCGTAAAATCCCTTTGACAGGTAAATTTCCGGTGCGTTGTTGGAGTGTAATGAAAAATCCGTTCCGAAAAACAACCTTGGCCGTCGCTTGTTTGGCCCTTTCCCAAACTCCTGCATCAGCCGGGAAAAACTCCGTTGCCGAATTCGATTCAAGCGAAGCTGAATCTCTCGGCTGGCGTGTTGTAGATGATGGCGTAATGGGTGGACGGTCGAAAGGCAGTATCAAGGTCTCAGACGATGGTATTCTCACTTTTAGCGGAAAACTTTCTTTGGAAAACAATGGGGGGTTTTCTTCACTACGGACCGAGAGGCTCAAAATGAATCTTGCGGAGGCTGATGGCCTTGTTGCTCGAGTGAAGGGTGATGGCCGGACCTATCAAATGCGCTTCAACACTGAGGCTCGCTTTCGAGGAATGGAAGTTTCGTTCAAGGCAGACTTCAAGACGAAGAAAGATGAGTGGATTGAGGTGAAGGTGCCCTTTGAGCAATTCAAAGGGAGCTTTCGTGGAATGAGCCTTTCCAAAGAAAAGTTTGATCCCGGCAAAATCAGTCGAGTTGGTCTTCTTCTTGGGGACAAGAAGCAAGGTCCTTTTGAGCTTCAGGTTGATTGGATCCGTGCCTATGGCGGATCATCTGGCGGGGACGATATTGTCTCGGCAGCTTTAGCGGATGGGCGTTTTAGTATTCTCGCCAAGGCTCTGACCGAGGCGAAATTAGTGGAAACGCTCCAAGGTAAGGGCCCATTCACGGTCTTTGCCCCAACTGACGACGCCTTCAAGAAGCTTCCAGCAGGCACCGTCGAAACCTTACTGAAGCCGGAGAATAGTGCGAAACTTCAGGCTGTCCTCACCTACCACGTCCTAAGTGGTTCGGTAAATCTAGCGGGCGCGATTTCTGCTGCTGAAGCGAAAACGGTGCAGGGATCCTCTGTGAAGATTGCCTTCTCGAAGGGTCGGGTTCGTGTTAATGATGCCGCGATTATTAATGCTGACGTCCAGTGCTCCAACGGAGTGATCCACGTGATCGATTCGGTCATTCTTCCCCCGAAGGCTGCCGAGCCATCCAATGACATTGCGAGTGTCGCAAAGCGGGCCGGCAACTTCACCACTCTTCTTGCAGCAGTCGATGCGGTTGGGCTGACTGATGCTTTGACCAGCGATCAAAATGTAACTGTTTTGGCTCCGACAGATGCCGCGTTCGCTGCACTGCCAAAAGGCACGGTTGAAGAGCTTTTGAAATCTGAGAACCGTGATAAGTTAACAGCTATTTTGAGCCTTCATGCGATCCCAGGGAAGGTGAGCGCTGGTGATGCACTCAATGCGGGAATCGCAAAATCCCTCAGCGGTGGATCCCTCAAGTTTGAGATTGTGGATGGTCTTCTCAAGGTCAATGGAGCGACTATCGTCAAGACTGATATCAAGTGTGACAATGGAGTGATCCACGTGATCGACGCAGTCATTCTTTCTTCTTCGAATCGTGGTGAGAACAAAACCGCCGCGATGATTGGGAAGAGCCCTCTCGAGCAGATTGAGGCAGCGATCGATCGTGGGGTTCCGATCTTCAACAGTGGAGAACACGGGGAATGCGCAAGTATCTACCGCGACTGCATGGTCTCAATTTCCGAAGCGTCCTGCGTCGATTCTCGCGTCAGCATGGTGATCAAGCAACTGGTGAAAAAGTCAGGGGATATTGAAAGTGATACTGAGCGGGCTTGGGTTCTTCGGAGCGGGTTAGACCACGTTTATACCACTCTTTCCAAAAACTAGGTTTTACCTTTTTAGAGTTATTTTAGATTGGTCCGAACCTCCAGGTTCGGGCCATTTTTTTTAATTGGAATTGAAAGTGTAATTTCAGAGCTCTCTAAATCATACCCAAACTAAGGATTCCGCGTGGATCATCCCCACCCACGGACGATAGATTTCCTCTTAAGGCAGGGTCTCGTGACCTTGAAAATTATTAGAGAAAAAAGAGATGGCTTAATACTTTAGGCCCAAGTCATTGGTTCGCACTTCCTTGAGTTTGGCCGCCATTTGCTTTTGGAAACGGGCGAGGGTTTGACCATATTTGGGGTCCTTGGCGAGGTTGGTGAATTGTTTGGGGTCTTGTTTCATGTCGAAGAGTTCTTCATCACCCAAGCCGTTTTTTCCGTAAGCGATGTAGGCCCAGTCTTGTTCTCTTAAGAGGAAGCCTTTCCCGTTTACGCTGAAGGCAGCGCTACGAACTTCCTTCGCAGGATCGGTCATCATCTCGGAGATGTCCTTTCCTTGTAAGCGTCCGGGAACCTTAAGGCCGCAGAGATTGGAAAGAGTGGGATAAAGATCGAGGAGTTCGACCAGAGAGTGACAGACAGCGGGCTTCTTGCCCGGCATGCGGATGATGAGGGGGACAGCAGCAGATTCATCGTGAAGACTGACTTTGGCCCAAAAATCATGCTCGCCCAAATGGTAGCCGTGGTCACTCGTGAAAATGACGATAGTGTTGTCATCCAACCCGGCTTCCTTCAGTCCATCGAGCACCTGCCCAACCATGCGGTCCATGAATGCAACAGAAGCGTAATATCCGCCCACAGCTTTCTTTTGTCGACGGACGTCCATCTTCATATTCTTGCTTGTCTTGTAGTTGATTCCCGCCTTTGGAATATCAGCCCAATCCTCTTTGAGCTTTGGAGGTAGCTGCATTTTTGCGTAGGGAAGGAAGTCGGTGTAGTCCTTTCTTGGTGCGACAAACGGAACGTGAGGCCGCACGAACCCGACTCCTAGAAAGAAGGGCTTATCTTTATGTTGCTTAATGAGTTCTACGGCTTTGGCGGCGGTTTTCCCGTCAGAGTGGACAAGGTCATCGCCATCGGCTTCGACCACGACAAAGGTGTTGCCACCCACCGGGCCGGGCTTTCGTCCGTCGGCATTGTTCTCCAAAGTTTCACCATCTCCTGGAGCCTTCCATTCTGGACCTGCTGAGTTGAATCGCTCGGTCCAAGAGGCTGGATCGTCAGCACCATCAGTGCCTTTTTCAATTCCACCAGGAACGCCCATGTGGAAGATTTTGGAAACCCGCGCAGTGTGGTAGCCATTATTTTTGAAATGTTGAGCCCAGGTAGCCCGCTCTCCAATGGCCGGTCTGGGTGATCCATAGCCGAGCATCTTGATGGCGTGTGGGTAATATCCACTCATGAACGAGGCCCGAGAAGGACCACAGTAGGTCCCTTGGCAATAGGCTTTGGTAAACCGGGTTCCCTGTGAGGCGAGACGATCAATGTTTGGGGTTTTGCAGACTTTGTTGCCATAGCACGAAAGTGCGGTGGCGGTCAGATCATCCGAGATGATAAACAAGATGTTTGGCTTTTCTGCGCCGAAGGCGGAGAGGGAAATCGAGGCAAGGGTGAAGAAGAGGCGCTTCATGAGTTTTTCAGTTTTGAGATGATGGCGTCGACATCGTAAACGCAGCCACCCCAAGAGCCGCCGCTGACATCTTGAAGAGCGGCCCAGAGGCGGGTATCGTCCGGGACATCAAGGTTGGGTTGGAGAGCGGGGTTGGTGTCACGAGAGGTGATGTTTTCGGTGCCGGTGTAATCAACAGAACCAGTCATATTGTGACAATTAATTTCAATGCGAACAGGGTCGCCATCACAGAGCTTCCCGATCGGGCCGCCAGACCAAGCTTCTGGAGAGATATGCCCGATACAGGCTCCGGTCGAGACACCGGAGAATCGGCCGTCTGTGATGAGGGCGACTTCTTTACCCCATGAAAGATGCTTGAGTGCGATCGTGAGTTGGGCGGTTTCTGGCATACCACAACCGATGGGGCCGTATCCGATGAGAACAATGACGTCGCCTTTGCAAATGCGGTCGTCGCCGCTTGATTTAACAGCGGCGATGGCATCCGGTTCAGAGGTAAAAACACGGGCCGGACCTTCGTGAAGATAGATTCCTCGGTCATCAATGAGCGACGGATCTATGGCCGTGGATTTGATAAGCGAACCTTCGGGCGCAAGATTCCCTTGAGGAAAAGTGACGGTAGAGGTGAGTCCATTTTCGCGGGCTCGGGCCGGGGATTGTATGACGTCCTCAGGATCAATACTGTCAAGTTGTGTGAGCTTTTCCTTGAGACGAATACGGCGTTCGGAATTTTCCCACCAATCTAGGTTTTCACCAACGGTTTGTCCGGTGACAGTCATGGCATCAAGATGAAGTTTTCCCATGTCACGAAGGTGAAGCATCACCTCGGGGACTCCGCCAGCAAGGAAGACCTGGACGGTTGCGAAGTGGTGTGGGCCGTTCGGAAGGGCATCGACGAGGCGTGGAATCTCAGCATTAAAACGACGCCAGTCATCGACATTGGGACGCCTTAACCCAGCCTGATGGGCAATGGCTGGAAGGTGCATGATAAGGTTGGTGGAGCCCCCAAAGGCGCAGTGGAGGGCAAGGGCGTTTTCAAGCGATTTTTCAGAAAGGATATCCGCGGTCGTAAGGCCATTCTTTTCTAGGTCGAGCATCGCAAGAGCAGATCGGCGCCCCATGTCTTTCCAGATCTCGGTTCCAGATGGTGCGAGGGCAGAATGGGGAAGAGAGAGGCCGAGTGCCTCAGCAACCACTTGAGCAGTCGCAGCGGTCCCGAGAAATTGACATCCACCACCAGGTGAACCGCAAGATCGGCAGGCAGCGTGAGCTGCGTAGTCGAGAGAGATCTCGCCTTGAGAATAACGAGCACCGATGGTTTGGATTCGACCAAGGTCCTCATCTGTCTCCTCGCTTAACAATGATACCCCACCTGGAACAAGAATGGTAGGGAGTGACTGGGTTGCAGCGAGCGCCATCAACATGGCAGGGAGGCCTTTGTCACAAGTGGCTACTCCGATGACACCTTTGCGGGTTGGGTGAGAGCGAATCAGGCGGCGGAACACCATCGAGGCATCATTGCGATAAGGAAGGGAATCCATCATGCCGTCGGTTCCCTGAGTTCTTCCGTCGCAAGGATCAGAGACGAAGCCTGCAAAGGGAACGCCTTTGGCAGCGGTGATCGTTTTAGCGGCTTCCTCCATGAGAAGACCAACTTCAAAATGACCGGTATGATAGCCAAGGGCGACGGGAGTGCCGTCCTCACGACGAATCCCACCTTGGGTGGAGAGAATGAGATAGTCGCGACCTGAGATGTCTTCCGAGGACCAGCCCATCCCGACATTCTGAGTCCAGCCAAAGAGGTGACCTGAAGGTTCGGTGGCTAATTTTTCGGGAAGAAACGGAAGAGTTCCGGATGGTCCGGGCGCTTTAGTTTTGAGGGTGTAAATCTCCTCGAGGCCGGAGTCGAAGATGAGGGAGCGGGACATTGAGATCTATGAAAGGTGGAATTCACGTAGAGGAGTAAAGCGGCAAATAACTTAAAATGATTTTGATGTTACTTATTTTCGTGATTGGTGTAGCGGCCAATCAGTGGGTATTGCTCAAGCTCAAGGACGCTGCCAGTGATGGGTCGGCTTGCTTTTGAAGCCCAGTAAACTGCGGCTTCGGCAATTTCCTCAGGTGCGAGGATACGGCCGGAGGGCGCAGCGTATTCGGGAAGAGTCTCAGGCCAGTCTTCGGCGAGACCGTCGTCAAGTTTGACCTGGTATTCGTTGTCGGTGAGGGTCCAACCCACATTGAGTTGGTTGAAACGAACTTTATCGGTGCCGTGGGAATCGGCGAGATTTCGGGTCATGGTCATGAGCCCCCCTTTGCTGACCGAGTAGGCAAGCATGTTGGCTTGTCCGCAGTGCGCGAGGACGCTGCCGATATTGACAACACATCCCTCGCTTTTTTTGAGAGCGGGGAAGAGGTGACGAATGAGTTGGAGAGGTGCTCGTAGGTTAACGGCGATGATGCGGTCGAAAAAGGCGACATCGGTATTTTGTAAATGCCCGCGCGTCGTAAAGGCCGCGTTGTTGACGAGGCAATCGATTTCTCCGAAGCAGTTGAGGGCTTCTCTGGCGATTTGCGCCGGACTTTCGGGATCTTGAAGATCACCTTGCACAAAGGCCGAGTTTTCAGGTCCAAATTCGTCTCGGAGGGCATTGGCTCGTTCGATATTGCGTCCGTGGAGAATGACCTTGGCACCTTCCTTCACAAAAAGGCGGGCCATCGCGGCGCCGATCCCGGTGGTGCTGCCAGTGATAAGGATGATTTGGTTCTGAAGTCTCATAATTACTTCGTTTTTTATTTTGAACTGGAAGTCTTTCTTTTCTTGGGAGGCTCTTCTTTCGTTGATTTTAAGATCTTTTCGGCTTTCGACTGAGGCTTGTCTTTCTTGTCTTCTTTTTCTTTTTGTCTTTCGAGGAATGATTTTCCTTCGGTGATCCACTTTGGGGCCTTGTGGCCTTTGACATGGGTGTCGAACCACTCGCGAACACGATAGTGGTAGTCGACCATGTTTTCTTCTTTTCGAAGACTGTGATTCTCGCCCGGGTAGACTAGCATGACGAGGTTTTCTTTCCCAGCCCAGCGAGCGGCATTGTACATTTGGACTCCCTGGCCCCAGTCGACGGCCCCATCCTTATCACCGAATGCGATGAGAAGTGGGGTGTTTAGGTTATCGAGTCCGTGGATAGGGGAGTTCCGAATATAGTTTTCAGGGGCTTGCCAAAAAGGTTTGTCCATACGGCCTTGTGATTGGGTGAAAATGGCGGCATTGGTCTGACCAGAATTCCAATACACGCTCACCGACATGCTCATCATATTGGTGAGAGGAGCGCCTGCCACGCCCGCGGCGAAGAGATCGCTCCGAGTCACGATGAAAGCAGTTTGGTAAGCGCCCCATGAGTGGCCGACCAGACCGACTTTATTTTCATCAACCATTCCGGTTTTGAGGATTTGTTCGACTGCCGGGACGACACACTCAAGAGCTGAGATTCCGGGCTCTTGAGGACGGTAAACGATGTCGGGCTGGAAGACGAAGTATCCCTCGGCGGAGAAGACGGCGGGATTGTAGGGGTGTTTTTCGCTTGGAACTTCGTAGCGATGGAGTCCTTGGGATCGTTTCTCATAAATGTAGACGACCATGGGGTATTTTTTCCCCGCACGGTAGTTGGCAGGGTAGCGGAGGGATCCTTGGAGTTTGACTCCATTCTTGTTTTCGAAGTCGATTAATTCGGTGCGTCCCCAATAGAACTGTTTTTGGAATAAGTTAGTTTTCGAGATCTGTTTTCGCCGGGCAAGATTTGGGCCTGAGACGTAAATGTCCGGTGAATCATTACCGCTTTCGATACTAAAAAGGTAACGATCGACATTTTTAGCACGCGTGAGCGAGCTAATCATTTTGTCTTCCCAAACTAAGACTTCAACGGGCTTTTTGGAGCGAATGGCTTCTAGTTTTCCGTATCCTGACTTTTTGGTGCGATCACCATAGAGAGCGAGATAGAGTGGTTGATCAGGTTCAAGTAAACCATCGTTGTCTTTTAAGAAGTTGGCTTGTGAGAGGCGATGGCGGATACGATCTTTGCGACCATTGGTCATTTTGGTAGTGGACGAGCCATCTGGGGAGATGAGCCAGAGGTCATAGCGATCATACATCAAGAAGGCCGAAGAATCCTTGAGCCAGATCCCCTGACCATACGGACGTTTTTCAACGGCGAGAGTGTCGTCTTCTTCGTCGGAAAATTTGATATCAAGGTCTTTACCGAGGTGCGTCTCTTGGTTCGTTTCGAGGTCGTAGGCCCATAGTTTCCCGTTACGCATGTAGAGAAGGGTTTGACCGTCGGGGCTTGTCGATAGGACATATTTGAGGCCTTCGAGAATTTTCTCCCGCTCCCCAGTTTTGGTGTCGATTTTGTATACGTCTTGCAGACGGGGCCCAAACATCGCGGTTTCTTTGTGAGGGGTGCGGTCGATTCCAATCGCTCGATTTCCTTTTCGGGTGATTCCGATTTTTTCGGTTAACTCGTTGCCAAGTTGCACAATTGATTCTTCACCTAGCCACCACATTGCTTTTCGGCTTGGGTTTTTTTGGGACGAAGCCTGCTTCTTTTGCAGGGGCATAATTTCAGTGTCTTTGGTATGCCAGACTTCGACATTTGATTTATCTTGAAGGGTCTCACGGAGTGTTTTTCCTTTAGTCTCTTCCTTCTTTTTGGGCTGAGGCTTTTTTTCAGGAGCTTTCTCTTCTTTAGTTTCCTCTTCTTTTTTTGGCTGTGGTTCTTTTTTAGGGTCTTCCTTTTCTCCTTCTCCTTCTCCTTCTTCTTCTTTCTTCGGTGCTTCGGCCGCTTTGGGCTGTGGTTCTTTTGGTTTATTCTCCCACTCTTTCAGATCGCAGTAAATCGCCGTGCCATCCTCTGACCAGCTGATTTTTCCGGCGGGAAGAAACATTTCTGCTGAAAAGTTTTTGTCTTGGGTGTGATCATAGACGTGCTTTTTAGGTTTCTTTTGAGCGACGCCTTTCCATGCAATGAGGGTATGTGAAACATCTTCTTTTTCGGCGTGTGCCTTTTCGAGCATCACGGCGAGATCGAGCGAGTCTTTGCGCCATTGGAGAGATTTGTATTCCAGGTCACTTGACTCGAGCGTGCGCAGCATTCCGGTCTTGGGCGAGAAGACTTGGAGAGAATTGCTGATGCTGGGGGAGTCGACGACCATCGCTAGGTGAGAACCTTGATCGCTCCAGGCATGTTGGGTGACATTGCCGAAGGTGGTGTTGGTTTTGTTTGAGAGATTATGGACGATAAGGGCTTTTTCAGGCGATTTTCCCTTGATTTCAATCGCGGCAAAGCGGCTGTCGTCGCTGAAGTGGAAGGCGCTTACCTTTTTGAATACAGTGGTCTCCTTACTGGTGAGATTTCGGAGATGGATGGTCGCGCCGGGCAACTTTTCTTTCGATTCTTTTTTGGCCTCTACTGGTGATTTTCCGATGGTGACGGCAAGCCATGCACTGTTATTTGAAAAGACAGGACGGGTGCCATTTTGGAAGCTCCCCACTTCGGGCATTTTTTTCCCCGTGAGGCGATGAAGTCGCAAGGTCTTTTCTTCATCAACACGGGTGACCCCGTAGATCAACCATTTCCCGTCCGGAGAAAATTGACGCGAATCAAGTCGCTCCCATTGCGCGTAGTCGGCTGGTTTGACGGGGGATTTTTGGTTACGCTTTTTTTTGGGCGTTTCTTTTTTAGGAGGATCCTCTTTTACTGGTTCCTCGGCGAAACTAGAAATCGGAAGGAGAGCGAAAGTGAGGAGGAGGGCAAGTGATGACCGCATGATAAATTAGTTGTAAGGTGGCTGTAACGGATTTTTTGCCAAGTTACGACCTCAAGTTCTTAATCCTAGCTTCGTTGTAAGTGACTTCCTTCTGTTCCTCTGAGACTGGATTAGGCTAGCTATCTTTTGGTCTGCTCGCGCTCGTTAGTTGCGATCGGCTGATTTTGCCAGTGCCTGCAAAAAAGAAGGGGTGATTGCCTATAGGCAATCACCCCCTAAAAACGCTCTGACTAGAAGTCAGAGTGCTGAGCCCTATTCAGGAATCCGCACGATGTAGAATCTTGTCTTGGTATCAAGTGGGAGACCACTTTCGGTGAATGAGGTCACATCTGCGCCAACGGTGGCTTGGACACCATCATCAAGCTCGTCCCAGAGGGTGAGATCGCCAAGGGCGAGGTCTTCACTTGCAAGAACAGAGTAGGTCTGCCCTTCACGGGAGTTCCACGTAATTGTTACCGAGACACTTCCATTCACAACCTCTCTTGTAACCGAGTTAATGACGATTCCAGAGTTTCCTCCTCCGCTGCCATCAACAATTAGTTTAAGGTTATCGATCGAGAAGTTCATGGCTGATCCACCGGTTCGGCCTTCAAGCTGAACTCGGAAGTCCTCAAGGGTCATGCCTTCAACCTCGAAGTCAGTGTAGACATTTTCAGCAATTCCCTGGCGATCCGGGGCGTCGTAGACAGTTACATCGACAAGCGCTGTTTTGGTGATTGGATCTCTGTCAACGTCAATGCCAATCGAGGCCCATTTATCGTTCGTTAAGGTGAAAGGAAGCCTTCCACTGACATCAATACCATTCCATGTGATCGAAGCTTCAGTGGATTGGAAGGTCTTAAAACCAACGCCGAAGGAATTATCGATCAAGGCATTTTCTTCCTCAGAAAGAACCTTAACAGCACCAGAGTCACCATGGACTTCGGTGTCTAGGAAGTTGATTCCGAACCCATCAGCCTGCATTTCAGTAGAAAGATAATCCATTTGGAACGAGAAGCTTTCCCAACCGGTGTAGTCTTCACTTGATTCAAATGAGATATAGTTTCCGGCGCTACCGACAGTTTCAAGAAGTTGGTAGAAGTTTCCATCGGAATCTCCTTCTGGGGCTTGGAGTCCTACGATCGGAGCGTTGCGGAGTGCTTCTTCAGCATACTTTTCACCTGAGAGATCAAAGTCTGCTATGACTCCGTCACCTCCCACTGTAATAATGTCACCAGAAGTGGGATCGCTCCCAGCTGCGATTTCGATGCCATCCTTGAAACCATCATCATCAGAGTCAGGGTTGTTAGGATCTGTCCCAGGTTGGTCAGCATCCACGAAATCGACCAACGGGTTCTCGACACCATCGAGGAGGCCATCGTCGTCAGTGTCTGGATTAAGAGGGCTAGTCCCTGTCTTAGAGAGGCTAACGAAGGTGCCTCCGCCATCCTCAACTGCATCTTTGTAACCATCACCATCCGAGTCGTCATCGATCGGGCTAGTGCCAAGGGCGTTCTCTTCGAGGTTCGTTAAGCCATCTCCATCTGGATCACCGTTTGGTCCGTTGTTTGGATCAATTGAGCCGTCATCGTCGGTGGAGAGATCAAACTTGTTCTCCCAAAGATCAGCTAAGCCATCACCGTCGTTATCGCCTTCACCAGCTCTGAAAACATTAAGCACCAAGTTGTCGACATCGAGGTCCATGGATGCCCCTCCGGTTCGTCCCCCAATCTGCATGCGAAATTGTTCGAGAGCCACGCCTTCCATGAGATAGTTGGAAACAACGGGTTGGCCAACTCCAAGGAGTCCGATCTCCGGAAAAATTGTGGCATCGAGGAGGACGTTACCTTCCGAGCTTTTTTGCAAGACGACTTCCACCGAACCCCAACTACCTTGCTGTTGTTCATACGGAATATCGTTACTTTGTTGACCATCGTAATTTACCGTGGCATTGGTCCCGTTAAACGTCCTAAATCCGACGCCAATAGAGTTTGAGAACAAACCACGCTCCTCAGCATCTGCAAATCCATTAGAGCCAGCGCGAACCACGCCTGTGTCGCCATGAGTTGGAATGTCAAGGAAGGCAATATGCCAACCATCGGCAGCAACCCGGTCGGCCCGGTAGTCCATGGAAAATTGTGCTGTTTTCCAACCTGTGGTATCTGCCGGGGCATCAAAGGAAAGGTAGTTGCCTGCGTCACCCTCACCACCATCAAGCAGGTGGTAGTAGGACCCAGTTGGGCCGTCATCAACGACCTGTTGGGCGAGAAATCCTGCAGTTCTGACTCCCTGAGCGTCGTAGGGGACCTGAGGATTGTCGAAGTCAGCCAAAAGAACGCCTGCGATAGGATCGAGATCCTCTGGGACTGTTGGGTCACGTCCATCCAGAATTTCTACGGAATCCCCAAGAAAATCACCATCGGTGTCCGCGTTATTTGGGTCTGTTCCTGGCTGGTTTGCGTCGACAAATTCAAGAAGGGGGTTTTCCACACCATCACTCAACCCGTCTCCGTCGGTGTCTGCGTTTAGTGGATCGGTTCCGGTCTGAGTGACACTAATGAATTCTCCACCTCCATCTTCCACGGCGTCACTAAGGCCGTCGTCATCGGTGTCATCGCTTTGCGGGTCTGTTCCGAGAGATTGCTCTTCAAGATTTGACAGCCCATCGACATCTGGATCTCCGTCAGGGCCATTGTTGACATCAACCGAGCCATCGTCAGAGGCGCTGAGTCCATATTTCTCTTCCCAACGATCTGCAAGTCCGTCTCCGTCGGAGTCTCCGGCTGAAACGTTTAATTCGATATTGTCGATATCAAGAGTCATTGATGAGCCTCCAGTTCTGCCAGCGATCTGGAGTCTGAAATTCTCTAGGGTAACGTTTTCCAGAGTTTGAGCTTCAGTGAAAACTGGAAACGCCGTTCCTTGTTGGCCAGGCTCGGAGTAAACCACAGCTTCGAGGGCTACGGTTCCGTTGGCATCGCGGTCCATAGTAATTTCCATCGAGCCCCAGGTTCCGGCATCCGGGAGAACGTACTGGCTGTCAATTCCTTGTGCGCCATTATAGTTCACGGTCGCGTTCGTGCCATTGAAGGTTCGGAACCCGACCCCGATTGAATTCGAGTAAAGTCCTCTTTCCTCGACACCATCGAGGGCAGTTGATCCGGCTCTTACGACGCCAGTTTCTCCATGTATTTCAGAATCGAGAAATGCCACACTGAAACCATCGGCCGCAACTAAATCTGTTCTAAAGTCCATTTTGAAGGACGCTGCGGTCCAACCATTAGTTGGTGTCACCGAATCAAAAGAAATGTAATTTCCGGCATCTCCCTCACCGCCGTCAAGTAAGTGCAGATAACTTCCGGAGGGCCCATCTGTAAGAATTTGATTCGCATTGAAGGCGGGCGTCTTGACGCTATCTATCGCGTAGACTGCGTCGTTGCCGTCGAAGTCGGCTAAAACCGCGCCGGTGGCTTCAAAATTGGCAATTGCTGCCAAAGTTAGGGGCAGAATTGTTCTCTTGTTCAGTATTTTCATGATGTCAGATGTGTGTTGAAAGCCAAACGCTGGAGAGGCATTTAGATTTATACTGCGTAAAATGACAAAGATTGAACTTGGCTGTCAAACCAAAATGATGCCCTTAAGTTTATTAAAATACTTTGAGGTTGTCGTGTTGTTTTCGATGACTAAAAACAGAAGTCACCCCTCCACGCGGGCGTTATTCCGCCTTCAGGCAAGGCGCTCATTTCACGAAGGTGACTGACTGCCGGGAAAGGAACTAGCGAAGGAGTCTCAAATTGAGGAGATCCCCCTCTAGTTCCACATAAGATCAACCAATCCCTGCTTCACGTCATTGAGAATAAACTTTGTTCCATCAGGCCAAACGACGGAAAGTTGACCAGATAAATCGTCTCCCAAACCAAAGAATTTGGTGTTTCCAGATTGTGAAAGATAGCTTCCTCCTCCGGTGATTTCGATGGTTTGAGTGGTGCCATTCTTGGTAGCAAAAGTGAGGTTGGCACCCACCGCGCGTAAATTCCCTTTCTTTCCCTTAATTCGGACTCCAACGAACTTTTTCCGGCTCGTGTTAAGGAATGTGCTTACAGAGCCATTGTTTACCGTGAATGAGAGATCGGGAATCCCGTCTCCATTGAACTCGTTGACGGTGACGCCTTTTGTATCGCCGGTGAGAATCACGCCTGTGTTGTAGGTGTCGTGAACTTCAAATGTTCCGTCTTTTAGCGCGCTCAAGATAGACGCTCCAGAACTGCCAGACATTCTGCCGACTTCACGTTGTGGTGAGAAAAAGTTTTGTGCGATGACGAGGTCGGGTTGTGAGTCACCATTTAATTCAGTCAGGACGACTCCAAATCCGGGTGCCAACTGGGCCATCCGAGGAAGAGCAGCAGATCTGAATGAGACTTTGCCCTTCGAGCTTTCATTGTAGAAAACCATGCTGCGAAGTTCGGTCATCTCAAGTTTACCACTCGTCTCAAGTCGGTTTGGGGTATAAATGTCAGAGAGGCTTGAAATCGCAAATTTCTTATAGGTCCCCAGATTCTTTTTAATTGAAGGCATGGCATTACTGGAGCAGCTCAAGCCTCGTCTGGGCAATTGGCATTCATCACCAAATTTGGCCTCAACGACACGAAATCCCCCAGTTCCATCTAGATCCCCATAGTAGAGAAGCTCGGGTTTTTTTTCTGACGCTTTGTAGGTGGTATTGTTACCAAAATTGGTTGCGACGTAGTCGATATCGCCATCGCCATCTAAGTCACGGCCAGCAATCCCATACCACATTCCTTTAAGCTTCTCCATCCCGGTCTCGTTTGTGAGATCTTGTAATTTCCCTTCCTTATTCAGGAAGACCCGGATGGGTCCGTATTCGTGGGTGACCAAAAGATCCATCCATCCATCACGGTCGATATCGGACCACAGAGCCGAAGTCGCGCGTTGACAAGCCTTTAAGGCGCCTGCCTGTTCCTCGGAAGCGAGCTTGAACCTAAGTGTGCCAGGTTCACTCTCATTGAGGTAGAGTCGGCTTCCTGGTGAGGTCGGCCAACGTCCAGGGACAATTCGCCCCCCAATGAACAGGTCGAGGTCACCGTCTTGGTCAAAGTCGGCAGCAGCGGCGACACTGGAGCTCATCGGTTCTCCGGGGAGGAAGTAGGCCTGCGAGAATTCACCTTTTTCTCCTGAACCGAGGTGAATGCGATCCCGATATGCCGGATCCCCATTGGGGTGCTCGATACTTCCGCTTGTGATCAACAAATCAGGGCGCCCATCGCGATCAGCATCAAAAAACAGGGGAGCCATGTCTTCAGCCTTTGAGTGGGAGGAAAAAACACTAGACGGCTTGGATTCAAGGCGACGGTCTGGCTTTTGAATCGAAAGAATGCTAGCGGTTCCTTCTGCTTGGGCCAAGAGGCAGTCCTCGTCTCCGTCTCCATCAATGTCGGCCCACGCGATCCCGGGACCCATTTGGGATTGCTTCCAGGGCAACAAAGGCTGTTCGAAATAATCATCGAAGGGGAGTTCGCGATGCCGACTTTGTTTGAGCAGTTTTACTTTGACGAATTCTGGTTTTGGTTTGACCCGCTTTCGAACTTCTTGTGGGTCCTTGGACTCGGTTACGGCGTAGTGAAACCCGGCTTTGAGATCTGTGAAGGTTTCAATTCCACCGGCCGGCCATTCGATGACCATTTTTTCGATTTTGTCATGCTCGCCTAATCCGAAATGCAGAACTGGCTCGTTACAGGATATGTAACCTGTCATCGGGCTGATCATTTTGGATTGTGTTTTGCCGCCGCTCGTTACTTTCACTAAACCTCCCACGGCATGTGAGTTGCTGCGTAAGCCCTTCAGGCTTACCGAAATCCGTTTCCGCTCAGGGCCGCTGGTATTTTCATAAAATGAAACGGCCCGGTCGAGGTGGGCTACAAGCAAATCGGGGTCTCCATCGTTGTCGATGTCCCCGGTCGCTGCACTATAGCTCATAGTGGGATCTTTGATGCCCCATTCTTCGGACATATCTTCGAATTTTAGATCTCCTTTATTTCTAAATACCAAATTGTCTTCTGCTCTCGTATCACTCGTTTTAAAGAAATCGTATTCGGTGTTGCCGAACATAAACTCGAGAGGCATTGGCCGGTCTGAGTCGTTTGTCCTTCGGGCCATTCCATTTGCAAAGAAAACATCGGTCAGAGTATCGCAATCGAAATCCTGACATTTGACAGCCCAGGTCCAATCCGTGTTAGCAAGCCCGGTTATGTAACCAACTTCATTAAAACGTCCTGTGCCGGTATTGAGCAAGCAGGTGTTCCGCATTGTTTGTCTCGGAATAGCGGTATCGAGGAATTCCTTGTGGATGCTCATGTCACCCATCGTGGTTTTCGATTTGTAGTGAGAAGTCATCCCCATGTCTGCGATGACTAGGTCAAAACGGCCGTCACCATCCAGATCTGCGGCATCCGATCCCATCGAATACCAACTGGTGTAGGGGGCAGCTAACTTAATGACGTCTTTGAAGGTTCCGTTCCCCAAATTAAGGTAGAGTTGATCAGGATCGGTAAAATCGTTGCAGACGTAGAGGTCGAGGTCGCCATCGTTGTCGTGGTCATACCAGGTGCATGATAGCCCAAACGTGCGCTCCTTGATTCCGGCTTCTTTTGAGACGTTAGTAAATGTTTTCTTGCCCTGAGCGACTTGGCTTTGAAGAAGAATGTTTTCCCGTCCGGCATTGTAATAAACGTAATTCCCCGGACCATGCTTGGTGAGCGTGTAATACTTTTCGAATCCTGGTTTGAGAGTCGGGTTTGCGGTGTTTTTACCATTAACTGGTAGTTCTTTTGGTCTCCCATTCGCTCTCTTAAATTCACTCGTCAAAATGAAGACATCCAAATCACCATCCCCGTCGTAGTCGGCGAAGGAGGGGGTTAGGCTAGCATCGGCAATATCGAGGCCCCATTCCTTTGCGCATTCCTCAAATTGGATGGTTCCACCCGGCTTCGTGACATTAATATAGAGACTGTTGGCTGTGTCGTAATTACAGAGGTAGATATCGAGGTCGCCGTCATTATCGATATCAAGGATGGCAGCTCCACTGGACCAAAGTTCGCTGAGTTTTGGATCCCAGGGCACTTCTTCGAACTTCCATGGACTCACTTGACGGAAAATTTTACTGGCCCGGGCTCCGGCTGTTAAGACGACGTCTAACAAACCATCTTGGTCTAGGTCGCCAAGAGAGACTCCCCCGGCTGCAAATCCCGAAATATAAAGCCTCTTTAGTTCATGATTATCGTCAATGGGATTGATGAAGTTTACACCAGTCTCCTCTGGGGTATGGCTACTGAACAGTGTCTCCCCTCTAGCCGATGCTGGCTCTAGTGGGGTTATCTTAATTTCACTACTCAAAGCTTGAAGCACGCAGATCAAGGCGATTGCCGGCGATTTCAACAGTTTAGCCATACAGGAATCTTATAATTTTTTTGCTCTCAGGGGAACTAAGAAATCGCCCATGTCGATATTTTTTAGAAAAACCTGAGTTATTGGTCACCCCTTGTTCCAAATACCAAGTTTACCAAAGAATTGGAATGGTAGCGAGGTGCCTAAAAGGTCGTTTCTGGACCATTCCCTAAGAAATTTTTAGCTTTCGGCGACTTTGGTCCAG
>Ga0209374_1001794_pt1 | contig 20096 bp, 20 predicted proteins | sample SaaInlLV_DNA_10m_FD_184683 | JGI IMG/M metagenome (GOLD analysis project Ga0209374, IMG submission 184683) | Marine microbial communities from expanding oxygen minimum zones in the Saanich Inlet - SI075_LV_DNA_10m (SPAdes) (version 2) | ecosystem: Environmental > Aquatic > Marine > Unclassified ... | reverse complement strand
AGGATGACTTTGTTCTATCCGACAGTAATATTGCTGCCACTCAGGCCCTGATGCCCAACCGGAACGGCATGAGCCGCGAGCACGGGCTGTGGTCTGTTCGGGGTGAGCCCGATGTGACAGGGTCATCGTGTGTGAGGGATTGTGATGTGGGGACGGCTGTTATTTCTTCTCTGCCAGACTACGCGATGAATGCGCACGGTAACCTTGCGGAGCAGGTCCGAGACTGGGGACCTTACCCTGGGTTGTGGACCGCGCCAGACAATATGGCAACCGATCAAGCTGTTGCCGAGGTGGCGGCCGCGCCTGACGCTGCGTTAAATGCGGGGGGATGTGCTGGTTGTCATCAGATGTCGGGTCAGCTCGTGGGGCCGGACTTCGAAGCGATAAGAGCGCGGTACGCAGGGGAAGAGCACATTGCCTACTTACGTGACAAGATAGCGAATGGCGGCGTCGGAGTGTGGGGGAGCGCGCCAATGCCCGCAATGCCTGGAGTCGATGACGACGCGTTACAGCAGATTGTCGCCTGGTTGATATCGGGCGATGGCGGTTAAGGGAGTGACAGGGAAGATGACAACGATGAAAGCAAAACCGATATCCCGCCGACGATGGTTGCAATGGACCCTGGTGCTGGGCGCCGCCGCCGCATTGCCCGGACGTGTTTGGGCGACCTTGGTTCGGCCAGACGCGGCATTCGGTGCTACCGCGCTGGATCAGGCGCTAGCGGCACTCGGTGACGCACCCTCCGCCCACGAGGGCATTGAATTTGTGACACCCGATATTGCCGAGAACGGTGCGGTGGTGCCGATTCGCGTCGCGGTTGATTCGGCGGCGCTGCCGAATGTGACCAAGGTATCGATACTGGTAGAAATGAATCCTAATCCGCTGGCAGCGTCCTTCAATATCCCGCCGGGTACAGAGGTCTATATCGAGACTCGGGTAAAGGTCGCTCAAACCTGCACGCTCTATGCAGTGGTTGAGGCCGATGGACAGTTATTTATGCAGTCGAGGGAGACCAAGGTCACCCTCGGTGGCTGCGGCGGCTGAGGAGGTCACAATGGCAGGTCGAATCAAAATTCGTGCCCAGAAAAAGGGCGACATCACTGAAGTCAAAGCCTTGATGCGTCACCCAATGGAAACCGGTATGCGCAAGGATGAGGCAGGCGAGGCCATTCCTGCGCATTTCATTACGGAAGTAGCCGTGTTTCATGGTGATCAGACGGTGATGCAAGGCCATTGGGGCGCCGCCGTGTCGGCCAATCCCTTTTTGGGTGTTCGATTCGAGGGTGGTGAGCCCGGTGATACGGTTCGGGTCACCTGGGAAGACAATCAGGGTGGTACCGGAGAGGGACAAACGACTATCCGCTGAAAACAGATGCCCAGGGGGTATGGTGTGAAAACGGTTTTTTTGTGGTCAGTGTGTCTTGCGCTGTCCCTTGGTGCAGCGCGGGTGCCGGCTGATGGCGTTTTCGATCAGTACCGGGATCTTATGGGGGATGACAACCCAGCAGTCTTCGTTATTGATGAGGGTGAAGAGCTCTGGTTTACGGCTCAGGGCCCCAAGTCGGCGACTCTGGAAGCGTGCGATCTGGGGCTCGGCTCGGGCGTGACCGCCGGCGCCTATGTGCGGTTTCCCCGTTACTTTGCCGATACGAATGAGGTTATGGATGTAGAGGCCCGGCTCGTGCATTGTATGACCACGATTCAGGGACGTGATCTTGAGTCTGTCACTGCGAAGCCATACTCCTTACGGGGAGATCTCGGCACTGAAATAGAAGCATTGGTGACCTGGCTGGCAGCCGAATCTGAGGGCGAAACCATTGCACCTGAGCAAACTCATGCAGCCGAGCGCGAAATGTATGTGCTTGGCGAGGAGATTTTCTTTTACCGTGCAGGCCCCCATGATTTTTCCTGTGCGACCTGTCACGAGCAGTCAGAGATGCGCATCCGCTTGCAGTCTTTACCAGATCTCACATCTCATGCCGGTGCTGCCAATGCCTGGGGCAGTTGGCCTGCGTATCGGATTTCGCAGGGTTTGGTGAGAACGATGGGGTGGCGCATGCGTGACTGTTTTCGACAGCAGCGTTGGCCCGAGTTACAAATGGGCTCCACGACCAGCATTGCGTTGCAAACGTACATGGCGGTGAATGCCGCAGGAGGCGTGATGAGCGCTCCAGGACTGAAGCGATGAGACTCGCAGGAGTGGCAAGGATTGTTGGATTGAGTCTGGTAGCTGGGTCGTGGACGAGTGCGGCCGAAGACATCGTCGCGGTCCTCGAGAGCTCGTTTATTGCCAAAAACCAGGCCACGATGGCGCGACTTCAACAGGATGCCGTGCAGGAGGTGTGCAGCGCTCCCCGGGGCACGCCCGTTGAGGAGACGGTGCTGAGCGAATTGCGGCAGCAGCGTCTGGATGCGGTGGTATTGCCCGCAGATGGCGTTTTTCTCGGCGATTGGCAGCGTGGCGCAGAAGTAGCGGGTAATGGCCGTGGTCTGCAATCCAGCGATGATCCCACTAAACCCAACGGCGGCAACTGTTACGCCTGCCATCAACTCGCGCCCGACGAGGTGGCTTACGGCACCCTTGGCCCGTCACTGACAGGCTACGGCGCGCGCGGCCAGTCAGAGCCGATGCTTCGATACACCTGGACCAAACTTTGGGATACCCACGCGTACAACCTGTGCTCGCACATGCCGCGCTTTGGTGCTCAGGGCATTCTCAGCGAACAGCAGTTGAGAGACGTGATGGCCTACCTGCTGGATCCGGCTTCTCCCGTGAATCAAACCAAACAGTGACGCCCTGACAAGGATGCAGCGACGGGAGTTCCATAAACTATTAGCGCTGGGCGCGGCGGCGGGTTTGCCTTTGCCTTCGCTGCTTCATGCTCAGAGCGCATCATCCGACCTCTACCATGTGCCGCGTGTGGGCAATGTGCATCTGATGCATTTGACTGACGTCCATGCCCAGCTGCTGCCCATTCATTATCGAGAACCGTCGGTCAATATTGGCGTCCACGATGCCCGGAATCGACCCCCGCATCTGGTGGGTGAGGCGTTAGTGCAGCAGTTTGAACTTGCGCCCGGCTCGCGATCGGCGCACGCATTGACCCACCTCGACTACATAGCGGCCGCTGAGCAGTTCGGTCGTGTAGGAGGTTTTGCTCACATTGCGACCTTGGTGAAACGACTTCGCGCTGACCGGCCGGGGGCACTATTACTCGATGGCGGTGACCTCTGGCAAGGCTCGGCGACGGCACTGTGGACCGAGGGTCAAGACATGGTCGAGGCCAGTAAGCTTCTGGGTGTTGATGTCATGACCGGTCACTGGGAGTTCACGCTGGGTGCAGAGCGGGTGAACGAGATCCTCCAGAACGATCTCGACGGACATATCGATTTTGTTGCACACAACGTCAAGGACATGGACTTTGGCGATCCTGTCTTCGCAAGCCATACACTGCGAGAGATCAACGGCGTACCGGTGGCGATTATTGGCCAGGCGTTTCCGTATACACCAATTGCGAATCCTGCGCGCTTCACAGCGGGATGGACCTTCGGCATTCAGGAGCGTGAGCTTCAAGAAAAGGTCAATGAGGTGCGCGCCGCCGGCGCACAGCTTGTGGTGTTGCTCTCTCATAACGGTGCCGACACCGATATCAAGTTGGCCTCACGGGTAACTGGCATCGATGCGATTCTGGGTGGCCATACCCACGACGCCATTCCCCGAGCGCTGGAAATCAAGAACGCCGGCGGCATGACGCTGGTCACCAATGCGGGCTCCAACGGCAAGTTTCTCGGGGTGTTGGACTTCGATGTTCGCGATGGGCGCATCCGTGACTGGTCGTATCGGCTGCTACCGATATTCGCAGAGTTGCTGCCGCCCGATCCGGCGATGAGCGATTTGATTGCCGGGATTCGGGCGCCCTTTGCTGAGCGCCTCGCTGAACCTTTGGCGATGACGGATGATCTGCTCTACCGGCGCGGAAATTTTAATGGCAGTGTCGATCAGCTTATCTGTGAGGCATTGATGGACGAGCTCAATGCGCCCATCGCCCTGTCACCGGGCTTCCGTTGGGGCACAACGCTGTTGCCCGGTAACGTGATCACAATGGAGGATCTCATGGCACAGGTTGCCATTACCTATCCAGCAGTCACGTTGACAGAAATGACGGGCGCGTTTCTCAAGCGCGTTTTGGAGGATGTGGCCGACAACCTGTTCCATCCTGATCCCTACTATCAACAAGGTGGGGATATGGTGCGGGTCGGTGGTTTGCAGTATTCGATCGCGCCCCTGGCTCAAGCGGGGTCACGAATTGATCAGCTGACCCTCGACGGGAAGCCAGTCGATGCAAATAAAACCTACAAGGTCGCAGGATGGGCGTCGGTGCAGCAGGCTGAAGGTGAGCCCATTTGGAGTGTGGTGGCTCGCTGGTTGCGGTCGCAAGGTAGCGTGCGGGGAGTGCAGCCAAATCAACCTGAGGTCAGGGGTTTACAGAACAATCAAGGCATCGTGTGAGTCGCTGAGGATCGCATGACCTCAGTCACTATTTTACAGTCCGCGGCCGATCTCAGGCCTGAATGGGTGAGTCGGTGCATGAGGTCTGTCGCCGACTGGTCACAGCGGCAGGGATACGCATATCTGTGCATCGGTGACGAGCTTTTTGATTGGGTGACGCCTGGGTTACGCAAAAAACTTGGCGAGCGCACGCCGATACTCGCCGATCTCGCGCGGCTGCGCTGGATCGAATCGGAACTCGCGACCCGTAACGGCCTGGTGGTATGGATAGATGCCGACACACTGGTAGTGGACCCTACCTGGCGTATACCGGATTCGGCTCATACTTTTTTTGGCGAGGAGTGCTGGGTTCAAGAGATGGCAGAGGGTACTTGGCGCGCCTATCAGTCTCCCCACAATGCGTTCATGGGCTTTACGGCGGCGTCTCCGGTGCTGGGGTTTCTGGCGTATCTGTCGGAGTCCATCATTGAGCGCGCCGATGCGGCGCATATTGCACCACAGATGGTCGGACCGAAACTCCTGAAAGCCCTCAACAATTTAGCGCAGTTCTCTCTGGTACCAGAGGCCGGTGCGGTGAGTCCGGAACTGCTTGCAGAGTGGGTGAGTGAGTCCGGTGAAGCGACACGGTGTTACGAGCGAGCTCACCGACCTCCATTGGCGCTAGTGAATCTCTGCTCATCACTAAATGGTAGTGATGAGGCGTTGCCGCGGATGGCGCAATTTCTGACCTACCACGGCGCATGAGCGCCTCGCGAGGTAAATTGTCAAACTTGCTGGCTCAAGCCAGCTTCGAGCCGTTTTCTACTGCTCGCTCCGGCTGAATCAGTACGACTGAGCCATCGGTTTGCGGAAACCCGGTAATCAAACACTGAGATTGGATGGGGCCAATTTGTTTAGGTGGAAAGTTGACGACACCAATGACCTGCTGACCCACTAGCCCGTCAGTCTGGTAGAGGTCGGTAATCTGCGCGCTCGATTTTAATACGCCGATATCTGGGCCAAAATCGATGTGCAGTATGTAGGCGGGTCGACGGGCCTCTTCAAACACTTCTGCGGTGACGATGGTGCCGACCCGCAGATCCACTTGCTCGAAATCCTGCCACGAAATGGTTTCCACGAACACCTCCCCATGATTACGCTCTGCTAGATAAGGAGTCTACCGATAGCAGTGACCACGCGGAATACTCTCCTTAAAACATGGTTGAAGCTAGGTATGAAAAGCACCCAATTGAAAGGAAGAAGAGGGTGTAAAACAGATTTGCTCGATGCGCGCGCTACAATAAAATAATATTCGGAACGTGAGGTTGCAGGGGAATGAATATGAAGTTGAAATCGCTGGCGAGACGAATGAGTGCAGGCGTGATCAGTATTGCGGCGATGACTAGTCTGACGGTGTCGGCAGAGACCGCCACGCTGCGGGTCTCGATCGAGGGTGGTGCGTTTAACAGCAAGTTCAAATTTTTCGATGCCAGTGAGGGCTGCCCGGGTTACAACGATATCCCCGGCGCCAAGCACTACCTCGGCAGTGTTTTTGCGTCTGACAAAGGTGCTGAGAGAGACCTGACGGCGGGACAGCCTGTGCAGGTATTCCTCTTCCGGCCAAAGGAGACCTTCAGCATTTCAGCTGCTGGAGGTGAAAAAGAAATTCGTCGACGCTCCCTGCAGGTGGTGCTGACTGGCGACGCCACGCTTCGATACACCGGTTTTGATGACAAGGTCCCCACCTGGGAGGCCACAGGTGAGATCGATGTGCAGCCAGCGGCCAGTTGTGAGACCGACGAGGTTGAGCAGGCCGACGAATCAGTCGAAGCGGCAGACAACGAGGCCTAGTAGAAGCTAGGCACCCACGTTTCGGAAAAGGTTGTCAGAGGGGTTGTAGTGTTGCCGCGTGCGAAACCGATGAAGACCCGGAAGCCAATTAAGATGCTTCATCAGGCGAACCAGAGGCCTAAAACTCAGGCCTAAAAATGGTATTTGGCCAGGAAGCTGATGGCGTGCTGGTCACTGTCTGCAACGGATGAACTTTTAACCCCGTATTTGTTCGACCAGTAGTAGTACTCAATCCCTACATACACGCGTTTATCCGCGTCGGACAGGTGCTTGCCGATGTTGTATTTGATTTGCGGGTTGAATTGAAAATTGGGGTGGTAGTCGCTGTGATCAGTGGCAAAGATCCATTTCGCGAATCCGTCGATCACCCATTCTGAGCGACCCGCAGGGATGGTGAGCGACCACGTGGGCACGAATTGCCAACCGTCGCTGTTGTTAAACCCGCTTCTGTTGAGGCTTTCCCGGCGCATCAGGCCTAAGTGCAGGTAATCAAAAGCCGGCGCGTTGAGATCGATTGAGGGTCCGAGCGTGAAGGTTTCGACCGTACCGGAGCCAAACTCTAAGCTCGCGGAGATAAGCACATCCGTCACGGCCTGATCGGACCTGTCTTTGTCAGAATCAGTGAGAGACCAGCGGGCGGCCGTCTCCCCGAATAGTGAGTAAGCGCGTTCATCGCCTCGAAAGAAGGTGGTGTCAAGGTAGGTAAAAGTGTCTCCCCAGCCATACCCCGCAGCGTGCTCAAGTGTAATGGTTTGCTGTTTATCAGGATCAAGCGTGAACCCATTCCCGGCTACATAAGCGCCGCTGAAGTCACTCCAAAGTGGTGCCGTGGCACTGACTTGGCTGATGCACATCAGCACAAACAGCGTTACCAGCCGACCAATATTTCTCTCTCTTCTCATTAAGCTAGCGCATACAGATCTGGGGATACAGCCGATACCGGCCACAAAAAAACCGCACAGAGTGCGGCTTTTAAATATTTGGCTCCGTCTGCTGGGCTCGAACCAGCGACCCGCTGATTAACAGTCAGCTGCTCTACCAACTGAGCTAAGACGGAAGGGTCTCTCAAAGAGGAGCGAAGTGTACACAGGCACTTTTCGGCCAGTCAACAGGATATAGGTTAAATCTCGCTATCGATCCAGATCCGTTATCCTTATGTTTTAACCAGAACCCGCCTGTTGTGAGCCGACCCTTCGAACTTCAATCCCCTTATGCGCCCGCCGGAGACCAGCCTGCTGCCATTGAGCAGTTGATTACGGGGCTACAGTCAGGTCTTGCCGCACAAACTTTGCTGGGTGTTACGGGGTCCGGTAAAACTTTCACTATGGCCAATGTAGTGCAGGCCTTGCAGCGTCCTACCATTGTGATGGCGCATAACAAGACGCTGGCCGCACAGCTTTACGGAGAATTTAAGGAGTTCTTTCCCAATAACGCCATCGAATATTTCGTTTCTTATTACGACTATTACCAACCGGAAGCTTACGTGCCTTCTTCCGATACTTTTATCGAGAAGGATGCGCAGGTCAATGACCACATTGAGCAGATGCGACTCTCTGCCACCAAGGCCTTGCTCGAGCGTCAGGACTGTTTGGTGGTGTCCACTGTATCTTCCATTTATGGTTTGGGGGATCCCGAGTCCTATTTTAAAATGGTCATGCACCTTTCACGAGGTGAGATCATTGACCAGCGCGGCGTCCTGAGACAGCTCGCAGAGTTGCAATACACGCGCAATGATATTGATTTTAAGCGGGGCACTTACCGTGTTCGGGGCGATGTCATCGATATCTTTCCTGCTGAGTCAGAAGCCTTGGCGATTCGCATTGAGCTTTTCGATGAGGAAATCGAGAATATCTGCACCTTTGACCCCCTGACCGGGGTGATCGACGAGCGTTTGCCAAGGGTCACGATATTTCCCAAGACCCATTATGTTGCCTCGCGCGATACCCTATTGGGTGCTGTTGATCTGATCGAGGCGGAGTTGGAAGATCGGGTCAAGCAGCTCAAAGAGCATGAGAAGCTACTTGAGGCCCAGCGACTTCAGCAGCGCACGCGATATGACGTCGAAATGATCCGTGAGTTGGGCTACTGCCAAGGTATAGAAAACTACTCGCGGTACCTCTCGGGCAGAGCGCCCGGTGAGGCTCCCCCGACACTCTTCGAGTACATCCCCGATAATGCCCTGGTGCTGATTGATGAATCCCATGTGACTATTCCGCAAATTGGCGGCATGTATCGCGGAGACCGTAGCCGAAAGGAAACGCTGGTGGAGTATGGTTTCCGGCTACCCTCCGCGCTGGATAATCGGCCGCTTAAGTTTGAAGAGTGGGAGAAGTTGTGCCCGCAGGCGATCTATGTATCGGCGACACCCGGGCCGTATGAAAAAGATCATGCGGGCCAAACGGTCGAGCAAGTCGTCCGTCCCACTGGACTGGTGGATCCAGTGATTGAGGTGCGACCTGCCACTACACAGGTAGATGACCTTTTGGCAGAGATTCATACCACGGTTGAAGCCGGTGATCGGGTTCTGGTGACCACGCTGACTAAAAGAATGGCGGAGGATCTCACTGAGTTTCTTGCCGACCATAAAGTCCGAGTGCGTTACCTGCACTCGGATATTGATACGGTCGAACGTGTGGAAATTATTCGCGATCTGCGTCTAGGGCTGTTCGATGTATTGGTGGGCATTAACCTGCTTCGCGAGGGGCTGGACATGCCAGAGGTCTCGTTGGTCGCCATTTTGGACGCCGATAAAGAGGGTTTTCTACGCAGTGACAAATCGTTGATTCAAACGATTGGTCGCGCAGCGCGACACATTTGCGGGCGCGCGATTCTTTACGCGGATAAAGAGACAGGGTCCATGACGCGAGCGATCGCTGAAACAGAGCGCCGCCGAAACAAGCAGATGGCCTTTAATGAGCAGCACAACATCACACCAAAAGGTATTCACAAGTCGGTGCAGGATATTCTCGAGGGTGCCCGCCGCATGCCCACGAAGGCCAAAGGGGGCAAATCGCGAGCGGCTGCCAGTGATCGGGCCTCACTCAGTGCCGAGGTGGGCCATCTGACCCCCGCTGCGTTGGGACGTAAGATCGCAGAAATGGAGCAGAAAATGCTCGAACACGCCAAGAATCTGGAGTTCGAGGAGGCAGCAGCGGTGCGAGATGAAGTGAGCGAGCTCAAGCAGGTGGCATTTTCGGTTTAGTCACTCGTCTGGCGTGGCGAAGCTGACGGTTCATTTGTGACCTGCAACGCGCTCAGGATAGCGTCTATTTGAGGCGTAACTATGCCGCTTTGCATTTTTGTATCGCTCTGACAAACTTCACGCCTTCGCATGCGGCCTCTGGTAATGGCCGCCACTGGATAAGGAGTGCTTATGCCTGTTGTTACCCTTCCTGATGGTTCCCAACGTTCTTTCGATGCTCCGGTGTCGGTGTTTGATGTCGCTGCAGATATTGGTCCCGGCTTGGCCAAGGCCGCCCTCGCGGGAGTCGTCGGTGGTCGAGAGGTCGATACCTCCCATGTCATTGAGGCTGATACCTCACTGAGCATTCTCACTGATCGAGATGAAGCGGCGATAGAAATTATTCGTCACTCCACCGCCCATCTACTTGCTCAAGCAGTACAGCAGTTATTTCCCGGCACACAGGTCACCATTGGCCCGACGGTCGAAGACGGCTTTTATTACGACTTTGCCTCGGGGCATAACTTTACCCCTGAAGATCTCGAGAACATTGAGAAGCGCATGGCGGAAATTGCCGCGGACGACCTGACCGTCGAGCGTATCGTCAGCCCCCGAGACAAGGCGATCGAAATCTTTCGCAATATGGGTGAGCACTACAAGGTGCAGATTATTGAAGATCTGCCGGGCGACGAGGAGATCACGATCTACAAACAGGGCGAGTGGATGGATCTCTGCCGCGGGCCTCACGTGCCGAGCACTGGCAAATTACAGGCGTTTAAGCTGACGAAGGTCGCCGGTGCTTATTGGCGCGGCGATGCCAACAATCAGCAATTGCAGCGGATTTACGGCACTGCGTGGGCGAATAAAAAACAGCTCAAGGCTTACCTCAATCGCATTGCCGAAGCCGAGAAGCGAGACCACAGAAAGATCGCCAAAAAGCTCGACCTGTTCCATACCCAGGAAGAAGCGCCAGGCATGGTTTTCTGGCACCCAGCGGGCTGGAGCATCTACCAGACGATTGAGCGCTACATGCGAGAGAAGCAGCTGGCCTACGGTTATCAGGAAATCAAGACGCCGCAGGTTGTCGATATTAGTTTATGGCAACGGTCGGGCCATGCCGATAAGTTCGCCGAGGGCATGTTCACGCTGGAAGCAGAGGACAGGCAGTTCGCGGTGAAGCCCATGAATTGCCCTTGTCACGTGCAGGTATTCAACCAAGGGCTTAAGTCCTACCGGGATTTACCGCTTCGGTTAGCCGAATTCGGCAGTTGCCATCGTAATGAGCCATCTGGGTCGCTGCATGGCATCATGCGGGTGAGGGGCTTCACTCAGGATGACGCTCACATTTTTTGCACTGAAGAGCAGATCCAACCCGAGGTCTCACAGTTCATCGACATGCTGCACGAGGTCTACGCAGACTTTGGTTTCAGTGAGGTGATATATCGCCTCTCAACTCGGCCCGACGAGCGGGTGGGTTCCGATGATGATTGGGACCGTGCTGAGGCGGCATTAGCTAAGGCATTGAATGCAAAAAACCTTCCGTGGGAGGAGCTGCCTGGTGAAGGCGCCTTTTACGGGCCAAAGATCGAGTTCTCTCTGAAAGATTGTATCGGTCGGATATGGCAGTTGGGAACGGTTCAGGTGGATTTCTCGATGCCCGGCCGGCTTGATGCGCAATACGTGGCTGAGGATGGCGCTCGCAAGGTGCCGGTGATGTTGCACCGCGCCGTGCTCGGTTCTTTCGAACGGTTCATTGGCATTCTCATCGAGCACTATGAAGGTGCTTTCCCCTTGTGGCTAGCGCCTAGGCAAGCTGTTGTGGTCAATATCACCGACAAACATGCGGGCTATGCCGGCGAGGTGGCTGAGAGACTCCGTGCGGCGGGATTTCGTGTTGAGGCAGATCTCAGAAACGAAAAGATCGGTTTCAAGATTCGCGAGTTGGAGCTGGCGAAAGTGCCCTACGTGATCGTAGTGGGCGACAAAGAAGTGGCATCGGAAACGGTGTCGGTCAGAGCAAGGCACGGACGTGACCTTGGTTCGCTCAGTCACCAGGGTCTTTTGCAAACGCTCACTGACGAGATATCCAGAAAAGGGCGCGTTGAATCGCACTGACGTCTCATCAGGACCCTCAGTGCGGGTCAAATGCCTGCCTTAGCCGCCGTCGCAAAGCATCTTTATCTTGGCCAGCGGGTCGATCGACTTGACGCCAGTTGCGCCGTTTTCAATCCCGAAAAGCGCTTGCAGGCAATGTTCGGCTTGTTGGGTTCTTATTGCTTTAAGACTTTCAATCACGCTTTGATTAGCCGGGTCACAAAATGCGGGGCTAACCCGTCTCAGGTTGCTGTGCTCGCCCCGGCGCTCTAGCGCAACGCAATGGCCCGGTCTCAATCCCTTCTTGGTGCTGACCATCATTTGCATTCCCTGGTCCCCAAAATCAAGCTGATACAAAATCGCTGACTCTGCCTCCGGTTGCCTCCCTGCAAGATCAGACGGCGCTGTATCGTTACCGATGTCGATGCTAGCGGGACGAGTTTCTGACTCATCGGTTTGAATTGGAGCGATACCAGGCGGGAGACCGCGCAGGACCCCGGCGGGTAGATTGCGATCCTCCCAAGTGGTGAGGTAGTGATGACTTACGTATCCGTACACAATCGATATCGTCTCCTCGGTGAGTAGTGAAGAGGGCTGGCTCATGACGTAACGAGTGTCTATCAGGTTCAGCAAGACAAACACCAACAAAGACGCAAGTTGGCGGTGCAGTTTTTTTTTCCTGAATCCGTCCGCGTTGCTCGAGAGCGCCTGATTTTTAGGTTCTCGTCGCGGCGGATTCTCCAATTTATCTGCGCTCGGACTCATGTCGTGTTCTCTCGCCTTGAAGACGTGATTATGCCCTAGAGGGGCGGTGCGAGGGATCTAAAAGTGAACAATGCTGATTTTCCGCGCCCCTTCATTTACTGACATCTTGGCATTTGTTTGGTAGCGTGCCGCGAACGAGAAAGAACAGTGGAGCTAGATTGGGACAAGCCATTAGCACATCTGCACTGTGGGGCGCCAAAGCATTGTTGCCCACCCCTGCTTTCGCACCTCAATTCGAGCAGATCATCGAATCAGCGGCCACGTCTCATGGTCTGACGCCGATGCTGATGGTCGGTGACGTCGCTAGACTAATGGATGAGCTGTGCGCTGATTCTGATACGACGCTCATTGAGTTGGCTCAACGGCAAGGCCGTAGCTGCGGCGGCGCCATTATGCCGTTGATAGAGACTGCGGACACGGTCTCGGATGCCATTCGTCTGATCTTAATGTACAACTGCCTCCATGCCGAGCCGATCCACTGGACTGGTAGCGTTCGAGGAAATCAAGCGGCGCTCACTGCCTGGCTAGACAGACCGGCCGACGTAACGGTTCAACAGGCTGAAAGAATCGTGCTGCTGGGAACGTTGCAAATAGTATCTGCGTTAACGGATGTATTGGGGGACAGCTTCAAGCCGGTGTTGATTCGTATTAAGCCCTCCCAACTGAGTTTGGAGTGGCCGGATCAGTTTATGGGAGTACCCATTGACGCTAATGCCGTCGAGACCGAGTTGCTGATCGATCGTGAATGTCTTGGCAAACCCAATCCCAACCGTCGTACCCAGATTAGCAGCTCCAGTTTGATAGAAATGAGAGAGCGGCACCATGCAAATGCCGGCGCGGAACTGCTGAAAAACGATACTTGTAGCTGGATTAAGAGCCATTTACCTCAAGGAGATTGCGACTTGGCGCATCTGGCTTCTCGGTTGAACTGCGACAAACGCACGCTACAGCGGCGATTTGCGAAACATTTGGACTGTCGTTTCTCCGATCTGGTGGATGACGTGAGAGCGGAGATGTGTGTGCCGCTGATCGAGAGTGGCGTATTCCCGACTCAGGTTATCGCCGAGCAGCTTGGTTATGCTACCTCGGGCAATTTCAGCCGCTTTTTCCAGCGTCGCTTTGGCTGCACACCCAGAGACTGGTCGCGACTTTCGCTGGACACTTAAGCGACGACATTTGCGGTGGCCCTTAAAGTCCGCTTCGAGCGCCCGCCCGCTGGCTTGTATCGCCAGCTAAGCGAGATTAAGACAGGCTAAACGGCGCATTTATCGCTGTTCTTTTCGCTTGTGAATCGCCTCCTCCGGCAGTAAACTCGCGCTCCTGTTTGTAATGGAGGAAGTGCCCGATTGTTCTCAGTAGTCCGGAATACTGCCTCTACCAGCAAAATCGTCACGGGAGACCGGCAGTATTAAGAGCGAAAGCAACAGTAAAAAGGCGCTGACCAACGACCAAATAACGGCGGCTAATGTCCGCTTGGTTGATGCAGACGGAACCCAAGTGGGCATTGTGTCCAATGCCGAGGCGCAAGCCGCTGCCGAAGCGGCCGGCATGGACCTGGTGATGATGGCGGAGAACGACCCGCCTGTCTGCAAAGTCATGGACTACGGCAAGCATGTCTTTGAGTCCAAAAAGCAGAAAGCGGCACAGCGTAAGCGAGCCAAGCGTACACAGATTAAGGAAATGAAGTTTCGTCCAGGGACGGAAGAGGGTGACTATCAGGTAAAGCTGCGCAACCTGGTGCGTTTCCTCGAAAATGGCGACAAGGCCAAAGTCACGCTGCGTTACCGCGGCCGTGAAATGGCTCATCAGGAAATCGGCATGGAGCTACTTAAGCGAGTAGAAGCTGATCTGATCGAATTGGGTAGTGTCGAGCAGTTTCCGAAAATGGAAGGCCGACAACTGACAATGGTAATCGCCCCCAAAAAACGGAGTTAGTGGCCCGTGAATGCCCTAACTTCCGGTTAACTCATCCACGACCGGTATACCGGTCTGTGCCAATGCGGAGTAGTAGAGATGCCAAAAGCAAAAATTCACAGCGGGGCCGCCAAGCGGTTCAAGAAGACAGCGGGTGGCTACAAGCGCAAGAGCGCTTATAAAAGCCACATCCTGACCAAAATGACGACCAAGCGTAAGCGTCAATTGCGTGGGACCTCTCTGATCCATAAATCGGATCAGGTTTTGATAGATCGCATGCTGCGCGCTAAATAACGCCGAAGTTCATCAGGAGAATTGACTTATGCCTCGCGTAAAACGTGGAGTGACGGCGCATCGCCGCCACAAGAAGATTTTAAAGCAAGCCAAAGGTTACTATGGTGCCCGCTCGCGGGTGTTTCGAGTTGCGAAGCAGGCTGTTACCAAGGCCGGGCAATATGCCTATCGTGATCGACGTCAACGTAAGCGACAGTTCAGAGCGTTGTGGATTACGCGGATCAATGCCCAGTCCCGTGCTAACGGAATGACATACAGTCGCCTGATCAATGGCTTAAAGCGCGCTGAGATCGGACTGGATCGTCGAGTATTGGCTGATCTGGCAGTGCACGATAAAGAAGCGTTTGCCGCCGTTGTCGAGCGTGCTCGTACAGCGTTGGCTGCCTGATAGCGATTACTGAGATCGCGGACATTTGACGCAACAGTTTCAGGGGAGGCCATGGTCTCCCTTTTTTTTGTTGACACCGTTAGATGTGAATCCGCAACATCGAATCTATGCAAGCACTAGATGACCTAAAGAAGGAAGCAACTGCCGCTATTGCGTTAGCGGAAGACACTGCTGCGCTGGAAAAGCTGCGGGTCGAATTGTTGGGTAAAAAAGGCAGTGTGACTGACTTGCTGAAGTCCTTGGGTCAATTGGACTCGGCGGATCGCCCCAAGGCTGGCGCTGAAATTAACGAACTTAAACAACTGCTGAATAATTTGATCGGTGAGCGGAAACAGTTACTTCAGCGCGCCGCAATTCGAGAACAATTAGAGCAGGAAAGACTCGATGTCACTTTGTCGGGAAGGTTTGAGTCGATGGGGTCTTTGCACCCGGTTACCCGCACAATTGACCGCATGGCAGATTTTTTTGCACGTTTGGGTTTTCAGGTGGTTGAGGGACCTGAGATCGAAGACGATTACCATAACTTTGAGGCGCTCAATATTCCTGCGCATCACCCGGCGAGGGCGATGCACGATACGTTTTACATCGATGATTCCCACGTACTTCGCACCCACACCTCAGGAGTACAGATTCGAACCATGGAGACGCGTAAGCCGCCGATCAGAGTGATCTGCCCTGGCAGGGTCTATCGTTGTGATTCAGATCTTACTCACTCTCCCATGTTTCACCAGGTGGAAGGTTTATTGATTGATGACGATGTCAGCTTTGGGCAACTGAAGGGCATCATTCAGGATTTCTTGCATGCTTTCTTCGAACAGGACGCGCTTGCAGTTAGATTTCGCCCTTCGTATTTCCCTTTTACTGAGCCCTCTGCCGAGGTCGATATTCAGTGCGTCAAGTGTGCGGGGGAAGGTTGTCGCGTTTGCAGCGGTACTGGATGGCTAGAGGTGATGGGCTGTGGCATGGTGCATCCACGGGTGCTGGAGATGAGTGGAATCGATACTGAGCATTTTCAGGGTTTCGCCTTCGGCATGGGTGTTGAGCGCTTAGCTATGTTGCGCTACGGCATTGGTGATCTTCGACTCAATTTTGAAAACGATCTGCGCTTCTTAGCGCAGTTTCTCTGAGGTGTCGGCGTGATTCTCTCTGAAAACTGGCTCAGGGAATGGGTTAACCCCGATCTTAATACCCACGATCTTGCGCATCAGCTAACGATGGCAGGGCTCGAGGTTGATTCGGTGACGCCGCTTGTCGAGGGACTGAGTGGCGTCGTGGTGGCCGAGATCGTCTCAGCGATCCCGCACCCCGATGCTGACAAGCTCAGGGTGTGTCAGGTCAATACTGGCTCTGAAACAGTGCAGATTGTGTGTGGTGCTCCCAATGCCGCTGAGGGCTTGAAGGCGCCTTTGGCACAGCCGGGTGCCAGATTGCCTGGTGGTGTCAAGATCAAGAAAGCCAAGTTACGGGGCGTCGAATCTCAGGGCATGCTGTGTTCGGCCGCTGAACTGACATTGTCGGATGATCACGATGGGCTACTGGCTCTGGCGTCCGACGCGCCGGTAGGAACCCCAATCGACGTCTATCTGGACCTGAATGACTCGCTTATTGAAATAGGGCTGACACCCAATCGGGCAGATTGTCTGAGTGTGGCAGGGGTAGCGAGGGATCTGGCTGCGGCGACCGATACCGCGCTCACAATCCCTGAGATGGAGCCAGTAACCCCTACTATCGATGATCAGTTCCCCGTGGACATAGCGTGCCCGTCAAAATGTCCCCGTTATCTCGGGCGCGTTATCCGCAACGTAGAGGTTGCCAAGCCCACGCCACTTTTTATGGTGGAGCGTCTTCGACGCGCGGGTATCCGATCAATCGATGCAGTCGTGGATATCACCAACTATGTGATGCTAGAGCTCGGTCAGCCACTGCACGCCTTTGACCTCGATGCGCTTGAGGGCGGTATTGTGGTGAGAGAAGCCGTTGATAAGGAGCGAATCGTATTGCTCGACGGTGAGGAGCGTGCCCTGAGTGAGGGAACCTTGGTAATCGCCGATCACCGAAAGGCGCTGGCCATAGCGGGCATTATGGGAGGCGAGGGAAGTGGCGTCGGTGTTGAGACTCAACACCTTTTCCTCGAAGCCGCATTCTTCACTCCTGAGCTCATGGCGGGGAAGGCACGGCAGTATGGTTTACATACGGATGCCTCTCATCGCTTTGAGCGTGGGGTGGATCCCGACCTCGCCTATGCGGCAATAGAGCACGCTACTGCACTGTTTCTCAAGTGGGTAGGTGGTCAGGCTGGACCGGTAGTTGATGTTTCCGCAAAGGCGGAGTTGCCGGAACGGGACACGGTCATTTTGCGGGGGTCAACCATTGAGCAGGTGCTGGGTATTCAGTTGTCCGATACTGAAATACAGAGAATGTTTTCAGCGCTGGGCTTTACGATCGAGGCCGACCCCGCGCTAGGACAATGGCGCTGCACAGCACCGAGTTGGCGATTCGATATGGGCCGCGAAGCGGATCTAATAGAGGAAGTAGCGCGCCTGCACGGCTTTGATAATATTCCTGCCCAACCCCTCAGCGGCATGGGTGCCGCAACTGTTGATCGCGAGGATCAGACTCCAATATCTCTGCTGAAACATCGTTTGGTCGCCAGAGGTTTTAACGAAGCTATTACGTTTAGCTTTGTCAGCCCCGAGTCCCAGCGACTGATTGATCCAGAGTTGGATCCCATTGCACTGCGAAATCCGATCTCCTCAGATCTCGCTGTTATGCGGACATCTTTGATACCCGGGTTATTGGGTGTGGCTGTGCACAACATTAAACGACAACGCCCGCGGGTCCGCATATTTGAGACGGGTCTGCGCTTTTTCCCCGATGCAAGCTTTACTCAGAGACCTGCGCTAGGGCTATTAATTTGTGGCTCGCAATCTCCGGAGAGTTGGTCAGGTCAGTCAGATTCGGTCGACTTTTATGATTTGAAGGGAGAGGTGCAGGCGCTACTCGCTGGTGTAGCGGGAGCGCTCGAGTTTCGGTCGGCGGTAAGATCGGGACTTCACGATGGGCAGACGGCCGAGATCCTATTGGATGGTGCGGTGATCGGCGTGATCGGTCGGATTCATCCCACCGCGGCAAGCGAACTCGATCTGCCTCGGCAGACTTATGTTGCTGAATTGGATCTCGAAGCTATTACTCAGCGCATCGTGCCACAATACCAGGATATTTCCCGCTATCCGGAAACCCGAAGGGACCTCGCCGTTGTGGTCGATCAGGCGGTACCTGCGATGGAGGTGTTGGCGTTGGCTCGATCCGCAGCAGGGCCTGGTGTCAGCGATGCTTTGATTTTCGATGTTTATGAGGGTGAAGGGATAGCGAAAAATGAGAAAAGTCTGGCCATAGGTTTGACTTTCCGCGACCAAAGTCGCACTCTAACAGACGAAGAGATTAGTGAATCACTGACTCAAGTGATTGTTTCTTTGGAGGAAAAATTTAGTGCCAAGCTGCGGCACTGAAGAGCAATATGACCGCACTGACCAAATCTGAATTAGCCGATCGGCTACATGAGCGTCTTGGGCTGAACAAGCGCGAGGCCAAGGAGTTGGTAGAACAGTTTTTCGAGGAGATTCGTATTTGTCTCGAGAACAATGAGCAGGTGAAGCTTTCAGGATTCGGTAATTTTGATCTTCGCGATAAGAGGCAGCGCCCTGGTCGCAACCCCAAGACCGGAGAGGAGATTCCTATCTCTGCTCGCAGGGTCGTGACGTTCAAGCCGGGACAAAAACTCAAGGCCAGGGTAGATGTGAGCATAGGCGAAGAAGGAATGCTTGATGTTTGACGCGAGTCATAACGATGAACTCCCAGCGATTCCGAGTAAGCGGTATTTCACCATCGGTGAAGTCAGTGAATTATGTGCGGTCAAGCCCCACGTGCTTCGGTATTGGGAGCAGGAATTTCCTCAACTGAGCCCAGTGAAGAGACGAGGCAACCGTCGCTATTACCAGCGCGAGGATGTGGAGCTGGTCAGAACAATTCGCAGTTTGCTGTACTCTCAGGGTTACACTATCGGTGGCGCACGGCAGCGATTGAGTAACGAGCGGAGAGAGCCCACCCCGGTGGAAATACAGGCGGCGATTCGCGAAAGCTTGAGCGATCTAGAAAAAGCCCGATCACTGCTTTCTTCAGTTTAATCCCCCTCTAAATTTGGGTATGATCCGCGTCCGTTCGGGGCGTAGCGCAGTCTGGTAGCGCACCACACTGGGGGTGTGGTGGTCGCAGGTTCAAATCCTGCCGTCCCGACCAATTTATCCCTCTGCAAAGCGAAGTCAAAAGATTGACTGCTACTGCCACCCACTTGGCGTAGGCCGCTGTCTTCAAAGCATCAGACATACCGCTGGTTAACGTGCCGCCCGGGCAATACTCGCTGGTCTATTGGCGATCAGTCGCCGGGCGCTTACGTGGTTTCTTGGGTTTTGAGTCAGCGCCGCGATGGGCTTTTGGCTTACCTTTTACGGCAGATTTATTTCTCTTGCCTCTGCCTGCTGACTTGCCACTACGCGGCTCATCCGCGGAGTCATTATGAATGCTCAATTTCAGTGGCTTCTGACAAACCCTTACCTTGTAGAGATGATCAAACAACTCTTTTGGCATGCCCTCCGGCAGATCAACCGTACTGTAGTCATCATGTAATGTGATATGACCAATAAACTGCGCGTCAATCTGCGCTTCATTGGCGATCGCGCCGACAATGTTTTTTGGAGAGACATCGTCGTTGCGGCCCACTTCGATGCGGTAGGTGATCATCGCGACGTCATTGCCTTCATGGTCGGTAATTTGCTTTTTGTTTTGCGACGCTTTGGGGGCGCGATCAGTACGCTGAACCTCGCTTCTGTCGCTTCGGCTAGTACGTTCGTTGCGCTGGCGCGACTTGCGATCACTGGCGCGATCGGTTTGAGAGGCTCTGGGCGTATCGATAGTCACCAGTTTCGGGAATAACGGACGCTCTTTCTGTACTTCAAACGCCAAAGCGGCAGCGAGCAGCGTCATGTCGATATCGTGCTCAGCGGCAACCTCTTTAACCAGTGAGTGAAGCTTATCCAGTTTGGTGGACTGAGACATACCCACTA
>Ga0209374_1001788_pt1 | contig 20126 bp, 18 predicted proteins | sample SaaInlLV_DNA_10m_FD_184683 | JGI IMG/M metagenome (GOLD analysis project Ga0209374, IMG submission 184683) | Marine microbial communities from expanding oxygen minimum zones in the Saanich Inlet - SI075_LV_DNA_10m (SPAdes) (version 2) | ecosystem: Environmental > Aquatic > Marine > Unclassified ... | reverse complement strand
GTTTTTTCAGTATTAGCAGTGGCGTGTCGAACCGTACTTCTGGCAGAAAAAACTGGTGTTTTAGACTCGGAGAGTTTTGGAGTTGTAGTATAAAAATTCATTACTCCCCCAATAGCATCGCTACCATAAATCACAGATCCAGACCCAAGTATGACTTCTGTTTTTTCTATATTAAAGGGATTTATTGACAGTACATTTTGAACGTTTCCACCTCTAAATATGGCATTGTTTAGGCGCACCCCATCGACCGTGATTAATAAGCGATTTGTTGAAAACCCTCGAATGAGTGGGCTCCCGCCTCCTAACTGGCTTTTTTGCACAAAAACACGCCCACTATTGCTTAACAAATCTGCACTAGTTTGCGGATTAGAGAACTGAATTGCTTTGGAGTTGATACTAATAATTGTTTGGGGGACTTCTTTTTTGCTTTGTTGAAACTTAGAAGCAGAAACAACAACTTCGTTTAAGCTTGTCGCTTTAGGTGTCAAAAAAATAGTGTCTTGTATTGAGGTCTTAAAAACTAATTTGTTCTGATATGAAATATGCTGGAAATTAATTTTCTCGGAAGCTGCAAACTCATCAATACTAACAAGCCCGTTTATATCTGTAGTTTCTATTTTGGTCTTGAGAGTATTATAAACGGCAGCGGCTGGAATGGGTGTATTTTCTAATTTGTCAACAACAACGATTTGTTGTGCTCCTGTGCTCAACACAAATAAACATGAAATGCAAAGAAAAAAACGGTTCATCTTAACGGTAAACTTGATTTAAAATGGTTAACGATTTTGGCTGTTTAAAGGCGTGTAAATGTAATTTAAAATAGTCTAAAATCATATTAAGTAAGTCGTGCTTTTGTGTAGAATTTAACTCTTGAGCAATTGATGTATCAAATTTTGTGCCCAAAAACGGTTTTAGTAATTCTAATTTTGATCCCGCAACACAGTGTGCAGCATCATGAGGTTGGAAATTACCATTTTCAAGATTAAAATAGGCTAGTGAATCATTGGTGACATCTGGGTTAATTCCTAAGAATTTTGTGAGCCCCATTAAAAACTGATGATGAAATGTTCCTGTTTTTTCAACCGCATCAAACCATAATAGGGTAGTTTCTAGGTATTCGAAAAGGGGCAAGTTGGCTTCTTCTTCGTTTAGAATCATAGACAGTATTTCTGCTAAAAACAATAGGACTGTGGATTTATATACATTAGTATGTAAAGTCTCATAGGGTTTGTATAATCGTACTTCTTTAAAAAAATGTAGACTCCGATTGTCTTTGTGTTCCGCTTCAATTTCAATTAGGGTTAGTAATTGAAAATAGGCCGGTTTTAGTTTCCCTTTTTTAGATTTAAGTGCGTTTTTAATGAGGTAACTTTTCACCCCAAGAGCCGCAGTATAACATTTGACAATAAGATCGTTGTCATTATATTTAATTTTCGAGATTACTATGGCTTTGGTAGAAGTGACCATTACCGTACAATCATTAGTTTTGAAACTTTCGTTTCAAAGGTGTCAAAATTAGAAAAAAGCACCAAATAAACTCCAGATGCTACGGTGTTATTTGCTAAATTTTTACCGTTCCAATAGGCAGTTCCGCCGTCAATTTCTAAGTTGTAATTTTTATATCGTAAGTTAACATTAGATTGTGCTTCTGCGACCAAATTTCCTTCAATATCTGTGATTTTAATATTGACATTATCACTAATATTCTTGATTTTAATTTTATCGTCTGCCATATTAAATCCAGGTCTGACAGGGTTGGGATAGATGTAAACGCTCTCTAAGGATTCAGTGGTACTAGACCCTCCTGTTTTGAAAGAAACCAAGCCGCGATTAGTTCCAAAATACACAATCCCATTTTCAGAGTCTAAGGCCATATCATTGACTCCATTGGATGGTAGTGGAGAATTGTCTTTGGTAAAATGATGAATAGTGTTTTGACCATCCGAAGACACATAAAAAACGCCTGCTTCAGCTGTAGAAATCCATTTATTGTTGGCGCCATCTACGATAATATCTGAGATAAATTGTTGTGCCAATAGCTCTTGTGCTAGACCATCTTCAAGAATAATAATTGGTTCTGTTCTTACGACTGTACCTTCTTTAAAAAAATTAGAGGTATTATACAACAGCCTTAGTCCTCTGTAAGTTCCTATCCAAAGGACGTTGTTGTTGTCCAATGCTAGTGCTTTCACAGCAGTTGTGGGAAGGTTTGCCACGTCTTGATCATCAATGTTTTTCAGTAACATTCCTGTTTCATTAAATCCAATTAACCCTTTTTTTAAGCCCCCGATCCACTTCGTACCATCTGGTCCAATGACAATTTCGCTGAACCCATTTTCATCAGTCATGGGGTTTGTAATTATTGACGAAAAATCATACGAGGTCCATTGATTGGTTGTAGGGTTAAACTTTTTAAGCGGCTTTTGGATTATAGAGTTTAGCACCCATAAATTAGTGTCATCGTCAAAAGCACTCCCAGAAATACGAACCGTTTGGCCAGATGGTATCGACTCTAGTTCACTATTGGATTGGTCTATAAGCGTTATAGATTCTTCTATTTTAACATCCAATAAACCACTGTGAAAAGAACTGACAAATACATGATTAGGATCTAAGGGATTAATCGATATTTTGTTTAATTCGTAGACCTCTGAACCAATTGCTCGTTGAATACTATCATATGATATGTTATCCCATTCTGTATTCCGTAGACGACTAATTCCCCTTTTGTTTAGCGGGTAGGGGTTAAAAGATGTCGAGTAAGCTCCAAATGTAACCCATAAATTATTGTATCCATATTCTAAAGAAAATGCGTTATTTAGCAATGGTCCTTCAGGATGGATTTCTTCATATTCAGAGACTGCTTTTCCCTTTGATTTTAGTACTCCGTAATCGGTAGTTCCAATATAAATTATGTCATTGATTGTAAGAGCACTCGTATAGCTAGTTTCAAATTCAAGATTAGTGGTATAATTATTTGTTACATTAAATTCTGCCGTGTATTGATATACCTGAGAAGATGTTGTCACCAGCATGGTGTTGTCGGATACTTTGAGTTCTTTAACAGCTTGAGGATATGTAAATAAGGGGCTCAACGAGGCCTCCGTAATTTCATAAATTCTATTGCTTGTGTTAATTGTGTAAAGTTTAGACTGAAAGGCTGTAATTTTATTAAAGTTTCCATTGCTTAGACTTGTCCAAGATTGGAAATCAATTAAGCTAGGGCTAGACAGACTCGCTTTTTTTATACCGTTATTAGAACCACAAGCAGCATAAATTTCAGTATTAAAAATTGTGGTTTGATTAACATTTACTTGACGCCCATTTTCGCCGATAAAATAAGTGTCTCCAAACTCTAAGTTTTCTAAGTTAAAAACCGAAATCCCATAATCTGTAGCTATATAGACAGCCTCATCAAATTCGTTAAAATGATTAATTCTCTTTTCTGATGAGGGAATTGTTTTGTTGTTAATGATATCTGCAACTTTAAAAAGCTCCTGACTAGTTTCATTATAGACTTCAATTAATCCATTTTCATAACCAATTATTAGGGTTTCATACTGACCGCTAAAATATAGCGTTGAAATTAACTCTCCAGACAACCCATTGATTGTTGAAATGGTGTTCATCTCCTTACGAACTGGATCATAGGAGAAAATTGCTGTTTCAGAAGCGGCGTAAAATTTTGCATCTCCAGAAACAACCTCTTTTATATTTAAATATGAAAAATGGCCAACCCATGAAGTATCAGTGTTTTGACTCCAAGACCATGGCGCTAAAACAAAAATAAAAATAACAGTAAAAAAGTGTCTTTTCACGAATAGTTAATTAAACTCAAATATATTTATTACAAACGAGAAATTGACGTATTATTATACATAAACAAAAAAAGCTTTCAAATTAATGAAAGCTTTTTTAAGTAGGTTTGGTAGTTGTTATACAACGCCTTGGGCTAACATGGCATCAGCTACTTTTACAAAGCCTGCAATATTCGCACCCTTAACATAATCGATATATCCTGTTTTTTCATCTCTTCCATATTCAATACAGGCATCATGGATATTTGACATGATATCTTTTAATTTTTCATCAACTTCAGCTCTTGTCCAGTTGTAACGAAGAGAGTTTTGAGTCATTTCCAAACCAGAAGTTGCAACACCACCGGCATTAGAAGCTTTTCCTGGTGCAAATAAAATTTTGGCCGCAAGAAACTTCGCAATTGCTTCTTTAGTTGAAGGCATATTAGCACCTTCACTCACACAAATACAACCGTTTTTTAGTAATATTTCGGCATCTTTTTCATTTAACTCATTTTGTGTCGCGCATGGCAATGCAATGTCACATGAAACGTCCCACGGTGTTTTATTGGCCACAAAAGTTGCATTTGGATAGGTTTCAATATATGCACTAATTCGGGCTCTCTTGATATTTTTAAGCGTCATAATATGCGCCAATTTTTCGGCGTCTATACCCTCGTGATCTACGATATATCCTGACGAGTCTGATAAGGTTAGTACCTTTCCTCCGAGTTGAATGGTTTTCTCTGCAGCATATTGTGCCACATTTCCTGAACCCGATATCACCACAGTTTTTCCTTTGAAGCTGTCGTTTTTGGTTTGCAACATTTTATCCGCAAAATATACCGTGCCATAGCCAGTTGCTTCTGGCCGGATCAGCGACCCTCCCCACGTCATACCTTTACCAGTCAGAACTCCTGTAAATTCATTTCTTAATTTTTTATACATTCCAAAAAGATAGCCGATTTCACGACCACCAACGCCTATATCTCCTGCAGGAATATCCGTATTGGACCCAATATGACGAAATAATTCGCTCATAAACGCATGGCAAAATCGCATGATTTCATTGTCGCTTTTTCCTTTTGGATCAAAATCGCTGCCGCCTTTTCCACCACCCATTGGAAGCGTCGTTAAGCTATTTTTAAAAACCTGTTCAAACGCTAAAAACTTCAAAATACTCATCGTCACTGTTGGATGAAATCGAAGTCCTCCTTTATATGGTCCTATTGCCGAATTCATTTGTACTCTATAGCCTCGGTTGACTTGAATTTCTCCTTTATCATCTACCCAGTTCACTCTAAAAGTAATTGCACGTTCGGGTTCAACCATTCTCAATAGAATATTTTTTCCGTGATAGATATCGTTTTGAACAATATAGGGGATCACCGTTTCGGCAACCTCTTCAACCGCTTGGATAAATTCAGCTTCGTGCCCATTGCGTTTTTTTACTAAATCTAAAAAACCTTTTATTTTCTCTTGCATATTAAATTATTTGGGATGTTATGTTTTAAATTTATACAGTACAAATATATAATATCTTTAAAAATAATGCCCTATTTTTTTGTATTTGACAATTACAAGGCTATAATTAAGATTTAAATTACTAATTTGACATTTTAATGGGAATTATTTAATGAAATGCATAATTCGTTGCATAAAATATTGGTTTAAGGCCTGTTTTAAATCTGTCCATACGTCTGCAGCTCCCTCGATTACAGGGCTTAATCCAATTCGAAAGCCTACATCAGCAGTTTTTCAAGATGCGTTGTAGGTCTAAACTTCATATTTCTGAGTTTATATAACTCTATTTACAAACTGTTTTTCATTGCTAAAATGTAGCCAAGGTGAATACCTTCATGAAAGGTATTGAAGCTCATCGCTTCTTCAATCGTAGTCAAAGTAACGTCTAGAGAAGTGGTATAAGGAGTGTAATTTTTAAATACTCCATTTTCGTAATCTACTTTAGTTTGTTCGATCGTTGACAACAAAAGTGATTTGATAAGCGTCAAATCTTCTGCGGTCGCTTTATGAACGGTCTTAGTGCCTTTTTTGTACGCGTGCACCAAATCTGAATCTATTAAAAAGGGAATATTAGACAATCCATATACCAACAATTGTTGGGTGACAATGGTATGTGCGATATTCCAAAACACGGAATTCCGATAGCCGTCAGGAATTGTGTTAAGTTGATCTAAAGAAAATTTTTCAATAAATTTCGAGAGTAGTTTTCTGTTTTGAAGGGTTACATTATAATTCCATTCCATAATTTTGAGAGATTATTTAGTTCTTTGTAAAGAAATGATTTTCTTTGTAAAAATAAGAAAAGAATCCCATGAAAAAGTTCTATTTTTTAAGCAGCTGTAGTACTTGTAAACGAATCTTGAATCATTTGGCTCTAGATTCTAGTTTTGAATTACAAGACATCAAAAAAAAACCAATCAATGCTGAAGATCTAGAACAGTTAAAGGCCTTGGCAGGAAGCTACGAAGCACTCTTTAGCAAGCACGCAAAATTATACAAACAACTTGGTTTAAAGGATAAACCTCTAAAAGAAGAGGATTATAGAGATTACATTTTAGAGCATTATACCTTTTTGAAACGCCCTGTTCTTGTGGTAGGATCTCAAGTGTTTATTGGCAATAGCTCTAGGGTAATTAACTCCGCTAGTATGGCACTCTTAAATGAAAAATAATAACTCTGCTCTGATAGCTCTAGTGTTGGTGCAACTCTTTTATGGTGTTACCTTTACTTTCGCAAATGATGTTATCGACGGTGGCTACATACAGCCTTACGGATTTATTCTGTTTAGAGTAAGTCTCGCTGCCGTTCTTTTTTGGATATTTAGTTTATGGACTCCAAATGAAAAAATAGAACGTTCAGATTATCCAAAATTTATGACTGCTGCATTTTTTGGTGTCGCACTAAATATGTTAGCATTTTTTAAAGGTCTACAGTTTACAACCCCAATCAATGGTTCTGTGATTATGGTCACAACGCCAATTATTGTATTAGTCCTATCCGCTATAATTTTTAGCGAAAAAATCACTAAACTGAAAGTTTTAGGAATTTTAGCAGGCCTTTCTGGCGCCTTAATATTGAGTCTCTATAACCCCTCAACTCGTACTGGAGATCATGTGCTTTTAGGTAATTTCTTGGTGCTTATCAATGCTGCTTCTTACAGTTATTACTTAATCTTGATTAAAAAAATAACAGCAAAATACCACCCTTACACATTCATTAAATGGTTGTTTTTATTTGGAACGCTATTTGTGCTTCCTTTTGGATACAAAGAACTTTCTGTGGTCGATTGGAGTAGTTTTACGCCTTATATTTGGTTTTCAGCTCTTTTTGTGGTGGTCTGCGCCACCTTTGCAACCTATTTATTAAATCCGATGGCGCTACGGAAACTAAGTGCCACAACGGTGAGCACATTTGTATATGTCCAACCTGTTTTTGCAGGGATTTTTGCCATAATGATGGGAAGTGATAGCCTAAGCGTCATAAAAGTTATTGCCGCCTCTTTAATATTTTTAGGTGTATATTTGGTTTCTAAAACACCCAATCCACAACCAGACAAATGAGTTCGTTCTCCACTTCTTTAAGCGCTTCCGTTAAGGATATTGACCCTGTTGTTTTTAACAATGTCAATGCCGATAAAAACGTGTATTTTTCAAAATCATTTTTAGAGGCTTTTGAACGTTCCAACCCGCAAATTGAGTTCCAATACATCACAATTTCCGATGGTCATAAAAAAACAATAGCTCTTGGTCTTGTTCAAATTATCAGTTTAAGTGTAGAAGGCACTTTGAAAAATATTAAAGTTGCCCCATTTATAAGAAAATTTTTGAATCTGTTTTTTTGTAATGAGCATATAAAAATTCTATTCTGTGGTAATGTATTTCTAAGTGGTGAGCATGGTATTAGCAGTTCAAATGATGTTTCAAAAACTAAAATTATGGCTCAAATTGGTGCTGCCTTGGATACTGTTGCCGCAAATACCAAGCCTCTACATGCCATCTTTATTAAAGATTTTAAAGCAAAATCTCTAAAAAATACGCGTCAGTTTTTAAACTTTTCTTATACTGAAATTAAGGTTGAGCCCAATATGATCATTCAACTACTTCCAGAATGGAAAACCTTTGAGGATTATAAAAACATCTTAAAATCAAAGTATCGCGTGAAGGCAAATAAGGCCGACACCAAAAGTAGTGCTTTAGAAACTCGCTTATTTACCGAGCACGACTTTGAAACCTATAAAGATGAGCTGCAAGCTTTATATCAGAACACTATTGCCAATGCGAATTTTAATGCTCAAGTGCTAAACTTGGATACCTATATCCATTTACGACAAACATTCAAGGACGACTTTATTGTTAAAGCCTATTTTCTAGAGCACAAACTCGTTGGGTTTTTGACTGCACTTGTTAATAAAAACACTCTTGACGCGCATTTTATTGGATTAGATTATGCCTTGAATAAATCACTAGCCATCTACCCCCGTATTTTAAATGATTATGTAAGACTCGGAATCGAAAAACAGGTCTCCTCTATTAATTTAGGCCGTACAGCTTCTGAAATAAAAACTACTATAGGCGCCACTCCTTTAGAGTTGAGTTGTTATATAAAACATAAGAATCCTTTTATAAATGCACTCATAAAACCGTTTTTTAGACGGATTAAGGTTAAGGCGTTTAAGCACCACTCCCCATTTAAGTAATAGAAAAGTTTTAAGTTGGCCATGCATTTAGAGCACCACCCATGAGTGCCAAGGATACAATCCAATACAACACATTTATAAAAATATATTTTATCGATTTCATTTCAAAAATTGCATTGGTTGCTAGTGCAGGTAAAATAACAAAAAGACCCAAAAAAGCCCCATGAGCAGCTCCGTGCTTGAACGTCATAAAAGCCTCTTGACCGTGACGCATTTCGTCAGGACCGCCCACCAAAACATTAATGTATAGATAAAAAGATAGGATCACCGACAAGATAATCGCAACTATATAAGCTTTTGCTGGAGATACCGCTTTAATTTTGGCTTCTGTAATTCCTGTTGCTTGCATCCAAGCCGTACCAAACACTTTTGGATGATACCATAGTGCTCCTATTACTAAAGGGATAAAGGCTGAAACAACTATGGCCAGCCAATTCATTGAAAAGTCATTCATAATTAGTAGGTTTATAAGTTAAGGTATAGCAATATACAAATTTTTAGATTACTTTTTTTTGAGATTAGCAGAACCTAAAAATCAACTTGTATATACTTACTGGTTTTCAGTATCTTTGAAAAAAGTTTTTAATACCGAAGCATGATACATTCCATGACGGGCTATGGTAAGTCTGTATTACAATTACCTAACAAAACCATTTCAATAGAAATAAAATCGTTGAATAGTAAATCCTTGGATCTCAACATGCGCATGCCGTCTATGTATAGATCAAAAGAATTAGATCTTCGAAAACTTATTGCTTCAAAATTAAATAGAGGGAAGGTGGATTTTTCATTATTTTTTGAAAGCACTGGAGAGGTAACCCCTGCAAATGTGAATCCAACAGTTGTAAATAAATATATCGAACAACTTGAAGGACTAGTTACAGGAAACAAAATGGATCTTTTGCAAATGGCCATCAAAATGCCCGATGCGATTAGTACAGAACGCGAAGATATTGATGAATCGGAATGGGCTGATATTCAAAATGGTGTTTTGAACGCTTTAGAGAACCTAAAAGCATACCGAATGGAAGAGGGTAACGTCTTAGAACTTGATTTCACAAAACGCATTTCGCACATATCCAATTTACTAGAGCAAGTCCTTGAAATAGACCCCGAGCGCATCACAAATGTACGTGAGCGTTTACATAAAGGGGTTTCGGAACTTAAAGAAAAATATGATGAAAACCGTTTTGAGCAAGAGCTGGTCTATTATATAGAAAAATTTGATATCACAGAAGAAAAAGTACGGCTTCAAAACCATTTAGAATACTTTACAAAAACCTTAAATTCTGACAATTCTAATGGTAAAAAATTAGGCTTTATTTCTCAGGAAATAGGGCGTGAAATCAATACCATTGGGTCGAAAGCAAATTTTGCTCCGATGCAAAAACTAGTGGTTCAAATGAAAGATGAATTAGAAAAAATTAAAGAACAATTACTCAATGTCCTCTAAAAAACAAGGCAAACTAATTGTATTCTCGGCGCCGTCGGGGTCAGGAAAGACAACAATTGTAAGACATTTGTTGGCGCAAAAAGAGTTGAATTTAGAATTTTCTGTGTCGGCAACATCTCGTGAAAAAAGAGGCACTGAAGTTGATGAAAAAGACTATTATTTCCTATCTAGTGATACCTTTAAGCAACACATAAAAGCAGATGATTTTTTGGAGTGGGAAGAAGTTTACCGCGACAACTTTTATGGCACTCTCAAATCGGAAGTGGAACGGATTTGGGCCTTAGGAAAACATGTTATTTTTGATATTGATGTCTCAGGTGGTTTACGGATTAAACGAAAATTTCCAGAACAAACATTAGCAATTTTCGTAAAACCCCCAAGCATCGACGAATTAAAAATTCGCCTCAAAAAAAGACAAACAGAAACTCAAGATAAAATCAATATGCGTGTTGCAAAAGCTTCGGCAGAACTTGCTACTGCTCCCCTTTTTGATTGTATCATTGAGAATGATGTTTTGGAAATAGCTCAAAAAGAAGCCTACACTAAAGTTGCTAAATTTATTACTTAAGAACCTATGAAGATTGGACTCTTTTTTGGAACGTTTAACCCCATACATGTGGGTCATCTTATCATAGCCAATCACATGGCGGAGTATTCCGATTTGGATCAAGTTTGGGTCGTGGTCACTCCACAAAGTCCCCATAAAAAAAAGCAAAGCTTGTTAGATAATCAGCAACGTTTAGAAATGGTCTATCGAGCGACTAAAGCCTATCCAAAGCTAAAACCAAGTGCGATTGAGTTTGATTTACCACAACCTAATTATACCGTACACACTCTGGCTTATCTAGAAGAAAAATATCCAGAACACCGTTTTGCACTTATTATGGGAGAAGATAATTTGAACTCTTTACCAAAATGGAAAAACGCAGATGTACTTATCAAAGGCTATCCGATTTATGTATATCCAAGACAATCCTCTGAACTCAAAAAAACAGCTGTCTTTGAAAAAGAGGCTAACATTACAAAAATAGACGCGCCCATTATGGAGTTATCGTCTACCCTTATTCGTCAGTCCATTAAGTTGGGTAAAAATATTCGACCTATGCTGCCTGCCGGCGTTTGGGACTATTTAGATGAAATGAATTTTTATAAATAAAACATGGTTAAAATTGGTCCTATAACACTTCCCGAATTTCCTTTACTCCTTGCCCCTATGGAAGATGTGAGCGATCCGCCTTTTCGAGCGTTATGTAAAGAACAAGGTGCCGATGTGGTCTATACTGAATTTATTTCGAGTGAAGGCCTCATTCGTGATGCAGTAAAAAGCACCATGAAATTGGATATTTATGAAAAAGAACGTCCCGTTGGGATTCAAATTTTTGGTGCCAATTTGGACAGCATGTTACAAGCTATTGATATTGTTGAAAAATCCAATCCAGATATTATTGATATTAATTTTGGTTGTCCTGTTAAAAAAGTAGTGAGTAAAGGCGCGGGCGCGGGCATATTAAAAGATGTGTGTTTAATGGAAAAACTCACCGCCGAAATGGTGAAGCGTACCAATTTACCGGTTACCGTCAAAACACGTTTGGGCTGGGACCATAATTCTATTCATATTGTAGAAGTTGCAGAACGGTTACAAGATGTGGGCTGTGCCGCTATTTCTATTCATGGGCGTACTCGTGCACAGATGTATAAAGGCGCTGCCGATTGGGGGCCAATTGCGGAGGTTAAAAACAATCCCCGTATGCACATTCCTGTTTTTGGAAATGGCGATGTCAACACGCCCGAACGGGCTATAGAAATGCGTGATCAGTATGGGCTGGATGGTGCAATGATTGGCCGTGCTACCATTGGAAACCCTTGGTTTTTTAAACAAGTGAAACACTTTATGGAAACGGGTGAGCATTTAGGTCCTATAAGCATGCTCGAGCGTGTGGAAGCTGCACGACGTCATTTGCAAATGGCAATTGACTGGAAAGGGGAAGTTTTAGGAGTGTTAGAAACCCGCCGCCACTATACCAACTATTTTAAGGGCATTCCTAATTTTAAACCGTTCCGAACACGAATGGTCACCAGTGATCTCAGTGCTGATGTTTTTGCAGCGTTTGATGCTGTAGAAACAACTTTTGGTGACTATCAGTTTGTCTAGCGCTCTAGCTGTGTTTTAGCAATGCGTTGGGATGCGATGCGTGAGGCTAGGATTCCTAACGTCAAAATGGTAAGCAGCACTATTCCCACATTGGCAAGCTGTAAATCTACTGGATATGGCAATGAGGGTGTAATCATTACTAACGCATAGTGTTGCTGGAGTCCTATAACAATCACCCCAGTGACTAGCCCTATACCGCCACCTATTATAGTCATTAAAACACCTTGATAATAAAATATTTTCCGTAAGTCTTTAACCGTAGCACCTAAATTATATAAGGTTTTCAAGTTCTTTTTTTTGTCCAAAATCATCATAATGATCGCACCTACAATATTAAATAAGGCAATAATCAAAATTAAGGTGAAAATCAAATAGACAGCGACGTGCTCTGTATTTAGCATTTTATACAATGCATCATTAAGCTGCACACGATTTTTTATAGTGATTTGATTTTTAAAAATAGATTGTAGTTGAGTACGTAGCTCGTCTTCGTTGGCAGACGGTTCTAAGTAGAGGTCAATTGCACTGAGAGTTTCGGCATCATACCCCAACAAATATTTAGCGTTCTCAAGGGTTGTAAAGACTTGCGAATTATTGAGCGTTTCATTGATTTGAAAAATTCCCGCATTGGCGACTTTCATGCTTTTAAACGCGCTGTTAACGGAACTAAGTTGTCCTGTTCCAGGTTTTGGGGCATAAAGCTTAATAACTTTAGTGACATCGAAAATTCCAAATCCTAATTCGTTGGTGACGCCCCATCCTGCAACGATTTGTGGGGTGTTGGGCTCGAACCATTGACCATATACTAAAATTGAATCTATGGTGGCCTGCGGATAATTGTCATCAACGCCTTTCAGCGTGACGGCTAGATGTTTATTGTCGCAATTCATAAGCATGCGTTCCTCCACAATTTCGGTGAAAGAGGCGATCGAACTTAAGGCTGTTAGGGCTTGTTTTTGGGCCGCTGTAAACCGAATGGTTTTGGTAGTGGTTGGTACAATTTTAAGATCTGGATCTGCAAAAGATGTGAATTGTACGGTAAAGGTTTTTAACCCTGAGAATCCTGAAAGTACTATAAAAAGAGCAGCGGTTCCAATAATAATCCCAAAGCCAGCAATTAAAGTGATAAAATTAATCGCGTTGTTACTGCTTTTCGAAAACAGATACCGTTTGGCGATATATAGCGAGAATTTCAATTAGGCCTTTTTTCGTTTTTCTAACAAATCGGGGTTTTCAATTGGATTTTCTGTGCGTTTCAATGATTTATCTATTTGGTCAATGTACTCCAATGAATCATCGATATAAAAAATCAATTGTGGCATGCGACGTAATTGGTGCTTGGTGCGTTGCGATAGCTCATGTTTGATGAGCGGCGCATTTGATTTTATGCCTTCCAAAAGTTCTGCACCTTTATCTATTGGGAAAATACTGAGATAAACTTTGGCAATCGAAAGGTCGACAGTCACATTGACTTTTGTAACTGAAATTAATATGCCTTTCATCCCGCCTTGGGTGGCTGCGCCTTGAAGTACCTCAACGAGATCACGCTGTAAAACGGAGGCTATTTTTTTTTGTCTTTGACTTTCCATGGGGTAAAAATAATATATTTCTGGGTGAATTGTTTAAAAGCTAGTCCTTTTCGGTTAAATTTGTGCTATGCTGAAGAAAATAGAACATATTGGTATTGCCGTAAAAGATCTAAAAACTTCTAATGCATTGTTTAAAAAGCTCTTAGGCGTGCCACATTACAAAACCGAACAAGTTGCGTCGGAAGGTGTGACCACATCGTTTTTTGATGTGGGAACACATAAAATTGAACTGCTAGAAGCAAGCAACCCCAACAGTCCCATTGCGAAGTTTATTGCTAAAAAAGGCGAAGGCATACATCATATTGCTTTTGAGGTGGAAAACATTGACGTTGAACTGGAACGTTTAAAAATGGAAGGTTTTGAGCTGATTCATGAGACTGCCAAAGTGGGAGCAGATAATAAACGCATTGCGTTTCTACATCCAAAATCAACCAATGGCGTTCTGATTGAACTCTGTCAGGAACGGTCTAATAAAGAGTGATTTTCTTTTTATAATTTTAAAAAACGTTGTAATATTGCAGCCGTATTGGTCCCATAGCTCAGTTGGTTAGAGCATCTGACTCATAATCAGAGGGTCCATGGTTCGAGCCCATGTGGGACCACCCTGAATACCCTTCTTAATTGAGGGGTTTTTTTTGTGCCTCAACATTACTCCAAATTTAGTGAAAAAACACAACAACTGTCTCATTACTGGCAGTAAATAGGCAGTTAATTATTCTTCTTTTGACATTTAATAGCATGTTTTTGACTATGCTTCTTGTACAAGTCAGGGTATTTGTCCTCTATTATGCTCTTGAGCTTTAAAAACTCTGGTTTACCAATTAACTGCCTTTTGTATTTGCTAGGATGGTTAACAATATTCCACAGTTTTAGGGGTGAATCAGACATAAGCTTCTTTACATTATGGTATGTTCCATTAATCTTAACAGCTGACTTAGCTGTTTTATGTCTACTCAAGGTCAATGGTTTGAGTGGTTTAAAATTCTTAATATAAATTGTGTTTTGCTCCAAAGGCACGTGTTAAAGTAGTCTATGTGTATACACACAACTTTCACAGCAACTAAAGTAGACCTGCAAGTTAATTACGGTGAAAATAGCATACAAATTTCTGGAGCGTAAATTATTCACATGTGGATAAATAAAATAACTAATTTAGTTAGTTTGCTAAATGCTGTTCTGTGATTAAATAACGTGTGTTGTTATTAAGTAGTGTACACACTCCCGCCAAAATACCTATTTTTGAGCTTAACTTTATTCAACTGGGTAATAAATTATAAATATAGCATTAAGTTAGTGTGTGTAAGTGATGAGTCCCCTCCCCACAAAGACCCCCTCACAACATAGAGAATAGGGGGTATTCCCTCCCTTGATTAAGAGATATAGCCCAACTTATAATTTTTAGATGTAACAACATTAATGGAGATTAATTCAATATGTACTTCTGTATATCCATAAACTTATATGTATCAATCTTGTACTATTTTTTTTTAAAAAATTCATTACTTTTGAACTTTAAATTTAACTTTTATGAGACTACTATTATTACTCCTAACGTTTTCAAGCTTTGTTATAGCTCAAAATAGTTTCAATGTAAATATTGAGGGTCTAGTAGCAGGTGACTCAATAAGAATAATAACACAAAAAGGTGTTGAACTACAGTTTGAACAGTGGGTTGTTGGGCTTGAAAACTCACAAGTTTCTGCTGAGTTTGAATTAGAATCAGGTGAATGGGCAGTTTTTTTAGATGCTCCAGGATATTATTTTCCGTCGTCACAATTAGTAAATATCCCAAATGATACTTCAGCAATATTCACTTTAAGTGAAGCCAGTGGTGAAGATTTTAGTTATTCTTGGCAAGAAGACGACAGTTATGTTGGACATGCAACACAAGTATATGTCAATGAGCCATTAGAAATAGTTGTATTGAATGATACAGTACAGGTACCATCTGATTACTCTGCTATAAAATTAAGAAATCAATATGGGGTTGTTTTGTCTAACGAAGAAGAAATATGGTCTATAGATGACAGTTATCGCCTTTATAAAATGTTTGAATCTCTTCCCATAAACCCATTTGGTGAAGGTACTAATTTTGACTTTGAAACTGGCGAAAATATTACTGGGGTATTTACGCTTTCAAACAATAATTTAGATCAAGATCTAGAATTAACAACTGTTGATGGTGTAAAGCATGCAAGAGTTGGAAAGGATGCATTTACCTATGCCTCACCTCAAATTGTTACAATTAATGAAATCAAAGGTAAATTTTATTCCAAGAGACTTTATCATGTTATAGTAAATTTCATTACAAACTTTGCAAATGACGATGATATGGTGAATTGGATTGCTCAAGAAAGTTTTGGAGTAACTTTTATGCAACCTAATCAAGAACTTGAAGATTTAATGAATGAAGATTCTTCAAATTTTCAAGAATTCTTTTCTGAAGAAAAACTTGAAATTTTAGCAATGTTTGAAGAATTACCAGAAGGTTTTCATAAGCAAGATGGATTAAAGTACCTAGTTAGAAGAGTAAATGGTCAGGTCAATCCTCAATACCCCAATGCTGCTGCAATAGCTTGGACTGGATTAGAAACTATCGAGTGGATGAGTGTTGCGTTTACTGGTGAAATTAATGACACAAGAAGATTAATACTTCATGAAAAAGCCCATTTTTTATGGGCTTATTCTTTTGATCAAAACATTAAAGATGAGTGGAGTGAAATTGGAGGTTGGTTTGAAGATCCAACAGCTGGCTCAGGTTGGTCAACTAACCAAACTACGGGTTTTGTAAGTCCTTACTCACATGCTATCAATCCAAATGAGGATATGGCAGAGTCAATAGCTTATTATCTTACAAATCCTGATGCTTTATTAGCCGTTTCAGTTCAAAAATTCGAATTTATTAGAGACAGAATAATGCATGGCACACGTTATGTGGCAATGATTCCAGATGAACTAACATTTACGGTATATAATTTATTTCCAGACTATACTTTCCCAGGGAAAGTAACAAAAATGGAAGTTAGTGTTTTAGGTGCTCCAGATGAAGATAAGGAGGTTACCATCAAAGCTACAATGAATTCTATAAATCCAAATGTAGATGGGGCAACTGCAGGTTACATTAGGCTAGTGTCATCTGTTGGGACTATTCATGATACATGGATGCAAACAGAAAATGGACAAGAACTTGACTCCGTTTTGGTAGGAACTACAACTTTCTCAAAATTAGAAAAAAGTGGGTATTGGAATATGTCCTATTTTAGAGTTTTTGATCAAGTAGGTAATCAACGTTACGAAAACACCTCGACTATTGGATGGAAGTTATTTATTGAGAATCCATTAGAGGACGTAACTCCACCTTCCTGGAATTACGATCTAGAAATGGAAATAGTTGAAGACTATTTTACCCCAAATTATAACACTGAACCATCAGATGAAGAAAATGGGGTATTGATGAAAGCTATCAAATTTGCTTATACAGTCTATGATAATAGCCCGATGCAGAGGGCTATCACTAGAATTTTTCACCCAACTTTAGATGATCCTGATGCGGAAGTTTATGAAAAACAAATTGATGGTGGCCCAATCAACATTGATTCACCAGAGTATTACAATGACTATGATAGCAATAAAACATTTGAACAATATCTTGCTATCCCTGAATGGTTCCCATCAGGACACTATGCAGTATCAATGATTAACATGTATGATTTAGGTGGTAATTCCTCGAATACATATTTTGTTAATGACACAACTGATTTTCATATCTCTCCACTCCAAATAAATAAAATTTTTAAGGATGTCAGAGATAGTATTTATGTACAAACTCAATTCCCAGACCATATTCAACCTCAATTAGATTTAGATGACATAACAATTGTAGCTGAACCGACTAATCCAGAAGCGCCAAATGGTGAAACTAGAGTTGATATTACTATGATAGCTAGAGATCTGTCTGATTATGAAGGACATGAATCTGGTGTTGCAAGTGTAGGTTTTGTTTTGAGAGATCCCTTAGGCGGAGAACATGGATTTACAACTGGAAATTCGACAATGAATCACCCAGAACTAGATTTATATGATTTCAATCCTGATTCAAATTCAAATTGGGCCTTATATCACTTTGACTTTGTATTGCCAGTTGGGTCTCCCCCAGGTGAATGGGGTATGTCATCAGCCCAAATAAGAGATAAAGCAGGAAACATTAAAAACTACTCATTTATTGAATATGTTAGATTTGATATTATTGAGTCTGATATTGAATTGGAAATCCCATTAGAAGCTGAAATTTTAAGCGATTTTGTTAATGCCTATAATGTTGAAAATGTTTCTGCCTCGATAAGTTGTTCCCCGTGTGAAGGACTGAATTATGTTTACACAATTTATAGTTTAACTGGAGGTAATGTAGTCCAAGGAACAGGTGTTTTTTCATCTGATAGTATCGTCTTAGAAGAAATTAACACTACAGGAGTTTTGGATGGTCACATAAATCTTACCGTTCAAGTCACTGATACAGAAAACCAGTTAATTGCTACAAAAACAACCCAGTATTTGAAAGACACTTTTTTTCCAACATCATACCTAATTAGCTCTAACTTACAAGATCAAGGTACCAGTAATTTGGATGATTTTATATTGTCTGTCATTGTTGAAGAACAAGATATTGGTGGAACATTTGAAATAAATATAAGTTCAATTCAAGATGGAGCTCCCCAAAGTTTTTCATTATCAAGTTCAAATAATTCTTACATCGGTAATATTGAATCAAATAATTTTGATTTCTTAGAGATTGATTTTTCCTCATTTGATGATGGCTATATTGAAATTGAACTTGTGATAACAGATGCTGTCGGTAATGAGGGGCAACCTGTTTCTTCGTATTTTTTATTGGAAAATGGGACAATATCAGTTGCCGAATCTCTTCAAGTTGACAGTAATTATTTCACTTTATTTAAAATATATCCAAATCCAACTCAAGATTTTTGGCATATTGAATCAAACCAGATTATTAACACTATCGAAGTATTTGATTTGATGGGTAGAAAGGTTGACTTTTTAACCCCAATAGATACAGAAATATCTATATCAGCACAAAATCTTCCCAGTGGGTTATATTTTCTAGTGGTTAACAGAGACACAACCTTGCGCTTAATTAAAAACTAATTTATTTGATTATAGGCATATCTTCTTCTTTCAGTTCAGCTATTTCTAAACCTCTTAAGTAGGTTAGAGATACATTAATTGACGAATGCCCCATAGCTTTCTGTAGCTGGTAATTGAACCTGTACGCTTGAATATTTCTATAGCTCCTGTGTGTCTAAAAGAGTAGAGTGTTTGCCCTTGTTTTAAAAGCTTAGTTTGTTTCTTGTATCTACTCCATAGCGTTTTGAAATAGTCTGGATTCCTACTATACTGCTCCCCAGTAAAGATGTTGTCATTTAAACCTTTTGGATTTAAGTAGGATTTTATGAAGCTAGGCACTGGTACAATTCTGTTTCTACCTGACTTATTTCTAAATCCAGAAAGTGTAATATAGCTTAAGTCATTAGAGAAATCTCCCCATGTCAATTCCCTTACTTCTCTATGTGGTCTAAGTAAGCAACCATAGGTTAATAAACAACACAAATGTAGGTGTTTATTAAAGGCTTTTATATCCTCTAATATGATAGCAATATCATCAAAAGGTTTGTGCAAAACAGCCTTGGATTTCTTACTTTTTATCTCAGTCATTGGATTACCCTCCAAACCTAATAACACAGCCTCATTTATAAGCACATTTAGATGTCTTTTAAGGGTGTTGTGAGAAGCTCCAGAGCAATACCTTGAAAGAATATTTTTTAGCCCTCTAACATAGAGTTTTGAAGTTCCAATTTCTTGCTTTAAACAGTCAAAACTAAACTGTAACATAGCCTTGTATTTTGAAGAATAATCACCAGCTAGTTTTGAATCCAATGCTTGTTTGATATAATTAATATCTGAGAGCTTACCAGTTACAACATTAGTGGATCTGTAGGACAACAAAATACCCCCATTTAAAAGATAGCTGTAAATCTCAGCTGCCAGAACTTTAGCAATTGATAATCTTTGGTCTAGTGGATAGGAATTAGGATCTGTGGTTGAGTTGATTCTTTTACCATTGTAAAGTCTGTATCTCTTACCACAAATGTAAAAGGATACAAATACTTTGTTTAAAGAATCAGTGTGAACTTTAGGAAATTGTAGTGTCATTTGACAGTGCTTAGACAGTTAAACTTAATTTTCTGTATAAGGCACTGATAATCAATCGCTCAGTTGGTTAGAGCATCTGACTCATAATCAGAGGGTCCGAGGTTCGAGCCCTCGTGGGACCACAACTAAAAGCAGCTCTTGGGCTGCTTTTTTACATCAAACCCAAATCGATGCCCTTTTGTTATAT
>Ga0209374_1001773_pt1 | contig 20250 bp, 26 predicted proteins | sample SaaInlLV_DNA_10m_FD_184683 | JGI IMG/M metagenome (GOLD analysis project Ga0209374, IMG submission 184683) | Marine microbial communities from expanding oxygen minimum zones in the Saanich Inlet - SI075_LV_DNA_10m (SPAdes) (version 2) | ecosystem: Environmental > Aquatic > Marine > Unclassified ... | reverse complement strand
AAAGATTGAAGGTTACACATATGTCTATAGTTACAGGTTCTGTAAAGTGGTTCAATGCCGATAAAGGTTATGGTTTTATTACTCAAGATAATGGCGGCAAGGATGTATTCGTACATTTCCGTGCTATCCAGTCTGAAGGTTACAAAACGCTTCCAGAAGGCCAAAAAGTTTCTTTCGAAATTGAAGACGGACAAAAAGGTCTTCAAGCTGCGAACGTAAACGCTATCTAATTCAGTTTAGAATAGTGAAAAAAACCGTGTTCAATACACGGTTTTTTTATGCCTAAGATTTAGTTGGGCTAGGTAATACGGATTAGTCTAAAAATGCGTACGCATCCCCAAACAATGCATCACTAGGTAAGCCCGCAGCAGCAAAATCATCACGTGCCACTTTAGCCATTGCAAATGGACCTGCAATATAAATTTGATAGTCTGCTATTTCATCTGCAATATCTGTTAACACAGCCTGATGAACTAACCCCGTTTTTCCCTGCCAATCTTTAGCACCATGTTCCAACACAGGGTGAAAATGGAAGTTTGCATGCTGACTTGCAAGCGCACTTAATTTATCAGCTTCGTAAATTTGTTCTAATGATTTTGCGCCCCAATATAAATGAATATCTTGAGTTAATTGCTGAGCAACACATTCATGGATAATTGATTTTGCATAAGAGTATCCAGTACCACCAGCAATGAGCACAATAGGCTGGCTAGTGGGTTGTAGGAATGCATCGCCATGGGCAATTTGTGCCGTAGTAAGACCCGTCTCACGCATCACACTCAACACATCCCATGCATAAGCGTTTGCTGGTACCGCACCAATATGCAATTCAATCTTGTTGCTCTCACTGGGAGATGAGGCAATCGAAAATGGGCGGCAATCGCCTTCTCCCATCACAATCATGCAATACTGTCCTGCTTGATATTGCAAAGGTTCAGAACAAGTGAGGATGATTTTGTAAACGTCGTTCGCAACAGTGCTAATGGATTCGACGTGTAATTGCTGTGTTTGCATAAATTAGTTCTTTTTAGTTGTATGTGTGTATGGCTGACCTGTTGGAATTAACGCATCAATCCCAAGTTCATCCCAGAGTCCATCTATTTTGGCAATGACTTGAGGATCCATCACTATCGGTTCACCCCATTCGCGATCTGTTTCGCCAGGCATCTTATTAGTTGCATCCATGCCCATTTTAGACCCTAAGCCTGACACAGGTGAGGCAAAATCTAAATAGTCTATTGGTGTATGATCTATCAAAGTTGTGTCTCTGGACGGATCCATTCGGGTGGTAATCGCCCAAATAACATCATCCCAGTTACGCGCATCAATATCATCATCGCAAACAATGACAAATTTAGTGTACATAAATTGACGTAAAAACGACCAGACACCCAGCATAACGCGCTTCGCATGACCAGGATATTGCTTTTTAATTGTTACGATTGCCATGCGGTACGAGCAACCTTCAGGTGGTAAATAAAAATCGGTGATCTCAGGAAATTGTTTTTGCAAAATCGGCACAAACACTTCATTTAATGCCACACCCAGTATAGCAGGCTCATCAGGTGGACGGCCGGTATAGGTTGAATGATAAATGGGATTAGTGCGATGAGTAATGTGGGTGACCGTCAATACTGGAAACTCATCCACTTCATTATAATAGCCAGTGTGATCGCCATAAGGGCCTTCTGGTGCTGTTTCGCCAGGCATAATATAGCCTTCTAGGACGATTTCAGCATTAGCTGGCACTTGTAAATCATTACTGATGGACGCGGTGACTTCAGTTTTGCTGCCGCGTAATAAACCTGCAAAGGCATATTCTGATAACGTATCAGGAACGGGGGTGACTGCGCCAAGAATGGTAGCCGGGTCTGCGCCTAATGCGACAGATACAGGATACGGTTTATCTGGATACAGTTCACACCATTCTCGAAAATCTAATGCACCACCACGATGCGATAACCAACGCATAATGACTTTATTTTTGGCAATCACTTGTTGGCGATAAATGCCTAAGTTTTGACGTTTTTTATGTGGTCCACGAGTGACAGTTAATCCCCATGTGATCAAAGGTGCCGCATCTCCAGGCCAGCAACGTTGGATAGGAAGTGCTGACAAATCAACATCGTCACCACTAATCACATGTTCCTGACATGGTGCTTTTTTAACGACTTTGGCTGGCATATTCAGTACTTGCTTAAAGACTGGTATTTTACTCCAAAGATCCTTAAGTCCCTTGGGTGGATCGGGTTCTTTTAAGTAGGCAAGGAGTTTACCAACATCACGCAATGCAGAAACTGACGACTGACCCATCCCTAATGCAACACGTTCGGGGGTACCAAATAAGTTAGCCAATACTGGCATAGAGTGTCCCACTGGGTTTTCAAATAACAATGCTGGCCCGCCTGCACGCAGGGTGCGATCTGCAATTTCAGTCATTTCTAAATCAGTCGAAATAGGTTGGGTGATGCGCAGTAGTTTACCCTGAGCTTCAAGCTTTTGAATAAAATCACGTAGGTCTTTGTATTGCATATTAAATACGCCAAATAGAATATTAGTGCAAATTATACCAAAGCCTGTGACAGATTGATCACAAATGCGTAAATTAAATATAAAATATGCTTGGCCGATAAAAACTAGATAGATATTGATTCAACGATCACAGTGAGGAAGTACATGATAATTTGGTTGCGTAATCTGCTGCTGTCAGCATGTTCGGTGGGCGTTATTTTGGTCGCTGTCATTATTCCTGGAACAACAGCGTACGCACAAGAGATAACAGCGAAAGGTGCAGACGAAGCCCAATTTGATGGCGTCATTGATAATAAATATTTAGCCAAGCCAAGCGCTAATAAAGACTCTGTAACACTTACTAACCCTGCCTTTGACGGTGAAATCGATAACGGCGACATCAGTGCGATTCAATTATATTCGCAAGATGAACTAATTCGTTTAATCAATCAAAATAGGCATTTGCAACGTGTCCAGAATGATCGCTGCCAGTTAGTTAGAGATATACAAGCTCGGGCAGAGATCTTAACTATTCCTAGCTATCAATTTTTATGGGGTGATATGCTGGCATGGGGCGTGTGCGTCAACCGTGATGCAGAATTAGGGATTGATTATATGCGTTTAGCTGCAGCTCAAGGTTTACCGGCTGCATTTGAGCATCTAGGACGTTATCATGCTAATGGTATATTAGTGACGCAAGATACCCCGTTAGCCGTGCGTTATTTTAAAGAAGCTGGGGCATTAGGTAGTAAACCGGCACTGATACAATTAGCTGATTTATTAATTGCAGGGCATGGTTCTCCTTATGATTATGAAAATGTCTATGTGTGGCTATATCAGACGGTATCCGCAGATAAAACCTATCGCAATAAAGTGAGTACAAGGATGGATGCATTGGAACAAAAAATGAGTCCTTCGGTGATCAAATCAGCCCGAAAAGTCATGCGGCAATATTAACTTTGAGCGTATTAAAAACGCAATAATATTTCAAATTAGCGCAATTCGATGAGTACCTGTATACTAGCGCTATGACAGATAAAAAAAATCCAAACTCTATGAGTGATGACCCGCATTTTAAACGGGAACAAGAAAAGTATGAAAATCCCGTCGCTAGTCGGGAACACTTACTAACCTTATTCAAAACCGAGCAACAACCGCTATCGTTCATGCAAGTGTGTGAACTAACCGACGCCCATTCTGATGAACAGAAAATCGGGATACAACGTCGCCTGCGTGCGATGGAACGAGAAGGTCAACTAACTTTTACCAACCAAAAGAAATACGATTTACAAGCACTTGATGAAGTTATCGAGGGACGTGTAATCGGACATCGTGACGGCTTTGGTTTCTTATTTACAAGCCGCGAAGAAAAAGATCTCTACTTATCCGCTTCACAAATGAAACAAGTCGTACATGGCGATATTGTCCAAGCCGTGAGTAAAGGCGTGGATCGTAAAGGTCGTGAAGAAGCACGTGTGACTAAAGTCATCACGCCTCGCGCTGAAGCTATTGTTGGCCGTTATTTCATCGAACATGGTGTCGGTGTGGTTATTCCTGATGATAGTCGCATCAACCATGAAATCTATATTGGTCCCCAATATGCGAAGGGTGCAAGGCAAGGACATATTGTTGTTGTCGAATTTATTAAACGCCCTTCACGACAAGCAAGTGCCACAGGAAAAATTGTTGAAGTACTGGGTGAACATATGGCACCGGGTATGGAGATCGAGATGGCATTGCGCACATTTGATATTCCACATGAGTGGCCCAAAGCAGTGACTAAGCAAGTTGCTAATCTAGAAGCTGATGTGCCTGAACAAGCAAAAGAAGGTCGCGTAGATTTGCGTGAATTACCTCTTGTCACGATTGATGGCGAAGATGCTCGAGATTTTGATGATGCCGTTTATTGTCGTCCTATTTTTCAAGACGGACAAAAAGTCGGATACACCTTGTATGTTGCCATTGCTGATGTATCTCATTACGTACGTCCAGGCACTGCACTGGATGTTGAAGCGATAGAGCGCGGTAACTCAGTGTATTTCCCTGAGCAAGTGATCCCCATGTTACCTGAGGTGTTGTCGAATGGGTTATGTTCACTTAATCCTCAAGTAGACCGCTTATGTATGGTGTGTGAAATGACCATAGATAATATGGGTGCCTGTACCGATTATAAGTTTTATGAAGCGGTGATGCGTTCACAAGCGCGTTTAACCTACACCAAAGTAGCCAAAATTCTCGATAACGATCCAGAATTAACCGAGCGTTATCAAGCTCATGTTCCCGATTTGTTTAATCTTCACCAGTTATTTAATGCGTTAAAATACGCGCGTGATGGCCGCGGTGCGATTGAATTTGAAACCAAAGAAACGAAATTTGTTTTTAATGCGCAACGCAAAATTGAAAATGTGGTTCCGATAGAACGCAACGACGCACACAAGCTCATTGAAGAGTGCATGATCATGGCGAATGTCTGTGCGGCGAAATATATTTTGGCTAACAATGCCGAAGCACTCTATCGAGTCCATGACAAGCCAGATGAAGATCGTCTACTGACTTTTACCACCTATTTAGGTGAAATAGGGATCTCACATCAATTAAAAGGCGATACATCAGCGCATGCCTTTACACAAGTCGTTAATAAAATTCGTCACCGTCCCGATAGTGAATTACTCCAAACCATGTTACTGCGCAGTATGAAACAGGCTGTGTATGATTATGAAAATATTGGCCACTTTGGTTTAGCGTTAGAAGAATATGCGCATTTTACCTCTCCGATCCGTCGCTATCCTGATTTAGTTGTACACCGTGCGATTAAAGCGATTGTCGATAAACAAGCCCAGCGTAAATCTAAAACGGGCGGTAAAGCCTACTCAGTTGAAGAAGTCGAGAGTCTCGGTGAGCAATGCTCTATGACTGAACGACGTGCTGATGATGCCACTCGTGATGTCTCTGATTGGCTCAAGTGTGAGTTTATGCAAGATCATGTCGGCGATAGCTTCCCTGCCGTGGTTGCCAGTGTCACTAACTTTGGTTTGTTTGTACGTATTGGTGAATTCGGCATTGATGGCCTTATTCATGTGACCGCTTTAGGCAAAGACTATTATGTTTTTGATAATGTGACACAAACGCTGAAGGGTGAACATACTGGCCGCGTCTTCCGATTAGGCGATAGCTTAGATGTTAAAGTCGCTGCGGTTAATTTAGATGATCGCAAGATTGATTTAGTCTTAGATGGCGTCGACCATGAAGAGCGTGCCAAAAAACGCAGTAAACGTTCAACTAGTCAATCAGATAAACCTTCGGGCAGTAAGCCTAAGAGCAAAGTCGGTGGGGCAGGGAAGGCAAAGGCTGATAAGCCAGCTAAAGGTAAAAAGAAACCCGGTGCGGCCCGTGATAAGAAAAAACGTAAACAATCCCGCAATACGAATAAAAAATAATTTAAACAAAATTAACACACGAGAAACTTCATGGCACAAACACACGAATGGTTATACGGCATCCATGCATTAACCGCAGTATTAGAACGCGAACCACAGCGTATATTAGAAATTTATATCGCCAAAGGCCGCGATGATGAGCGTTTGCATACCCTTATCAACCTTGCTCGTAAAAACGGTTTAGGCATTCAATTTTGTAATAAAAAAATATTAGATGACAAAGCGCAGGGCGAATCACATCAAGGTGTTGTAGCACGTGCCCAGCCTGCTAAGGCCCTAACAGAAAATGATTTAGATGAGATTATTACGCATGCACAAAATATGGGTAAAGCGCCATTTTTGTTAGTGTTAGATGGCGTTACGGACCCGCATAACTTAGGTGCAGTGTTACGTAGTGCCGATGCTGCGGGTGTGGATGCTGTGATTGTGACCAAAGATAAATCCGCATCACTAAATGCAACCGTGCGTAAAGTGGCCTGTGGCGCCGCGGATGTGATCCCATTAATTCAAGTCACCAACTTATCTCGTACTCTTGCTGAGTTACAGGAAAAAGCGATTTGGGTGGTAGGAACTGCTGGTGAAGCAACGCAAAGTGTATTTGATTGTAAAATGGATGGACCGATTGCATTAGTCATGGGCGCAGAAGGTAAAGGGATGCGTCGTTTAACACGTGAGCGTTGTGATGAGCTGATTAAATTGCCAATGCATGGCACTGTATCGAGTTTGAACGTATCCGTTGCGACAGGGATATGCTTGTATGAGATCTTGCGTCAACGCGGCTAATAGGGTTATTTTACTATTTAAGATATGGACAACAAACGGCTTGGGATGATTCGAACTGTTTGTTGTTCCACTCCGATATATAAAAAAGCTGATTACATATACCCCAAGCATACCTTGCGTATCCGCACACAAATAATGAAAAGGCATGGAATGTGCCAACTTTGAATTATTTGCAATTAACACTATCTTCTCCCCCTGAATTTTGATATATTTACGCACCCTTTTTATGGGGTAATAGGCTATTTATTCAGCGAAAGCTAAGTAAGTGGCGGTTAAATGGCTCAAAATGAGTCTTAATTCAACAGCGGAGCACTAACATGATCCAAATGCAAACTAACCTGGATGTGGCAGATAATTCTGGCGCTCGCAGGGTTCAGTGTATTAAGGTTCTTGGTGGCTCGCATCGCCGTTATGCACATATCGGTGATATCATCAAAGTTACTGTGAAAGAAGCAATTCCTCGCGGTAAAGTAAAAAAAGGTGATGTCCTGAATGCAGTGGTGGTGCGTACTAGGAAAGGCGTTCGTCGCGCTGATGGTTCAACCATTCGTTTCGATAACAACGCAGCTGTTTTGCTTAATGCAAACAAGCAACCTATTGGTACGCGTATTTTTGGCCCGGTAACGAGAGAACTTCGTGGAGATTCATTCATGAAAATCATCTCATTGGCCCCAGAAGTACTATAAGGAGTCACGATAATGGCTAGAAAAATTCGTCGTGATGATGAAATTGTCGTATTAGCAGGCAAGGATAAAGGAAAGCAAGGCAAAGTGCTTAGCGTTCTGGCATCTGAAGACCGTATAGTTGTAGAAGGTATTAACCTTATCAAGAAGCACACTAAGCCTAACCCTCAAGCGGGTGAGCAAGGTGGGATTGTTGAAAAGGAAGCTTCTCTACATGTGTCAAATGTAGCGATTGTTAACCCAGCAACGGGTAAAGCAGATCGCGTTGGTTTCCGTTTCGAAGATGAGAAAAAAGTACGTTTTTTCAAATCTAACGGCGAACTAGTTTAATAAATTGGAGAGTACGATGGCGAAACTGCATGATTTCTATAAAGAAACAGTAGTAGCTGAACTTGCAAAGCAGTTCGGGTACAAAAGCGTCATGCAAGTCCCTCGGATTGAAAAAATCACTCTGAACATGGGTTTAGGTGAGGCGATTGCTGACAAGAAAGTTTTAGAATCTGCGCAGGCCGATATGGCTGCAATTGCAGGACAAAAACCAATTGTTACAGTGGCGAGAAAATCCGTCGCGGGTTTTAAAATCCGTGAAGGTTATCCGATTGGCTGTAAAGTAACCCTACGTGGTGAGCGTATGTGGGAATTCTTAGAACGTTTAATTTCTATTACTATTCCTCGTATCCGTGACTTCCGTGGTCTTAACGCTAAGTCTTTTGACGGACGCGGTAACTATAGCATGGGCGTTAAAGAACAAATTATCTTCCCTGAAATTGATTTCGATAAGGTTGATAAAGTTCGTGGTATGGATATCACTATCACTACTAGCGCAGAAACTAATGAAGAAGGGAAAGCGTTGTTAACAGCGTTCAACTTCCCATTTAGAAAATAAGGTGTAGGGTTATGGCAAAAGAATCAATGAAGGCACGCGAAGTAAAACGTGCCAAATTAGTAAGCAAGTATGCTGTAAAGCGTGCTGAGCTTAAAGCGATTATCAGCGATATCAACGCTTCGGATGAAGACCGTTGGAATGCTGTTCTTAAGCTACAACAACTTCCGCGTGACAGCTCACGTTCTCGTCAACAAAATCGTTGTCGTATTACGGGTCGTCCACACGGGTTCCTACGCAAATTTGGTCTTTCCCGTATTAAGCTTCGTGAAGCTGCAATGCGCGGTGAAGTCCCTGGCCTTAAAAAAGCCAGCTGGTAAGGAGTAGCAGAATATGAGCATGCAAGATCCTATCGCGGATATGTTTACCCGCATCAGAAATGGTCAGATGGCAGCGAAAGTCACGGTATCTATGCCTTCTTCTAAGCAACGTGTTGCAATTGCAGCTGTGCTTAAAAGTGAAGGTTATGTATCAGACTTTGCAGTTACTGGCGAAGTTAAGCCTGTTTTAGAAATTACGTTAAAGTATTTCGAAGGCAAGCAAGTAATCGATACAATTGTTCGAGTAAGTCGCCCTGGTTTACGCATCTATAAGAAAAAAGATGAGTTACCAAAAGTAATGGGTGGTTTAGGCGTAGCAATCGTTTCTACCTCAAAAGGTGTGATGACCGACCGTGCAGCGCGTAAAGCTGGCATGGGTGGTGAGATCATCGGTTATGTAGCGTAATCTAGGAGATAACAATGTCACGAGTAGCAAAAGCACCTGTCGACTTGGTATCTGGCGTAGAAGTATCTATCGCAGGACAAGACGTTACAGTTAAAGGTAAGAACGGCACGTTAGCCCGTACATTTAATGATTTAGTTGCTATCACGCAAGAAGAAAACCAATTAGTTATCGCTCCAAAAGCGGAATCTACTGCAGGTTGGGCGCAAGCGGGTACAGCACGTTCACTATTAAATGCAATGGTTATCGGTGTATCACAAGGTTTTGAAAAGAAACTTGAGTTAAATGGTGTAGGTTACCGTGCGCAAGCACAAGGTAGCAAACTAAACCTAACTCTAGGTTTTTCACATCCTGTAGCCTATGAGATGCCAGCTGGCATTACCGTAGAGACTCCTAGCCAAACTGAAATCATCGTCAAAGGCGCTGATAAGCAGGTGGTTGGTCAAGTTGCAGCTAACATTCGAGCATATCGTCCACCAGAGCCTTATAAAGGTAAGGGTGTTCGTTACTCAGATGAAGTTGTACGTCGTAAAGAAGCTAAGAAAAAGTAGGTGGGTGATACGATGGATAAGAAATCAGCTCGGATACGTCGCGCAACGCGTGCACGTAAGAAGATCAGTGAATTGGCCGCGCATCGCTTGGTTGTTAACCGCACACCACGCCACATTTATGCGCAGTTAATCGCACCAAGTGGTTCTGAAGTATTAGCCTCTGCGTCGACTGTAGAAACTACTCTTAAAGGTAGTCTTAAATCTACAGGTAACGTAGAAGCAGCTGCAGCTGTAGGTAAAGCGATCGCAGAACGCGCTATAGAAAAAGGCATCTCTAAGATTGCTTTTGACCGTAGTGGCTTCAAGTATCACGGTCGTGTAAAGGCCTTAGCAGATGCAGCTCGCGAAGCTGGTCTACAGTTCTAGGAGTAGAAAATGGCTAAAGTAGAAAATCAACAACAGGGTGATTTGTTAGAAAAGCTCGTTGCTGTTAATCGTGTGTCTAAAGTTGTTAAAGGTGGTCGTATCTTTAGCTTCACAGCACTAACGGTTGTCGGTGATGGCAATGGCCGCGTTGGTTTTGGTTACGGTAAAGCACGTGAAGTGCCTGCTGCTATCCAAAAAGCAATGGAAAAAGCTCGTCGTAACTTAGTTACTGTCGATCTTAACGGCAATACTCTGCAACATCCGATTAAAGGTCGTCATTCTGGCTCTAAAGTTTACATGCAGCCAGCATCTGAAGGTACCGGTATTATTGCTGGTGGTGCGATGCGTGCAGTGCTTGAAGTCGCTGGGGTACAAAACGTACTTTCAAAATGTTACGGCTCTACTAACCCAATGAACGTTATACGTGCAACAATCAACGCTTTAGTTGATATGAACTCTCCTGAGTCTGTTGCGGCGAAGCGTGGGTTACCTGTAGATGAAATTTTGGGGTAATGAACATGACTAAAACACTTAAAGTGAAACAAACAAAAAGTGCGATCGGTCGTCTTCCTAAGCATAAAGCTACGCTTAAAGGCTTAGGTTTACGTAAGATTGGACATGTTCGTGAATTAGAAGATACCCCTGCCGTTCGTGGCATGATCAACCGTGTATTTTACATGGTTGAGATAGTGGAGGAGTAGAAGATGCATCTTAACACTCTTGCTCCTGCACCAGGAGCGAAAAGTACAGCTAAGCGCGTTGGCCGTGGTTTCGGTTCAGGTTTAGGTAAGACTGGTGGCCGTGGTCACAAAGGTCAGAAGTCTCGCTCAGGCGGGTCGGTTAAACCAGGATTCGAAGGCGGTCAAATGCCAATTCAGCGTCGTTTACCAAAATTTGGTTTTACTTCACGTAAGTCTATGGTTTCTGACCAAGTGACGTTATGTGAATTAGCTAAGGTAGACGGAGACACAGTTACTGTTCAAGCACTTAAAGATGCGGGTCTTGTGAAAAAAGAGATCTTATTCGTAAAAGTGATGAAGAGTGGTGAAATCTCACGCGCTGTAACAGTTAGTGGTTTGAAGGTATCTAAAGGCGCTCGCGAAGCTATTGAAGCTGCTGGCGGCAAAATAGAGGAATAAGCTAAATGGCTAAACCAGGTGTAGATTCAGGCGCAAAAAACGGCTTGAGTGAATTACGAAGCAGATTGTTCTTTGTATTAGGCGCAATCATTGTGTTTCGTCTTGGCTCTTATGTGCCGATCCCTGGTATTGATGCTGCGGTGTTGTCTCAATTATTTGAACAACAGAAAGGTACTATCGTTGAAATGTTTAACATGTTCTCCGGTGGTGCTCTTGAACGCGCCTCAGTACTAGCGCTTGGGATTATGCCTTACATCACTGCATCAATCATTATTCAGCTTCTCACAGCGGTACATCCGCCGATGATGGAGTTGAAGAAGGAAGGTGAAGCTGGCCGTCGCAAAATTAGTCAATACACGCGTTATTTAACGTTAGTGTTGGCGACATTCCAATCTATTGGAGTGGCGACTGGTTTGCCTAACTTGATCAGTGGTTTGGTTATTAATCCTGGCTTTGGATTTTATTTTACTGCAGTAGTCAGCTTGGTCACAGGAACAATGTTCCTAATGTGGCTAGGTGAGCAAATTACTGAACGAGGTATTGGTAACGGTATCTCAATTTTGATTTTTGCAGGTATTGTGGCAGGTCTACCAACAGCGATTGGTCAGACAGCTGAGCAAGCAAGACAAGGTGAGATTAACTTACTTTTCTTATTGCTTATAGGTGCAATTGTGATGGGTCTAACTTATCTTGTAGTTTTCGTAGAACGTGCGCAACGTCGTATTGTTATTAACTACGCAAAACGTCAACAAGGTCGTAAGGTTTTTCAAGCACAGACTTCACACTTACCATTGAAAGTAAATATGGCTGGTGTTATTCCTCCCATTTTTGCTTCGAGCATTATTCTGTTCCCAAGTACAATTGCGGGATGGTTTGGTCAGAATGAAGCAACCTCATGGTTGTCTGATGTGGCGTTGGTATTATCGCCAGGTCAACCGTTATATGTAGGGTTATACGCTGCAGCGATAATCTTCTTCTGTTTCTTCTATACCGCGTTGACGTTTAATCCTCGCGAGACGGCAGATAATTTGAAGAAGTCTGGTGCTTTTGTACCGGGTATTCGCCCAGGTGAGCAAACCTCACGTTATCTTGACAAAGTAATGACTCGCCTCACACTTGCTGGCGCACTGTATATTACCTTTGTTTGTTTGGTGCCTGAATTCTTGCTACTAACGTGGAATGTTCCATTCTATTTTGGTGGTACTTCACTACTCATCATAGTGGTAGTAATAATGGATTTCATGGCGCAGGTCCAGACGCATTTGATGTCAAGTCAATATGAGTCTGTTCTTAAAAAAGCGAATCTTAAAGGCTCAGGCCGATAAGTTCGCAGCTACGGAGTGATGACATGAAAGTTCGTGCATCCGTTAAAAAGATTTGCCGTAATTGCAAAATCATTAAACGTAACGGCGTTGTTAGAGTGATTTGTGATGAGCCTAAGCATAAGCAAAGGCAGGGCTAATCTAGCTGGGTTTTTAAACACCTAATAGCCGATATACTGGTTCTTAGGTGTTTTTTGACCTTAAATTTGCAATTTAGTCGATGGATAAGTATCCTTACGGGCTTTTTAGACTATCGACCAAAATTTATTTAAACTTTAGAGGAGTACAGTTAATGGCCCGTATCGCTGGCATTAACATTCCTGAACACAAGCACACCGTAATCGCTATCCAAGCAATTTTCGGTATTGGTGCCACTCGTGCGAAAAGCATTTGTGCATCTGCTGGTGTTGCAGAATCTACCAAGATCAAAGATCTTGATGAAGCCACTATTGATACACTTCGTGATGAAGTTGCTAAATTCACAGTTGAGGGTGACCTTCGCCGTGAAGTATCAATGAGTATTAAACGTTTGATGGACCTAGGTTGCTATCGTGGTATTCGCCACCGTCGTAGCTTGCCTCTTCGTGGTCAGCGCACTAAAACTAATGCGCGTACCCGTAAAGGTCCTCGTAAGCCGATTAAAAAGTAAGCGAGGATTAAGTAATGGCTAAAGCACCTACTCGCGCTAAAAAGCGCGCAAAACGTCAAGTTGCTGATGGTATGGCTCATATCCATGCGTCTTTCAACAACACTATTGTGACTATCACTGATCGTCAAGGCAATGCCTTGTCTTGGGCTACTTCTGGTGGTTCAGGTTTCCGCGGTTCGCGTAAATCAACTCCTTTCGCTGCACAGGTTGCTGCTGAAAGAGCTGGTGAAGCTGCCCAGGAATACGGTCTTAAAAACTTAGAAGTATTTGTTAAAGGTCCAGGTCCAGGTCGTGAATCTGCAATCCGTGCCTTAAATGCTACTGGGTATAAGATCACTAATATTACCGATGTGACGCCTATACCTCACAACGGTTGTCGTCCACCGAAAAAACGTCGCGTTTAATCGACGGACAGTTGGAGAAAGATCATGGCTAGATATTTGGGTCCAAAACTCAAACTAAGTCGTCGCGAAGGAACAGATTTGTTCCTTAAAAGTGGCGTTCGTGCAATTGATACAAAATGTAAGTTAGATACACCCCCAGGCCAGCATGGTGCTCGTCGCGGTCGTTTATCTGATTACGGTATCCAGTTGCGTGAGAAACAAAAAGTTCGTCGTATTTATGGCGTTCTAGAAAAACAGTTCCGTAATTACTACAAAGAAGCAGCACGTCTTAAAGGCAACACAGGTGAAAACTTGTTACAGCTTTTAGAGCAGCGCCTAGATAACGTTGTTTATCGTATGGGTTATGCTAGCACACGTGCTGAAGCTCGTCAGTTAGTAAGTCACAAAGCAATTTGTGTTAACGGACAAGTGGTTAATATTCCTTCATTCAAGGTTTCTGCAGAGACTGATGTTTCTGTTCGTGAAAAAGCTAAAAAGCAAGCGCGTATCGTTGCTGCTATTGAATTAGCCGACCAACGCGAGAAGCCAACCTGGATTGAAGTAGATGGTGCTAAATTAACTGGTGCGTTTAAACGTTTACCAGAGCGTTCTGACCTATCTGCAGAAATTAACGAACAGTTGATCGTCGAACTTTACTCTAAGTAAAGATAACTAAAGAGGAAGCTATGGGATCTGTAACTGAATTCCTAAAACCAAGATTGGTAGAGATAGAAAATATTTCTCCAACTCGCGCTAAAGTTGTACTTGAGCCATTAGAGCGTGGTTTTGGCCACACTCTAGGTAACGCACTTCGTCGTATTCTTTTATCTTCTATGCCTGGCGTAGCAGTAACTGAAGTAGAAATTGATGGTGTGTTGCATGAGTACAGTACAAAGGAAGGCGTGCAAGAAGACGTAATTGAAATATTACTAAACCTTAAAGGCTTAGCAGTTCGTCTAGAAGGTAAAACTGAAGCAACGCTGACCTTGGTCAAATCTGGAGCGGGTACTGTTGTAGCTGGTGATATCCAGCACGATGGTGACGTCGAGATTATCAATCCTGAACATGTTATCTGTACTCTTACTGGAGACACAGAGATCAGCATGCGCATCAAGGTTGAAACTGGCCGTGGTTATGTACCTGCATCAGTTCGTCGCTCCTCTGAAGAAGATGATCGCCCAATTGGTCGTTTACTGGTTGATGCTTCATTCAGCCCTGTTGAACGTATTGCATACTCAGTTGAATCTGCTCGTGTTGAACAACGCACAGATTTAGATAAATTGATTATCGATATGGAAACTAACGGTACGTTAGATCCTGAAGAAGCGATTCGTCGCTCTGCTACTATTTTAGCTGAACAGCTAGACGCATTCGTAGATTTACGTGATGTTTCTGAGCCAGAAGCGAAAGAAGAGAAGCCAGAATTTGACCCAATCTTACTTCGTCCAGTGGATGATTTAGAGTTGACCGTACGTTCAGCTAACTGTCTTAAAGCAGAAGCGGTTCAGTATATTGGTGACCTTGTACAGCGTACTGAGGTAGAGTTACTTAAAACTCCTAACCTTGGTAAGAAGTCATTAACAGAAATCAAAGACGTGCTTGCATCTCGTGGGTTATCTTTAGGCATGCGCCTAGAGAATTGGCCACCAGAAAGTATTGCCGACTAAGATATATTAGCGTGTGTTTAGCACACGCTACTTGAAAGAAGGATTAAGCTATGCGCCATCGTAAAAGTGGTCGAAAGTTAAATCGCAACAGCAGCCATAGAAAAGCTATGTTTAAAAACATGGCATCTTCAATGGTTAAGCATGAAGTGATTAAAACTACTTTGCCTAAAGCAAAAGAACTTCGCCGTGTTATTGAGCCGTTAATTACATTATCAAAAGTTGATAGTGTTGCTAACCGCCGTTTAGCTATGGCTCGCACAGGCGACAAAGAAGTGGTTGGTAAATTATTCAACGAATTAGGGCCTCGCTATGAAGCTCGTCCAGGTGGTTATATTCGCATTCTAAAATGTGGATTCCGTACTGGTGATAAAGCGCCTATGGCGTATGTTGAGTTTGTTGACCGTCCAGTTGTTGCTTCTGAAGAAGTAGTTGAAATAACTGAAGAGTAAACCATACTCTCATAGTTAACAGTACACTTAAGTGCATTGTTAACCACATAAAAAACCGAGCTTAGGCTCGGTTTTTTGATTTAAGAATATTAAAAAATAGTTAGTGTTGAGGGATTTGCTGCTTGTCTTGTTGTGATGGTGCGCTATTTACACCTGCAGTAATTTCATCGACAGTTGCACCACCCATAGTTGCAAATCTAGTGACATCTTCAACATTGACACCTGCATCTAAAGCGGTAGAAATAATACGCTGGATTTGTTCACGTTGCAGGGATGATTCACGCACTGCAACAGAAACAACTTCTTCAGCCTTATTAGGAAAAATTGCTAATAATGCATCGACAATATACTCACCTACTAGTGGTACATGTTTAATTGTATTAGATAAAATTTCAGCGATTTTTTCAGGATACGATTTGGCCATCAGCTGGACAATTTTGTCTGCAGAGTCGGGTTCAGTCATGACTGCTACTCGCAAAATATCATCAAAATCTTCTGGTGAGGCATTAGCCGCGGCGGTAGCCACAAAACTGACATAACTAGGCTCAGCTCTAATCGCTGCTTCTACGATACTTTCGCATTGAGTAATCCCTTTTTGTACAGCAATAGTAACAATATCTTCAGCTGAATAAGGTTGTGCAGAAACGGCACTATGAATTATTTCTTTGTATTGTTCAGGATATAAATCCAATGCAACATCGACAATACCAGTGACACTTTGTGGATAATGACCGATTAACGTTCTGACAGTACGTCCGGCAGACATGCTTTGCTGAACTTGTTGCTTAAAAAAATCATGGTCGATTTTCCATTCAGCCGTCGATTCGTCATTAGTTGCATAGCTTAGTTGTGAAAATAAGACACACCCAGATACGACTACTGCTTTACATACATTCTTATACACATTTACACCTATTACTTATATGAACAAAATTATTGCCCATTAGTTAGTTAACATACATTATAAAAAGTTCAATTGCATTACATTTTATTAACATAGCTTACTGGTGATTTATTAAGCTAAGCTTAACGCAAAAGTATATGTTCTAGGGTATGTAAAATGATATTCAAGAATATATTCATTGAACAGATTTTTACGTCACTGGTATACTGGTTTATGTTTTACATCTAGAGGTTCTTCTTTGCATTCGCTTAGTCAGTTACACACATTTGGGTTAGTTGCCCATGCGCCTTTTATTATTGAATTCAATGCCATAGAACATATTATGGCGCATCAATGTCACCAAGATGCCTTTGTTATTTTAGGGGAGGGGTCTAATACTGTCTTTACCGAAGATTATTACGGTGAAGTTTGGATCAATAAACTGCACGGCATGGTATTTAGCGAAGACACCACTAATCATTATATTAAAGTGGCTTCTGGTGAAAATTGGCATAGTTTAGTGACTACTTGTGTAGAGCGAGGGATTGGTGGCTTTGAAAATTTAGCGCTCATACCAGGTACCGTTGGTGCCGCACCGATTCAAAATATTGGGGCGTATGGTATTGAAGTGGGTCTATATGTAGATTCAGTAGAATATGTGGATTTAGCAACTCGTACTATACAGACCATCACTGGGACTGATTGTGCCTTTGGTTATCGAGATTCAATTTTCAAACATGCACTTAAAGATCAAGTTTTTATTACCAAAGTTAACTTTACGATCCCTAAATTGGTTGCAACGGTCACCTCATATGGTGAATTGGCAACGTTAACTTCACCGTCAATTTCTGATATTTACGAGAAAGTCATTCAGATACGTCAACAAAAATTACCTGACCCTAAACAAATCGGTAACGCTGGTAGTTTTTTCAAAAATCCGGTTATCTCAACACAACATTTTACGACACTGCAGGCTAGATTTCCGGCGATCCCTTCTTTCCCCGTTTCAGACGACTTGGTAAAAGTACCTGCGGGATGGTTAATTGATACACTCGGATTCAAAGGTAAGATTATGGATGGGATCCAATGTCACCCGCAACAAGCATTAGTGCTAACCAATATCGCCTCGGGTTCAGGCAACGCACTGATTAATTTTGCGCGACAGATTATTGCAGAGGTATCTGCACAATTTGGGATTACCCTCGAACACGAAGTCCAACTGCTAGGACGAATTAATAGGATCACGTTATAATGCATAGCACTCGTAATAAGCTCTTACATTTATTAGCCCAGAGTGAGTTTATCTCGGGTACTGAGTTGGGTGCTCAATTAGGTATATCGCGTTCGGCTATTGGAAAACATATTGATGCTTTTAAACAGCTCGGTTTGGATGTGTTTTCGGTGCGCGGAAAAGGCTATAAGCTCAGTGAGCCATTATCACTATTATCGCAAGATGCGATATCTGATTATGTTCAAGCACAACTTAGCCATGAAAAGTATCGCCAGATCCCACAGCCCCTTTATTTAGATGTATTAAATGTCGTTGATTCCACAAATACCTACATTAAACAAAATATTGCGCAGTTAAGCCAAGGTGCAAGTTGTATTGCAGAAGCACAAAGTGCAGGTCGAGGACGTCATGGTAGACAATGGATATCACCGTTTGCAAGTAGTATCTATTTATCTATGTATTGGCGCTTTTCTGGCGGTTACCAAACTTTATCGGGTCTATCATTGGTGGTTGGCCTAGCGGTCAATCGTACACTTACTCATTTTGGTATCACGGATGGCCAATTAAAATGGCCAAATGACATCTATATTAATATGCAAAAAATAGCGGGTATATTAATCGAGGTTGAAGGTTCTGTTGGTGATGAGGTTCATTGTGTGATTGGTTTGGGTTTGAATGTCAATTTACCAGATGATATTACAGGGATTGAACAACCTTTTACGGATTTACAAAGCCATAGTCAGCAAGCAATGATTAATCGTAATCACTTAACTGCACAATTAATTTTAGATATTCAACACGCACTAATCATTTTCGAAAAATCAGGATTGTCTTCTTTTATATCAGAGTGGGAATCACTTAATGTGTTTGCTAATAAAGACATTACGCTAATAATTGGACAACAATCAGTGCAGGGTGTTTGTATGGGTATTGATCCACAAGGTGCATTGCGGGTCATGGTTGATGGGGAAATAAAAACATATCATGGTGGAGAGATCAGTGTCAGAGCAAGATAAGTCTATCCTTTTTATTGATGTGGGCAATTCATTAGCAAAATATTGTTGTATGCGTGCTACGGAAATACAAAATACTGAGTTAAGTGACATCAATCCATCGCTTGAATATTTTTCGGGGACGCTGACGCCATTACAATTACTGCCACGGGTAAGTCATATTTATTTGAGTTATGTCAAAGCGCCCGAATGGTTAGCTGCATTACACAAAGAGGCTGCGCAACAAAACATTCCCATTGTTACTGCCACTTCTGCTAAACATACTCGGATTAATCATAGTATTTTAATTAACGGCTATAATAATGTTACTAATATGGGCGTTGATCGTTGGTTAGCCATGATCGCGGCGGTGGGTCTGTTTCCGCAAAAATCAGATTTTGTGGTAGTAGATGCGGGTACAGCCATTACTTGTGATGTAATTTTTCGGCATCAGCACCAAGGCGGATGGATTGCACCTGGACTAAAAATATTAAAAATCAGTTTATTAAGTAATACTGAGCAAGTTTTTACTAATGACAAAGCGCAAACACAACACGCAGAACCTATTATTTTAGGAACGGATACACCCGATTGTGTTGAACAGGGGTGTTTGGCACAATTAAATGGTATGGTAAATTTGGCATGTGAGACATTAAATGATCAAACCGATGACTTTATTGTGTTAATTACAGGTGGTGATCAAATAAAATTATCGTTTCCGAGAAAAAATAACATCCATTATTTTGCCAATTTAGTGCTTATTGGCCTGATTCAATTGGCTAAAACAGGGCTGATTGTCGAAAAAAACAACGAAACATCTATTAATTCAATTTAATTGGTATTTTTTTGAAAAAACAGTTGCCAAGAATAAATGTTATCTATACTATACGCACCACTTGATGACGTGCCGACTTAGCTCAGTTGGTAGAGCAACTGACTTGTAATCAGTAGGTCGCCAGTTCGATTCCGGCAGTCGGCACCATCATCAATATCTCTGGAGGGGTACCCAAGCGGTCAACGGGAGCAGACTGTAAATCTGCCGGCTCAGCCTTCGCAGGTTCGAATCCTGCCCCCTCCACCACTTTCTCATGAAGTGGGGATACGAGAATTAGGAACGCGGGCATCGTATAATGGCTATTACCTAAGCCTTCCAAGCTTATGATGCGGGTTCGATTCCCGCTGCCCGCTCCATCACGTTGCTGATATGGCTCAGTTGGTAGAGCGCACCCTTGGTAAGGGTGAGGTCGGCAGTTCGAATCTGCCTATCAGCACCACTTCCTATTTTCTTCCATTACTTCATTGAAAATTTATTTTTTAATACCTTGCTAGGAATATTTAAAATGGCAAAGCAAAAGTTTGAACGTAACAAGCCACACGTAAACGTTGGTACTATCGGCCACGTTGACCACGGTAAAACAACTCTTACAGCGGCAATCACGTCGGTACTAGCAAAGACTTACGGCGGTTCCGCTCAAGCATTTGACCAAATCGATAATGCCCCAGAAGAACGCGAGCGTGGTATCACTATCTCTACGTCACACGTAGAATACGATACTCCAACACGTCACTATGCACACGTTGATTGTCCAGGACACGCC
>Ga0209374_1001757_pt1 | contig 20363 bp, 28 predicted proteins | sample SaaInlLV_DNA_10m_FD_184683 | JGI IMG/M metagenome (GOLD analysis project Ga0209374, IMG submission 184683) | Marine microbial communities from expanding oxygen minimum zones in the Saanich Inlet - SI075_LV_DNA_10m (SPAdes) (version 2) | ecosystem: Environmental > Aquatic > Marine > Unclassified ... | reverse complement strand
CCGTTGGACCTCAAGGTCAAAAAGGAGAACTTGGACCTCAGGGTACTAAAGGGTCTATCGGTAATACTGGAGCAACTGGACCTACTGGTGCTAAAGGACAAAAGGGAACTTATGGAACACAAGGTTTGAAAGGACCTCAAGGCCCTGGCGGTGATGTTGGTGCTAAAGGTGAAATTGGACCTGAAGGACCTGCTGGTTCTAAAGGTGACGTTGGTTTAAAAGGACCAACTGGACCACAAGGAGCACAAGGAGATCAAGGAGTTGCTGGTCAAAAAGGAGAAAAGGGAACTTATGGAGACCAGGGTTTAAAAGGACCAACTGGTTCGCAAGGTGGTGCTGGAGCTAAAGGTGAAAAAGGAACATTCGGAATAACTGGTGATATAGGAGAAAAGGGTGCAACCGGACCACAAGGACCTAAAGGAGATCAAGGTGTTACTGGAGCAAAAGGTGCAACTGGACCACAAGGTGTAATTGGTTTAAAAGGACCACAAGGTGGAACTGGTTTAAAAGGACCAACTGGACCACAAGGAGCACAAGGAGATAAAGGACAACTAGGACCTCAAGGTCAAAAAGGTCAAACTGGACCGCAAGGTTTACAAGGCGGTGCTGGTGATAAAGGACAAAAAGGTGCTCAAGGTAGTGGCGGTGGTGTTGGTGATAAAGGTCAAACTGGTTTACAAGGACCTAAAGGAGATACTGGTTTAAAAGGTATAACCGGACCACAAGGTGCAACTGGTTTAAAAGGACCACAGGGTGGAACTGGTTTAAAAGGACCAACTGGACCAACTGGTGCTCAAGGTAGTGGCGGTGGTCAAGGTAGTAAAGGTCAGAAGGGTGAAATCGGTGTAACCGGTGCAAAGGGACCAACTGGTTTACAAGGACCTAAAGGAGATACTGGTTTAAAAGGTGTAACCGGACCAACTGGTTTACAAGGACCAACAGGAGATACTGGTTTAAAAGGACCAACCGGCCCAACCGGTGCTAAAGGTGAAGTTGGACCACGAGGTTTAAAAGGTATAACTGGTTTACAAGGCCCAACCGGACCACAAGGTGCTGGTGGTCAAAAAGGTCAAACTGGATTACAAGGACCACAAGGTGCAACAGGACCACAAGGCGGTCAAGGAGATAAAGGACAAAAAGGAACTTACGGAGCGACTGGTGATAGAGGTATTACTGGAGCACAGGGACCACAAGGAGCACAAGGAGATGCTGGTCAAAAAGGACAAAAAGGTGAAATTGGATCTACTGGTGGAACTGGTTTAAAAGGACCAACTGGAGCAACTGGTGATAGAGGTGTTACTGGAGCAAAAGGACCAACTGGAGCACAAGGACCTAAAGGAGATATTGGTTTAAAAGGACCAACTGGAGCAACAGGATCAAAAGGACCAACTGGTTTACAAGGACCACAAGGTGGAACTGGTGATAGAGGTGTTACTGGAGCAAAAGGACCAACTGGTTTACAAGGACCACAAGGTGCAACTGGTGATAGAGGTGCTACTGGAGCAAAAGGACCAACTGGTTTACAAGGACCTAAAGGAGATACTGGTTTAAAAGGACCAACTGGACCACAAGGTTCGCAAGGTGGTGCTGGACAAAAAGGTGCAACAGGTTTAAAAGGACCAACTGGTGCTGCTGGTGCTAAAGGACCTCAAGGTGGTCAAGGACAAAAGGGTGAAGTTGGACCTAAAGGTAGTAATGCCACAGGTATTAAAGGTGCAACAGGTGCTAAAGGACCTCAAGGTGCTAAAGGACCTAAAGGTAGTAATGCAGTTGGAGCGACCGGTCTTAAAGGTAATACTGGTGGCCAAGGTTCTGGCGGTGGACAAGGTCTTAAAGGTAACACTGGACCTAAAGGTAGTAATGCCACGGGTGTTGCAGGTGTTAAAGGACAAAAGGGTGAAGTTGGACCTAAAGGTAGTAATGCCATAGGACCACAAGGTCAAAAAGGAGAACCAGGTGCAACTGGCCCTAAAGGTAGTAATGCAGTTGGACCAACTGGACTTAAAGGTAATACTGGACCAACTGGACCTAAAGGTAGTAATGCCACAGGAACAACAGGACCTAAAGGTAACACTGGACCGACAGGACAAAAAGGTGCAACTGGACCGACTGGACCTGCTGGTAGTTCAAGTCAAGGACCGACTGGACCACAAGGTGTTAAAGGACAAAAAGGTGCAACTGGACCGACTGGACCTTCAGGAGCTTCGGATAGCAGAATTAAAACTATCGAAGGACCAATTGGTAATACTCTTAATAAGGTAAAAGCTATGAGAGGTGTTGTATGGAGTGCAAATGATTTAGGTCAACAAATTGGTCTACCGGCTAATGCACCTATGTATGGTTTAGTTGCACAAGAAGTACAGGCACAATTCCCAGACTTAGTATTCCCATTACCAGAACAAGTACCTGGATACGATACTATATTAGGTGTGGATTACTCAAGATTATCGCCAGTATTAATTGAAGCGATAAAGGATTTAGATAATAAGATAACCGCAATTGAAAACCAATTAGGTAGTTAATAATAGACGAAAGCAAACACAATGGCTGACTATAAAAAAATATTAATCGCTGGTAACCCGGCTTTTACTACCGATAACATGCACCCAGATCACTTCGCATATTTGCAAGGTGAAAAGGGACATGATGGTGAAGATCCGGACGTAGGTCAAAAGGGATTAAAACCAGGCATTGGAGAAAAAGGCCAAAAAGGTATTAAAGGTATCAAGGGTATCAAGGGTATCAAGGGCGGAATTGGTGATAAAGGTGTTAAAGGTGAACTAGGTATTAAAGGTGTGTCTGGTTCAGGTGGAGACAAGGGTTCAACTTATGGTGAACACTCAATTACAGCATCTGGTCCTGGCATGTCAGTAAGTACTTCTACTGGTGCTCTAACTAATGTAATATGGAGTGTCACAAAAGATGGTACAGGTAATGATAACAGTTGGAATGGTTCAGGCCGTGGTGCAACTGGTATTACCGGAGACAGTACACTATCATTTCAAGTAAGTGAACATAACATGTATATCATGGCAGGGCTTACTACAGACCCTGCAAGCAATGATTCATATAATACTATAGATTATAGTTGGTATTTGAGAGATAGCGCTAGGATTTATGAGAATGGCACTAACATAGGTGTTATGGGTAATTACACTGCAGATTCTATATTTGTAATTCAATATGTCGGTGGTGTAATTAATTACATTATGGATGGAGCTCTTGTTAGATCAGTTAATGTAGGTACAGGTAAAACACTTTATTTTGATTCATCTTTATATAAAATTAACTCTAGTGTTGAAAATATTAATTTTAGTCAAGTTAGAGTTGGTGCAAAAGGTACAAAGGGTCAAACAGGTGATACAGGTAATTCTGGCGTCGGTGGTGCAAAAGGAGTTAAAGGAGCCAAAGGTATTCTTGGTGATAAAGGTATTGCAAGCAAAGTTACAAGTTTAGCTCTAATAGGTGATAAAGGAGCTGTAGGTGATAGTCCAAAAGGTAGTAAAGGTATCGTAGGAACTAGCCCAGCTGGCGACAAGGGTCAAAAAGGTAATACTGGGGGAGTTGGAGATCAAGGATCAAAAGGTAGCCAAGGTGGCAGAGGTGACGAAGGCCAAAAGGGTAGAAAAGGTGCAGTAGGTATTATAGGTGCTAGTCCAAAAGGTGCTAAAGGAGCTGTAGGTTCTGGCGGTGGAATTGGTGATAGCCCACAGGGTAATAAAGGACCTCAAGGTGATAAAGGTAAAACCGGTGGAATTGGTGATAGTCCAAAAGGTACTAAAGGTGCACTAGGTGAGAAAGGCCCAATAGGTCAAACAGGAGATAGTCCAAAAGGTACTAAAGGTAATAAAGGTGCTGTCGGAGACATAGGTTCTACTGGAGCTAAAGGTGCATCACCAACTGGTGATAAAGGACTTAAAGGTGCTAAAGGTAACCAAGGTGGAATCGGTGATTCCCCAACTGGTAATAAAGGACCTCAGGGTGATAAAGGTAAAACCGGTGGAATTGGTGATAGTCCGGAAGGATTAAAAGGAGCTACTGGTAGTAAAGGTATTTTAGGAGAACAGGGTCAAAAGGGTTTCCAACCAACTGGTGATAAAGGACTTAAAGGTATCACAGGTAACCAAGGTGGTACTGGAGATTCTCCAAAAGGAGCAAAAGGTGCTAAAGGTATTACCGGATCAGGTGGTGGCGGTGGTGCATCTCCAATAGGAGCTAAAGGTATCACAGGAGTACAGGGCGATAAAGGTCTTCAAGGTGCTTCTCCAAAAGGAAATAAAGGAGCAACAGGTGATAAAGGCCTTAAAGGTATTGTAGGTCCTTCTCCAAAAGGTGCTAAAGGAGCCATCGGTGATGAAGGCCAAAAAGGTAATAAAGGAGTTAAAGGTTATCAACCAACTGGAACAAAAGGCGCTAAAGGTAATAAAGGAGCTTACGGTGACGTAGGTGCAAGTCCACAAGGTGCTAAAGGACCTCAAGGTCAAAAAGGTGCAACAGGTTTAAAAGGGTATCAGCCAACTGGTGATAAAGGTTTAAAAGGAGTAACTGGTACACAAGGTAGCGGTGGTGGAAAAGGTTTACAACCAACTGGTGATAAAGGACCTCAAGGTAAAAAAGGTAGCACTGGAGCTAAAGGGTATCAGCCAACTGGTGATAAAGGACCTCAAGGTCTTAAAGGTAGCACTGGAGCTAAAGGGTATCAGCCAACTGGTGATAAAGGACTTAAAGGTGTTACAGGTGCTCAAGGTGGATGGGGTGATTCTCCAACTGGTTTAAAAGGAGCAACTGGCGCACAAGGCGCACAAGGTGGCGGTGGTGATAAAGGCTCACAACCAACTGGTGATAGAGGATTTAAAGGTCAAATAGGAGATATTGGTGCCCCAGGTACTAACTATTCTGGTGGTGTCGGTGATACTGGCGCTACCGGTGCAACTGGTGCAACTGGTGATGCTGGTACTGCAACTCAAGGACCTAAAGGTGCAACAGGTGATCTTGGACCAACTGGAGCACAAGGACCTAAAGGTGTAACAGGTGATACTGGTGCCCCAGGTACTAATTATACTGGAGCTAAAGGTGCAACAGGTGATATTGGTGCAACCGGTCCTGTAGGTACTGCAATTGTAGGTGCTAAAGGTGCCCCAGGTGCAACTGGTGGAACTGGAGGCCCGGGTACAAGTTATACTGGACCTCAAGGTGCAACAGGTGATACTGGTGCTCCTGGCCCTCCGGGTACAAGTTATACTGGACCTCAAGGTGCCCCAGGTGATACTGGCCCTGCCGGTGCAACTGGTGCAGCAGGACCTAAAGGTGTAAATGCTAGTGGAGGTTCTACTGGTGGTACAGGTACTAAAGGTCAAAAAGGTGAGACTGGTGCAACAGGACCGACAGGACCTGCCGGCGGAAAATCTGAATACGCGTATCAAGCGAGTGCATATTATGGTGGTTACGTATACTACACTTCTGGAATGAGGAGTCGATCTACATACGTTGATGCTAGAGGTACTTTACTGTTTTGTTCATCAACATATCCAACAGCGCAACATAGTTATATAACCATCAATCGAGACAGAAGTGGAGACGACATGTGTTTAATGATGATGGAATAGAAAAACAAATAAAAAAGAAACATAAATAATGAAGTTTAGTTATATAGGAAATAGAAAGTGGGCTGGAGATCCTAGATTTGTAAACCACGATGGGCCTGTTGGATCTGCCTTAGCAAAGGTAAGACAATTAGAGTCATACTATTTCTATTTCAATGAGTTGGGACAATCTTTTGGATATGGTCAAGTTGAAGAAGGTGGAACCCCTATTAGACAGGTGGGTTTAATCGCACAAGAACTTATGGCTATTGAACCTTCATTAGTAAAGGTAATGGACGAGGACTGGGCTCAGTATGAAGCTGAAGATTATTATTGGGTGGATTACGAGGCTTTGCAAGTACTATGTTTAGATGCTCTTAATGAATTAAATGTTAAAGCTGATAATATTAAAACTCAATTAAGTATGCCACTAGAAACTTACCCTGCAATATATTCAGGGCCAATGCCACAATTACCGAGCGATCAATATACAATAGATTCTATTACTGCAACTCCTGTTAATGCTGCTGAGGGAACTGAAGTAACATGGACTTTAAATGGAACTAATTTACCGGAAGGATTAACAACACAGTTTAAACTTACTGGAACTTTTAACCATTTAGATATTGCCGGAGTAGAAGAGGAAAACAATCTATCAAGATTAGTAGTAGCCGATCCATCAAAAGGCTTTACTGTAATTCCTGAAGCTGAAGCAGAATTAGGAAGTGCATTCGGTCAGTTTTGTGTTAATGCTGGTACAGCCACTATAAAAATGATATATGTAAAGGATAGTTTAGTTGAAGGAGATGAGACTATTACAATGACATTTCTTGGCGGTAATGATTCTTTTGGTAAAGCGCTACCTGCAATAAGCATGACAGCCACTATTACAGATTCTTAAGTAAAGGTACTAGGATAGATATATTCTAAAACACACCTTTTAATTTGCGTAGACTATTATTAATTGTATTAGGTTTATCACTTTTCTTCTCACATATATTTGAAGAAAATAAACCGATGCAAAGTAATTATATAGTTCCTACCTTTAAAAGATTTACATTAAACCAAGTACTTAGAAATAAAAGTCTAGTAGATTTTGTAAACGACTCTTTAAAAAGGGCGCCATATAAATCAGCTTATATAAATGTAAAATGGGCGCCACTTAACCCACGTATTATTGGATTAACTACAGAAGTCAAAGACGACATATTTTTTATTCAACTTAGTAGAGGCCTATCATTAGAAGAAACCCAAAGAGTCTTAATGCATGAGTTAATCCATGTGTATCAATTTCACTATAATTTGCTGGAAGATTTACCTGGAGACTTAGTTCGCTGGCAGGATAGCATTTATACTTGGGATCTTCCATGGAAAGAAAGACCCTGGGAAATCCATGCGGAAGCTTTAAGTACTGAACTATTTAAGATTGATAGCATCATCCCGGGGGACTAATCTGGCTTTAGGGTTAAAGACATAACTTATATGCACTCTTCTAGAAAAGGTTTCAGGAACCGCTCTAAAAAACAGTGATAAATAATATGTAAACAATTTAACTTTTAATTGTATAACATGTAAACATTCACGTTAATGAAATCATACATATTTAACCAAAAGGAAAACGATCCACAACAATGGTATTGGTTTCAAGAAGGTCTTAGTAAACAAGAGGTGGAACGCGTAATTAAAATCGCATCAGAATTACCTATAGAAAGAGCAACTACATTAGATTCAGATGGTAATAGTGTGCCCGATGAAAATCCAAACGGTGTTAGATCTTCTATGGTAAAATGGATTCCACAAACACAAGAATGGGATTGGCTATACCAAAGAATGATTCAAATGGCACAAGAAGCTAATGAGGAGACTTGGGGCTTTGATTTAATTTCAGCAGATGAAAATATTCAATATACAGAATATTATGCTAATGAAAATGGACATTATGATTGGCATCAAGATATTGGCCCTGGAGAATTAGCTAGTAAAAGAAAAGTTTCTATAACATTACAACTATCCGATGATTCAGAATATGAAGGCGGTGATCTTCAGCTAAGTGGAGGTGGTGATGGCAATGGAATTCTATCAACAGCACACACATGTCCTCGTGGAAAAGGAGTTACTGTTGTATTTCCAAGTTATATGATGCATAGAGTAAGTAAAGTTACTAAAGGTACTAGAAGATCTCTTGTTCTTTGGGTCGGCGGCGCTCATTACAGATAATATATGAAGATACTATTTTGGATAGGCTATACATCCTACACATGGGATGGTAATACCACAAAGGGATTAGGTGGTACAGAAATTGCTGTAATCAATATTGCAGAAGGGTTGACAAGATATGGACACGAAGTTACTGTTGCAGGAACTGTTAATAATTCTAACGTTAACGGTGTAGAATGGATTGATATTAAAAACTTCCAAGACAAATACTCTAAAATCCCAAATCATTTTAAAACTATAGTAGGGGTTAACTATATTAACTTTGTAAAATATGCACAAGACGCTAATCAATCAAATGCGTTTAAAATGTTTTGGATGCATAACACAGAGTACTATGATTATTATGAAGGTGATTCATTAGAAAACCACACCGAACTATTAAATACAGTTGATACTATTTGTGCACCATCTCAATGGGCTGTCAATACTATTAAAGAGAATATATTAACTAAAGATTTTAAAGGTACTTTAGAGGTAATGCCGAATGGTATTAATTTAGAAAACTTTAAAGCTAAAACTAAAAAAGATCCATGTAAGTTTATATGGTCATCTGCTGTTGATAGAGGCCTAGTCGAATTACTAACATATTGGCCTAGCATAAAAGAAGTTTTACCATGTGCTACATTAGACATATATTATCCAGCATATTCTGATCCACATAAAGAGGGATGGTATAATATCCATGGAGTGCTAGATAAACTTAAAGATACTAAAGATCTAGGAGTTACTGAGATGGGAAGTGTATCTCAATCTGAATTGCATATAGCAATGCAGAGGGCCACATATTGGCCGTATGTAACTAAATATGAAGAAACATTTTGTATTACAGCTTTGGAGATGATGGCCTCAGGTGTAGTGCCAATATGCTCAAATCAAGCTGCATTAAAAGAAGTTGTCCGTGATGGAATAATCATTCCAGCAGAACTACCTTATGAAACAATGTTTAAAATGGTGGTAGAAACTTTAGGAGCTATTGATATAGATATTAAAAGAAAAACAATACGAGAAGCTAAAGAGCGTGTAAAACTATTCTCATGGGATAGTGCTACCTCTCAATGGTTTAACTTTATAGAAAATAAAATACCAAAATTATGGAAATAGGAAAAATCTATGTTATTAATTATGGAGATGCTTCTAGCCAAAGGCAAGATGAAATTATCTCAAAACTAAATACATGTAATTTTATTGAAGATACTGGGTTTGAAATAGTTAATGTAAATGATTTTTCTGGGGGTTTACCAGAAGGATATGCAACATTAAGTTCAAACACAATATCACAAGATGAGATTAACGAAGCAATTACAAATAGACTAGTTTGGGAAAAGATCGTTTTTGACGGCAAGGATAGAATCCTTATTCTAACAGATTCATTTATTTGTAATACGTCTATGTCTGCTTTAGAACTACCAGGCGATTTAGTAAGATGGGATATTGCGATTCTCAATAGAGATGACATGACAGAAAATGAATTAGTTAAAATTGATAGCAATTGGGTTAGGCCACAAACAATGGGAAATATCTCAGCGTATATGCTTAACAAAGCAACAACTGCAAACTTATTATTATCCGGTGGATTAAAAAATAATGTAGTTCCAATTAGTGCATATTTAAGTGCATTGTGTTATCCTTATCTTAATGATAAAAATATTCAAAATGCATTTGCACCAGGAATGGAGGCTATTGCTACTAAAATTCCAAAACTAATTAGTGTAGAAGATCCAGTAAAGAGCATAATCCAGGAAGAAGAGAATACACCTTATTATGAAATACTAGATGATTCTGATTGGGATGCATGGAAATTAAAATACTTAAACTTATCAGTAGCTAAAGGCGAGTGGGATTTAATGGTTGACGACCTAGGAGATAACATTTATGAATTACCACTATTTACTCCTAAATTCTGTAAAGAGGCAATTGCACTAGCAGAATCTAAAGACGAGTGGACTGAGGATCGCCATGAATTTTATCCTACCAATGATGTCTTATTACCAGAACTTGGATTAGACGATATTTACAATAAAGTATTAGATGAAGTTATTAGACCTCTATCAATTCACTTATGGAATTTAGAAGGTAAATCTTGGGATGCATTCTCAAATGAAAACTTCATGGCAAGATATACAACCGAGAGACAATCACATCTTTCGTTACACCATGATAGAAGTCATTTAACATTAGTAATAAAATTAAATGATGAATTTAGTGGTGGTGGGACTTGGTTTCCTAAATACCAAAAGCTAATTAACCCTGAGGTGGTTGGTACAGCTTCTTTACATCCTGGAATGGTAACACACAGACACGGAGCAAGACCTATTACGATGGGCAAGAGATATATTATAGTATCGTTTATTAGAACACATGATAACCCTTAACATTTAAAAACAAATGAAAAAAGAAATAACATTTAATAAGATCGTAGGAGATGACGGACACTTAGTCTCTCCGGTATTAAAAAACGGTTGTAAGAATTATTTAATTGATATTGACGGTACAATTACTGATGATGTACCAAACGAAGAACCAGAAAGAATGTCAGTAGTTCTACCATACGAAGGATCTGTAGAGACTTTAAACAAGTGGTATGACGAAGGCCATGTAATTACTTTCTTTACTTCAAGAACTGAAGATGTGAGAGATATTACAGAAACTTGGCTAAATAAACATGGATTTAAATACCACGGCCTATTAATGGGTAAACCAAGAGGCGGCAATTATCACTGGGTTGATAACCACATCGTTAAGGGCACAAGATACGAAGGCAAGTGGGCAGAACTAGTTAGAGAAGAAAGAACAATAGAAGTATTTCCTTCATAGATATATACTCTATGATTAAAGATTTCCAAACATTTTTAAATGAGCGCAACGATGAGTTACACAAGGTTATTATGTGTGTCTCTACCGAACTTACAGATTTTAAGTATGTAACAGACAAGAGCTGTTATACTAATAAGTACATGGAGTTATTTACTAAAGGTAATGAGCCTAAAGTGGCTGAGTTACCAGTAATTAATTTCTGTAATATACATACACAAAGACTGTTAGACGCTGGTACTCCAAAAGAATTAATCTATAATTCTAAAGAGAAGAAGATGGAAATCGCATCGAAAGTAAAATGGCATGAGACTCATAAAGATTCTAAACATGTGCCAAAGACAGTTTCAGATGCAAAAGATTTAGATCAGTTAAAGTTCCCTATCATAGCGAAACCCGATAACAGATATTCGGGTCAAGGTATTATTAAAATAGATACCCTTAGAAAAGCTAGCGATATGGATCTTTCTGACTTTGAAGTTTTCAGTGAGAAGATAGACATTGCTGAAGAACACAGAATAATGATGTGGAGAGGTGAGCCTGTTATGTGGGTACAAAGAATACACGGTAACGAGGAGACCAAAAAGATGACAAAGAAAAAAGAAGACAAACTATTGTTTTTATATGTCCTAAAAGATTTAGATGCAATGCCGAAAGATTGGCAACCTGTATTTGATGAAATGGCAAAGGCCCATAAGGACCTAGACATATATTCAATAGATCTTATGGTTGACAGTGATGGAAAACCATGGGTAGTAGAGATGTCCTCTGAATTCGCTCCTCTTTTTGGTGTAATGGCACAGTTCTACAAAAAAGTCTATCACGATTATTATGGTAAAAAACTAAATCCGAGTGATGAAGCTCAGATAGATATGTACCAAAAGAAAGATGTTGATACTACAATCAACTTCGACAAAAAAAGATTTAGCGTAGAATAATGGGCAAACCAAACTACCACTGTATGCATATTAATGTATGGGTACATCACATGGATATAGATCCACTATTTGATTTTTTAAATGGTAGGATTAAAGAAATACCTAACTGGTATCTAAGCGAATCTAAATGTCCTCCTTCCATAACCGGTGGTTATGTTGAGGTAGCACTTTCTTTTGAAGCGTATTCTCTCTTGTCCTCCCATAAGGACTGGGAAGCTTCAGCAGGTTGGATGACTTAAAACAACAATTATGAAAAAAGATGAAAGAAAAGATTACTTATTAAACCACAAAGGCAGAAAGTACAAAGCCGATAGTTTAATAGGATTAATCTGGAAGTTCTTAAGAAACAAATAAGACTTCGAACGTATAAAGACTGTCTAGTTAACGCTAGGCAGTTTTTTAGTATTAAAGGAAATTAAAGATATGTACACATTAGAAGAATTAAAGCAGATGATTTTCATCGACATTGAAACCGCAACTCAGAAAGAGACGTTTCAAGAAGTAATTGACGAGAACTCAGAATTAGAACAATACTGGGATTTAAAGACCATGCAACTGGTACAAAAGAATCCAGTTGAATTAGCAGACTTTTCAGATCCACATAAGATGTGGCCTCGAATGGCTGGATTAAATCCAGAATGGGGTAGAATTGTTTGTATTTCAGTAGGTCAGATTCAATTTGATGAAACAGGCTTTCCTAATGGTTTTAAGGCTGTCTCATTCAATGGCACCGATGAACATAAGATACTAAAGGATTTTCAAGATATGTCCTCTAAGGTCATGCAAAAGTACCCAGGCATGAAATGGGTAGGCCACTTTATCAAAGGGTTCGATATGCCATATATTATTAAAAGATCTTTAATTAATGGAGTTGCCGTTCCTAGGCATTTTCATTTACATAAACAAAAGCCTTGGGAGAACTGCCTACTTGATACAAAAGAGACTTGGCAATTCGGAGGCTGGGACTCTGCTAAACTAGGACTCATCTCAGAAGTTCTAGGTATTCCATCTCCAAAAGATGCTATGTCTGGTTCAGAAGTATCTGAATATTATTGGAATGATCGCCATGATGAAATCAAAACTTACTGCGAGAAAGATATTAAGGCTACTGCAAATGTCATATTGAAAGTTGCAGGCCTGCCAATTTGTCACTAAGTCTTTTATCAAAGATGACAAATTGTCATAATATGCGCTTTGGCATACTTTTTTCACTATAGTTACTGTGCATGTTGCACATAAAACTAAATAAAACATTAAAATATGTACTTAACAAACTTATCAAAATTAAGCAACGGATCATTTCATGACGCATTTGATTCATTTTTTAACTTCCCAAATGCTAGAAAAGACTGGGACACATTAGGAATTACTGGACCTGACTATAAAGTAGGTGATGATTCTGTAATGGTAAGTCTTCCAGGATTTAGCAAGAAGGATATTAACCTAGAAGTTGAAGGTTCAATCTTAACGATTAGTGCACAAGAAAAAGAAGATGGCTTTACAAAGGCATTTACTAAGCAATTTAGATTTCCAAATACAACGGATATGGATTCGCTTTCAGCCTCAATGAAAGATGGTGTCTTAACACTTAGCTTTACTAGCTCGGACAACAAGAAGACAATCTCTATCAAATAAGATAGAGGTTTCTTCAAAATAAGTGCCATTTAATTTTTTTATGTCAGTTATTTTTCGTATATTAGTACTGTAATTAAACACATATAAATGAATAAAGACGGATTCAATATAGACGATTATTTAAACGATCCAGAGTTTGAAAACAAGATGGAAGCATACCGACATGCAATGATCCATGAAGCCATAGATACTAATTATGAGAATATTAAAAAGAACGGTATCTCGGATTGGCATATTAGGCACATGGAAAAACAAGAGCTTGTAGAGTTAAAAGAGACCTTTCAATTCATGATGAAACACTATATTGATTTAGAACAATATGAAAAATGTGGAGTCTTAAAATCCGAGCTGGATAAGGTAGAAAGCATTTTAGAGCGTGTTACCTAGATATATAACTTAACGCACCTCCATAACGGCGGTGCGGGCCCCCGAAATAAACCCGTCGAAGACTTAGTGTTTTCGCGGGTTTTTTTATTGATATATAACCTATGAAACATATCCAAACATACAATACATTCTTAAACGAGAAGATAGAAAAGTCTTACTCTATTATTAATGGTAAGAAGATTGAATCTGATTGGGCAGGCTCTGCAGATAGCCTAAAAGATTTTATTAAACTAATAAAAGAGATACCTGAAACTTTACAATCTATTAAAGTTCAAACAGGCACTAACTCTTTTAACCCAGAATCAGTAGGTATTGATGGACCGTTTAATTCTTCAAAAATTAATAAGGTAATTAAATTGGTTAAAGATGCAGATAAAGCATTTGGTAAGAACGAGGAAGTAATACACACTTATTTGTTATCATCTTATTATGGAGCTGGTGGTAGAAACCACAACTCTGATCCTGCATATATTTCATACAGAACAAAACGAAGCGATGACTTTGGAAAAGCAATGTCATCAGGTAAACACGGAAGCCTAGACTAATGAAACATATTAAATTATTTGAAAATTTTGCTGATGATAATCCGGATCTAGAAAGATCTAGACATTTTAAAGGTAGCATCATAGATTTACACACATGGATGAGTCGTAAAGCAAAGGAGACTGGGCATAGCGGTGAAACAAATCCATATAAAGACACTATAATGGTTAATGGTCCATATAAGGGAACGAAGGATAAGACATTGCCTTATCAAGATTTTCAAAATGGAGAATCAGACTTAATTAAGAATAGACATGGACGACAAGATAGCTAAAGACATAGCAAAACAACTTAAAAGAATCGCAGACTCTTTAGAGCAAAAAGCAAAAAAAGAAGCTGTTGCTGAAAAGCGTAAAGCTAAACTTGAATCTTTACAAGTTATGGAAATTAGAAAGAACGCCTCTAATACCAGTAGCTAGTGAGCCATTATCAAACACTTGGTGTAGATAAAACAGCTCCTCAAGCAGAAATCAAAAAAGCTTATAGGAAACTTAGTATGCAACACCATCCGGATAAAGGAGGTGATACTAAAAGATTTCAAGAAATTGCCGATGCGTATGCAATCTTAGGCAATGATGAAAAGAGAGCACAGTATGATGCTGTTTCTGAAAACCCATTTGCTAACTTTGGTAATATGGGTGGAATGGACGGCAACTTCTCAGATTTATTTAATAATGTATTTGGGCAGCAACAACGTCAACAAAAAGGTACTGATGTTAGAGTCGATATGCACATTACTTTTAGAGAAGCATTTACTGGTTGCAGTAAGCGTTTTAGTCTTAACGGAGATGAACATACTATAAATTTAAAGGCAGGTATTAAATCAGGCCAAAAGTTTAGACTGGCTGGTAAAGGCCAAGCACATCCATTTAATTCACAACTACCATCTGGCGATCTTATTGTAATAATACATGTAAGTATGTCTGCCGAATATATTATTGACCAAAATAATGATATATGGATAGAGTTTAGTTTGCCTTGGTATAATATTATGGCCGGTACAAAAATTACAATAGATACTTTAGATGGACCTATTTCAGTAGAAGTAGCGAAAGGCACTGCACCTGGAAAAGTTCTAAGAATAAAAGAAAGAGGATGGCCAGATTACAATACTCAAATGAGAGGTAGTTTAAAGGTAAAAATAAATCCTAGCTATCCTGAACTAAACGAGACGCAACTCGAATATATAGAGAAAGTAGCTAATAATGAAAATGGATAAATTCTTTAGAAAAAACAACCGAAGATCTCCCAGAGGATGGGATATTATTATTGAAGGCCTTATGGTTAACAATAAGGGCCAGTTTTTTGCTATGTTATTTAACGCCATGGTGGAACATCCATCGTACGTTATTTTATCTGACATGCCAATTGAGCGCAAGCTTGAAATATTAAATAATATGTTGGTATTTTATGAAGACAGAGAAGATTATGAAAAATGTTCTACTTTAATTAAAATGCAACAACAAGTAAACAAGAATTTATGCTAATAGTAAAATTAGAAAAGAAAGTTAACATCGAAAAGGCTTTAAAGCAATTAAAGTCAAAGGTTATACGCACTAAGCAGCTTAAAAAGCTTAGAGATAATAAACATTTTACTAAGCCTTCAGCTAAAAAGAGATTGCAAAAATCTAAAGCAATCTATATACAGCAAAAAGATTTGAAGGAAAATCAAGACTAACTTAGTGTAGTATATTATACTAATAATTTTATCCCGTATTAACCAATACTAAAGGGAACAGCTAAATATATAATATGGTTAGTAAGACCAAAAAAAGACTAAATAGTGTGATGAGTGGATTTGTATCAAATTCCGATAAAGACAGCCTAATGAGAGCTAGCTATTATCAAATAACTAGGAACTTTACCAAGACTGTAAATCGATTCGTTGCATTCAAGGACGAAGACAAGTTAATTGAGATACCACATGGTATTGGCCAAAGATCTAAATTTATAGATTTAATGGTGAAATACTTTGAAACGTTAGAAGAGTACGAGAAGTGTAATAAATTAATGAAATTACGAGATCTAGTCATAATGGCTGGAGACTAAATATACTAAAACTATGGCAAGAACCTCTAGAGCAGCATCGATAGCTGCAGGAATTAAAACAGTTAGACTAAGACCTGGACAAAGGGATTACGTCGACACTATTTTAAAAAATGACATAACATTTTGTTATGGACCTGCAGGAACTTCAAAAACATTTACAGCATGTTATAGTGCTTTACAAATGTTGCAGAATAAAGAGATTAAAGAAATTATATTATGTAAGCCTATTCAAGAGGCTGGTGAAAAGCTAGGGCATTTACCAGGTGGTATTGAAGATAAGGTAGATCCATATATGAAATCATATAAATCTAATCTAATTAAAATCATAGGTAATGATTTAACAGAAACTCTATTTGAAAAGAAGATAATCAGATTTGAACCATTGGCATATATGAGAGGTGATACGTATGATGACGCTCTTATGATTCTTGATGAAGCTCAAAACGCTAACTTTAAACAACTAATGTTATTCGTAACTAGAATGGGTAGCAAAAGTAAAGTTGTAGTTACTGGAGATGTCAGCCAAGCAGACATCCAAGCATCACAAGTTAGCCTACCTAGTTTTATCGAACTTATACAAGATGTAAAAGGAGTTGGAACTCACATCTTTACAGAGAAAGATATTGTTAGGGCTAAAATACTACAAGAGGTCGTAGTCCGTTATGACAAATGGAAAATTCAAAACAACATAAAGTAAAAATACGTAAAGCGACGACAGAAGATCTGGAATCTATTTGCGACATTTATACTTCAGTATTTAAAGGTGTTACCACTCCTTCAAGTAGGCAGTGGTGGAATATCTTAGAAGATAAGAATATTCATTACTATGTAGCAGAAGTAGGCGGCTTTGTAGTAGGAGTTGCATCATTGATTACAATTAATAAATTAATAAGAGGTGGCAATAGAATAGGCCTAATCGAAGACGTTGCTGTATCTAAAACTTCTGGTAGCAGGGGTGTTGGTACGATGTTAATTGAAAAACTAAAAGAGTTAGCTCTAGAAAGAGGTTGCTACAAAGTAATTCTTAATTGTTCGGAAGATAACATAGGTTTCTATAAGAAATGTGATTTTTACCAGAACGAAGTACAGATGCGATGGGATAGGCCAATACAATTAGGACCTAAAGCTAGAAACAAAGGGCTATTTTAGGGTATAACTGCTAAACAAGTTAACCTATGTCTAAAATCATATTATTAAAGCACAGTCATCTCAACGATCCCACGAAGATTGAGATTGGGCTAGACGAAGCAGGTAGAGGCGCACTCGCCGGACCTGTAACAGTCGCGGCATGTATAATGCCATTCGGGTTTCAACATGAACTTATTAAAGATTCTAAGTTATTAAATGAGGGTCAGCGTGCAGAGGCAAGGCAAATGGTCCTTGATAACTGTTTAGGCTTCTCTATACAACACGTAGATGTTGAGACAATAGAAAATACTAACATTTTAAAGGCTACCTTAGAAGGCATGAAAAGAGCTCTTGATGAGGTTAAACCAAATCAAGATTTTGATTTCATTCTAGTAGATGGAGATCAATTCCATGGGTATGATGGTAAGCCTTTTGAAACTGTAGTAGGAGGTGATAATATTTACACAAGTATTGCCGCAGCCAGTATCTTAGCTAAAACAGAAAGAGATCTTTATATGAAGTCTTTAGAAGGCGGTAACGTATATGGATGGGGTTCTAATAAAGGATATGGAACTAAACAACATATTACTGCAATTAAAGAATCAGGAGCAACAGAGCATCATAGAGATTCTTTTATCTCACATTTATTAACCACCACAAATGTATTGTTTTGAGAGGGTTGCTAATAGGAATATTATGCTTCCTAGTAGGTCAGACTCTAATTTGGTTTCAAACCAATGGACAATTTATTTCACCATGGGCTAAAAGAAATACTTTACTCTTAGCTCTTGTCGGTGGAACTACAATTAGTTATTTCTTTATTCATGGAACTAGATTAATTGCAGAACATTATGATGGATTACTTTGGCCTGGAAGATTCTTAGGCTTTTCAATGGGTATTACATCATTTGCTTTTTTAACATATTATTTTATGGGCGAGGGACTCACTATGAAAACCTGGGCCAGTTTAGGATTAGCAGCATTGTTAATTTGTGTACAGCTTTTTTGGAAGACATCATGAAACTACCATGGGATGAAAAAGGAAAGATGACAAATGTTGTCGTCTATAAGAAAACCAAATCCGGCAGCAAGCATTATATGATTGTTACTGATGTCCATCTAGATATTATTAATAATGCTAGAGCTACCAAGCCTATTGTAGATCACAAGTATGATATTGTATGCATGGGAATTGGCCGAGACTTTATTGAAGCATGGAGTAAAACATATAAAATTAAGAAACCACAAATAATATCTAAGTATTGATACAAAATAGTTGCCATATAATTTTTTTATGTCAGTTATTTTTCGTATATTAGTAGTATAAATTAAACAACAAAATATGAAGAACATTTTAAAACCTTTAGCAGTAATTTTAATGTTAATACCATTATTAGTTATTGGGGCAACATTCCTTTGGAATACAGTTCTAGTAGAAGCAGTTACTTTTGTAAACCCAATTAACCCATGGCAAATGCTAGGTCTAATGGTATTGTATTACATTATGTTCCCTGGAAATAAATCAACTTTCAAAACTAAAAACTAAATGACAAAACAAATAATTTATTTTGATATGGATGGAGTCTTAGTTGACTTAGCCAAGAAGATTGCAACATACCCTAAAGAATATGTAGCAGGCTTTGAAGCTATTGATGCTATTGAACAATTACCTGATTTGTTTTCAGGTGCAGTTCCTATCAAAGGCGCAATTGAAGCATTTAATAAATTATGTGAGTCTAATAAGTATGATTGTTATATTTTGTCTACAGCGCCATGGGATGCCCCATGGGTTTGGATGCAAAAAAGAGAATGGGTAGAAAAGTACATTGGTAAGAATGCTTACAAAAGACTTATTCTTTCTCATAACAAACACCTTAACATTGGAGACTATCTTATTGATGATAGAACTAAAAATGGTGCTGGCGAATTTAGAGGAGAGCTAATTCAATTTGGCACAGAAACTTACCCTGATTGGGATGCAGTACTTAACTATTTAAAACCTTAATAAATGCCTAAGGATAGTATAGGATGTAGTAGATGTAATGAAACTTTTAGCGCAGGTTTTGATTACAGAATGCATTTTGATAAACACCTAGATGAATGGTATAATTCAGAAAATAAACAAGAATATATTCAAAAAACAACTAATATGAAATTCGATACTAACGTAGACTTAATTCTAGGCATTAATAAAAAGACACATGATGTTATTATGAGTTGTACTAATATGACTCAATTATCAGGTGCTAAACAATTTGTAAAACTAGCTAAAAGGTTTTATGATAATATTATATGTGTAGACGATATGCAAAAATCATATATTGCTAAAGCTATTGATAATATAGATAAAGTACTTAAAATTAAATCTATAAAATTAAAGTCTTTATGATGGATATGCATGATAGAATCATGAGAGTTCTAGATACAACACACGTTGTTAGAATAGAAGATTCTACTGTATACAAAGTTTTAGATATTGTTCCTTTAGGAGATGATGTTCTTTTTGTAGAAACTACATCAGGTCTTTTATTTCAAGACTTAGATGTATTTACATTAGAAGAGGCTGCTAATATGGAACGCCGATTTAGCGAAGTCCGCAAAATAATTGCAAAATAAGTGCCTCTAGATTTTTTTATGTCAATTATTTTTCGTATATTAGTACTGTAATTAAAACGATAAAGAAATGAAAAAAGTAATATTTGATTTAGACGGAACTTTAGCCCTCATTGATAAGAGGAGAGCTATCTCTACTAAAGACAACGGTAAAATGGATTGGGACACTTTCTTTGATCCTAAGAACATCGATCTTGACCAACCACATCAAGCTGTAATTGATATGGCTAAAGTACTTAAAGACTCTGGTCACATGATTGTTATTTTTAGTGGAAGATCTAAAGCTACTAAAGATGCAACAAATGCTTGGTTAAAGAAATTCGATGTACCGTGTGATGTATTAAAGATGAGACCAACTAGCAGCGATTTTAAGTTTATGCCAGATGACGATCTTAAGAAGAAATGGTTCAATGACTTATTTCCAACACAAGATCATATTGACGATGTAGTTTGTGTATTT
>Ga0209374_1001749_pt1 | contig 20432 bp, 18 predicted proteins | sample SaaInlLV_DNA_10m_FD_184683 | JGI IMG/M metagenome (GOLD analysis project Ga0209374, IMG submission 184683) | Marine microbial communities from expanding oxygen minimum zones in the Saanich Inlet - SI075_LV_DNA_10m (SPAdes) (version 2) | ecosystem: Environmental > Aquatic > Marine > Unclassified ... | reverse complement strand
CCGCAACAAATGCTTCTTGTTGCAACCCATAAAGAACAAGTTCCAACAGTCTACCGTAGTGGCCGCAAATTTCTGTTGCCCTTCTATCACACATATTCGGTGCTATCAATCAACCAAATCGGTTTCACATTTCGCTCCCGAGCGAAAACAAACACTGGAGAAGATGTCGATTTCCATGTGACTATTGGTGTTCATTCCCCAGAAGAACAAGTGCTTTCGCAAGATGTACTCGTGAAACTCCTCGAACTTCAACAAGGTGAAGTTGAGGATTACGCCCGACGCGCCCTTATGTTTGGCATACAACAAACAATACGTTCGCCGAAGTACATTCCTGAATACCAGTACACTGACGGTCTGTTGATGGCTTCCATCAATAACTACTGCAGCAAAGAACTCCATGAAGTTGGGTTGTCCATGTATAATATGCAAATTCATACTTTATCTCCAACCATCGAAAAGGTATCTCAAAGCATTGTGGCGGCAACCCCCGAACGCCACATGACCGGCCGAATAAACCTCGTTCTGACCGGCCATGGCACACTGGCAAAGAGTGGGACCCCCGTTCACTACGATTCAACATTCCAAGTCCAGGGGGATTCGAAGACGATAAAATCAGTTCATGACTGGGACACGCCCGCTTACAGTCACCTCAAAACCATGGACCATGGCGCGTACCTCGAGCTCATGAGGGAATTGATTCAGAAAGGTATTGATGACGCCCTAACATGGATTTCTCCCGAAACTTTGGACACTCCAGGGGCATGCGCTCGAGCGTTTCTGGTGAATGCAGATAGGGAACTGAAAGAAGTGGCCGCTGTAGTCGTAGATTGCCAAGCGGTTATTACGAACACTGGTGTAGAAGCTCAACATTCAAAGAAAAGAGAGAACATAGAAGTGAGGATCAATTTTCAAGACATCCCGGAAAAACAGAACATTCCGCTCTCTATCCCAGCCGTATTTGTTGTAGGTTTCCGTGATGATTCACCCTCATCGGATGGCATGACTCAAGAACAGTTAGGGCGCTCAAGAGCCAGTGTTAAGCTCACTGTCGAGAACGTGATACGTGAAAAATTCACTTTAGCCATCAGCATGACTTCCATCGATGAAATAAACAAGTCGAGGGATTGGTTTTACAGGCATTGCGAAAGGATGATCGGCGAGGGGCTGAAGCCTCATGGGCTTTACTTGGTTAACATCACCGTCAATGATATCACGGACAGCGCTGGAATAATCGACGGCATGCGTCGACAGGCACTTGAGGAGTATCGCCAACGTCAAGAAAGCCGGTAATGGATTAACGGAGGCTCAAACCCGAGCCATTAATCCAAGTGAAAGCGGGATCGGTGACATGAAACGGCGGTGTGTTGGGGTGTCGAGATTGCATCTGCGAATGTGATGTTGAAGTAAAGTAAGAGGGGCTGAGCGTGGGAGCAATCCTTGACGGAAGTCATGGATGACTTCGAGCACTTCTTGACGCTCCATTTTGCTCAAATTGTGAGATAATTTGCCGAGAACCCGTTCCATTGCGTGGGCAATAGGGCCACTTTTGGTCAGGACATTGAGGGATTTTTGGGCCTCAGTCATGTAAGCAAGTGCAACGGTTTCTGCCCGGTCGCCATTGTCAAACCCTTCGGCGATGAGGCGCCCAAGGCGGCGTTTAGCATCGGGTGAGCGGCTGAGCAGGAAGAGTTTGTTTGTGTTATGAAACTGCATCAAAGCTTTGGCCGTCCAACCGTTCAATCCTTCTTCTCGCCATAGAGAAAAGAAATGAACTCGGGCCAAGTAATGCTCGGCCTGACGAGCATCGGTAAGGCGACCTTCCTCAATGACTGGAATGTGCGGATAGAGCGTCGTGAATACTTTGGCAAACATGCCTCTGCCGTCGCGTGTTGCGTGGACGTGTCCTTCGCGATAGACTTTGACTCGTTCTAATCCACAACTTGGAGAATCTTTCTTGAAAACAAAGCCGCATATTCCGGATTCAACCAACGCATCTGCTTGCAGTTGGGCATACTCCAGCATCCGGTCTGTGAAATCATCTCCGTTCTTGGGGTTAACGAGTCGAATGGAATTGCCATCGTTCACTAAACGGATGGTTGGTCGTGGAACGCCCATACCGATTCCGACTTCAGGACATACGCCTACGAGATCAAAGTGGCCGTTCCATTTGCGCGTAAGTGCACGGAACTCAGCTGCATCTCCATTGTAACGTACCTTTTGCCCAAGGAGGCAAGATGAAACAGCGAGTCTGGGTTTTACGACCATGTACTTATGTTTTCAAATGAGTATATCAAACACTGTTTGACAACACGGATGAGAAGGTAGGCGCCCACTCCGAGAATTGAACTCGGGTCGCAGGAATGACAATCCTGCATGATAACCTCTACACCAAGCGGGCCTAAGCAAGTCATCCGTTACGCAACCGCTATTTAAGCCGCGCCATGTGGCCAGTATGGGGCGTAATCGATGGCGGGAAAAAAAACATCTGCTGAACAATCAAAAGAAGAACAAAAAGATGCGCATGTCGGAAATCTCCTTAATGCTGCGTTTGGCGATCTCGGTGGATTACAAAAAAATGAGGAGGAACTGACTCCTACGCCGGGAAATGTGGCTGAAGAAACACAGGCTACTCCTCAACCATCGAAGCCAAGTGGACCTCCGCCCGGACCATCGGCAAAACCTCCGTCTGGTCCACCTTCTGGTCCACCCTCTGGACCTCCATCCAAAACTCCGAATGAAGATGAACAAGAGGCGCAACATGATGAGCATACGTCTGCCATCTCAAAACCCCCGTCTAGTCCTCCGTCTGGCCCACCTTCTGGCCCTCCATCTGGCCCTCCATCTGGCCCTCCATCTGGCCCACCTTCCGGGCCTCCATCTGCATCCAACGATGAACCAAATGAAGTGATTCAAGATTCGGAAATAGTAGTTGAACAAATGTTAGAATCGACTCCTCCAATAGTGGAGACTTCAGTTCCAGTCGAAGAAGATCCAGACGAAAGTACAGAGAGTGTTGATGAAGATATTTCAGAACCCGAAGCAATTCCGGCCGTAGAGGCTGAACAACCTGTTCAAAGCGCACCTGAACCTGTTGCTGAATCGGTTGTAGAGGCATCCCCGCAAGAATCCGTTGAACATCAAAATGATGACCAGCAAGCACAGGCTGAACTGGAAATTGCTCGGCTTAATGCCGAAGTCGAACGGTTGCGAATGTCAATGGCTGGAGCGGTTGATGTCATTGAAGAACTGGAAACCCCACCTATGCCTCCTGCTGTCATCGAAGATATCATCATCGGCGCTCACATAGTAAGCGACTTTGCGCGTCTTGCTCGTCAGCTGGACCGAGAACAACTCATTCGAGCGACAATGGGCACTATTGCAATGTTGCATCCTGATAACCTTGGCATTATGGTCTCAACACGAAACAGAGTACTTCTACCACGACTCGACGAACGCGGATTGTGTGCGGGCTTCCTTGGAAAGGCGGCCCCTCGAGGTGCGCCTGCAGACTGGAGGACTTTGGAAGTGATTCTAGCTCTGGCAAGCAGTGCGGTAACTGGTGGCCCTGCTGCAGTCATCCACTCACATGGCCCTTACACGACCGCTGCAAGCTGTGAAAAAGACCTCGTCTTGGTTCAACCAATTGACAAGATTGGAAAAGAACAGATTGGAAATGTCATTATCGTCGATCCGGACGAAGACGACCCTGCCCATTTCTTGAAACAAATTACTGAAGCACTGTATCAAGGCGGCATGCGCTGTGTAGTCGTGCGTGGAATGGGTGCTTATGCGGTCGGAGCGAATCTTGATCAAGCCTGGGCAAACGCTGCCATGCTTGAGCACAGCATGAGAATCGTATTACTTGCAAGACAAGCAAACCTGAAAATCTGAGTTCAAATCTCGATTTGGACGTAATCTCCCTCGACTCGTGTTTCGTAGATTTTCAAATTCTTTTGTTTGGATAGTTTTCCAAGCAATTTACCGTACGGTGGGAAAAGTGGAAACGGTGACCATTCTGTCACCTCTCCATCATCGATTTGATACGTCGTTTGGTGCAGTGGGCAACGGATACATCCATCTTCGATTTTAGCACCCCAGGCAAGAGGCCACCGCATGTGCCGGCACAGCCCTTCAGTGGCAAAATAATCGTCACCAATTTGGCCAACCATGACTGTTTTGACACCGAATGTTACCATCTTCGTTTTACCAGGCTTCAGTCGCTTCGTCTTTACCGCATTCTTCCATTCCATTGTCTCACCCACTGATTTGGCTCATTCCGCCATCGAGGTGGAAGACTTGGCCCGTGATGTTGTCCGGTGCATCGCACAGCAACCACTGCATTGTTGCGGCTACTTCTTGTTTCTGATTGATTCTCTTTAGAGGGATTTTACTTACGGCTGCTTCTCTCATAGCATCTGAACGAAGTAACGTCGCTGCTAACCTCGTTTCGGTAAGACCGGGTGCAACGACATTCAAGCGAATTCCTCGCTGGCTGTAGGTCGCTGCAGCAGACCTCACCATTGCCTCAATCCCACCCTTTGCGGCTGCAATGGCTTCATGGTTCATCATTCCAAGCGTTGCTGCAACACTGGATGTGAAGACGAGTCTTCCTCCACCGCTTCGTAGCATGGTTTTACAAGCAACTGAAAGCGTCAAAAAGGCACTCGAGAGGTTGGTGTGAATGACTTCATCAAAAGCGTCGAGAGCGAGTGCATGTGGTGGGCGAATCACCAGCGAGCCAACCAGATGAGCAACGCCATTAATCGTGCCATCGCCTGCTTCTTTGGCCTTATCGACTGCTGATTGAACTGCATCCTTATCCAACGCATCACCATGAATCAAATGTGCTCCTTGTTCGACGAGCGATTGAACTCGATTCGTGTCTCGTGCTAGAAGGGTAATGTTGTGTCCCAGTTCCAAAAGATTCTGCCCGAGTTCGAGAGCGATATCGCTGCTGGCACCGATGATGAGAAATGACTTGCTCATGATGTGAAATTCATGAGTGTGCATTTATACTTCTGTTTTCATGAATATTGATTATCTGAACAAGACGAGTTGGTATCTAAAAGCAACACAGAGGTAGAGTATTGGGTTCACAGTCCTTTAGGAGTGCGCCATGGAGAATCTTCAAGCAACGCCAAATCATCTTCTGGCATTCCGACTCTCATGCGAGAAAAGGGCACTTGGGTAGATGATTTTGGTGCATTTGCTTTTTTCTTAGCAAAGTATTCTCCACCTTTCTTGCGAACAATCGTTTCACCGACTGCAAACAAGATCAACATCGATGAGAGAAGGATATGCCCCTCAAGTGAATACGCAGCGAAGGGCTGAATGTAGAGGGTTTGTTGAGTAAGAATGCCCGGGTCAGCATTCGTTTTCACGATGTAAGTGCCAGGCATGAGTTCGCCGTTCCAATCCGGCATTGCATCGCCCAGTTCGCCGGCCCATTGTGCAACAACCTGCCCTTGATTATCGATGATTTCCCAACCAATGGAGCCGTCGTCCACGGAGAGTGCTTCAAATTCAAATTCAAAAGTCGAAGGCATGGACTTGTCTTGCCCAAAAACGCCACCGAGAGTAACGGTTCTGTCTTCGATGGCGTGGTCGTAATCATTGATTTCATACGGCGCTGCATTATCAGAAATACCACCCCAGAGGGAATTGACGAGCAACAGGGCAATAGGCCACAAGATTGTGTTAAGACGTGCCCTGTCCATAACAGTAAATTCCCCTGATAGGTTTTAGCAGTATGTTTTCAACTGCGTATCGAATTTCCAAATCCTAACTCGGTTACGATGCGCCTCATCCATTCGAGTTTCTGCATCTTGATTGAAGGGGTTGTCGTTGCAGACCAAGCCCCTACCTTCTGCGTTGAAAAGCCAATTAATTCAATGTTTTCAGGAACTACTCCCATCGATAAAACGAAGCACAATGCTCGGTCACCGTCCGTAAATCCTCCAAAATTATACACTCCCGTGAGTTCTTTGGTAACTTGGTGAGAAAGAATTAGTGAAGGTGGGCTTGAATGTTCTTGCCACCTCTGAAGTATTCCACTCCATCGATTTATGTTATCGCCGTGTGCGTGAGCAACGATGGTCTGACCTGCTTCAGCAGCTCGGTCAAGATGTTCGGCACCATCGAAATCTGAGACCACGCATGCTAGGCGATCGTAGACCTCAAGCACGCCCACCGCTCCATCAGCAGCAACAAATACAACTTGTGTGCCCTCGAACCGTTGAAGTTCAGAAGGTTCTACTGCTGCTCCAAGAAGAACGACTCGCTCTGCGTTAACCAGTTCGTTGCGAAGCCGTGTAAGCGTCAGCTCTCTCATTACAGGTGACCAAAGCGAATGCTTTGCCAACGATTGTTGCAAAAGCTCAGCGCTTTCAACATCATCAGCCTCGGACCACCCAAACGCTTCCCGCACTTCAGACTGAACTGAGAAAACACTCGGTATGGGGGCCAGGTGCATGCACTGTGCAACGCCTTCGCCCACATGAACCATCCGTTCACTTTGTTGAAGTTCTTATGCAGTTGAAGCACGTGGGGTTGACATGCCCGTCCCAAGAACGCTCCCTGCGCTCGTGGACGAGGTGACGTTTGCGCGCTACCCTTTTCTCCCGCAAGCAGGCGATTGGATACGAGGGATGGCCGTTCAACACGGCATCGATTTGGATGAATTACTCGATGGCGCTTGGATGGAAAAAGCCCGTTCTCGTGCGCGAATCCGCCTCATAGATTCCATACAGTCTAGGGAAGGTGTTGAGGTCGTAGGTGGAGACTTATTCACTGAAGAAGGGCGAATCATTGAAGCATTCTCATTCTATTATGCTCGCTTAGTGGTTTGTGCTTCTGAAGACGAGCGTTTGATTGCTCGATGGGCGCAAGCAGAGGCCGCCCGGGCCGAACAAGTGCTCATCAAAGACCACAAAAATCTCGATGTCATCGCCCGAACATACATCGCCAATATCCAGCGAACTGAAGGTCAAAGTCCATCGGCAAATGCAGGCCCTTCACAACATTATGGAGGGGCATTACAACAACAACGTCGCTCCTCCTCAGGGCCGCTGTGGAAAATTGGGTTGAGTGACTTCATCGAAATCTGTCCCAAGATTACCGGTTCTCGCTGGAGACTCCCAAACTGCGATGTTCGTGATGGATGGGTCACTCTTTTCGAAGAGCCTCAGTACGGTTCTTCAGCGAAACTTTCTCGGTTGCTACGTGAACGAATAAAGGCGGGCGTAGAGCAAGAGGCTTTAGAAAAAATGGGGGAAATCACCATGGATTTAGCCGTACGGCTGGCTGAACCGGTTGGCATGGTTCGTAATTTAATGGCAAACAAGGCAACTGAAGCAATTGCATTGGTGGGCGCAGACGAAAACGATTGGCCGCCATGCATGAGGAAAGCAGTGGCTGAGTTGGCGAACGGTGTCAACTTGAACCACTTCGGACGCCTCTTCCTCGCTTCAATGGCTGCAACTCTTGCGCTTCCCAAAGAATCGTGTGTGGCCTTCTTTAGGGGCGCTCCTGACTTCAGCGAAAGTACGACATCATACCAAGTTGATCACGTCTATCAACATGCATACACCCCTTCTGGGTGTGGCAAACTCAAGGTAAACCACAACTGCCCCGTTCTTCCCGGAGACGACCGATTGTGCGACCAGCCTTGGCTCGATCATCCGCTCAAGTACATTCGAGCAACTCAGCGTTGGAAAGCGAAAAACAAGCAGGCTGAGGCACAAGCAATTGCACTTGTCAGCAATCAAAATGGTTCCGAAGAGAAGGCTGAAGATTCATCTGATTAATGGGCATTCGCGCGAAGACTTTGAAACATGTGAGTGGTTAGCATCCACCAACCACCGGTGAATATCAATGACTCGAACACTTGTTTTAACCGTCGACCGAGATAATGACCTCGGCGTTAAGACTGGAATTCGTGGACCGGTCGTCGGTCGCCGTCAAGTAATGGCTGCAGCCCTAAAACTTGGAATCGCAGACCCTGAAGAAAGCGATACAAATGCAATCCTTGGAGCGTTATCTCAGCACGACAACCTCGCTGAAAACAATGCAGAAGAGGAAGATGTGGAAATTGCAATCCTTACCGGTGATGAAAAAGTAGGCATTCGCTCTGACCGAGCGGTTGCTGCCCAATTGGAAGAAGTCGTGGCGGCATTCCAGCCAGACAAAGCAATTCTGGTTACGGACGGTGCAGAGGACGAATCTGTTCTTCCGATTATACAATCTCAAGTTCGCATAGACCACGTTGAGAAAATCATAGTGAAGCAATCAAAGGGTATCGAAGGTACCTACTATTACATCGTGAAAGCACTTGAAGATCCAAAGTGGAGAGCGAAGATTATGATTCCAGTTGGGCTCGTAATGGCGCTGTTTGGGCTTGGAATCATGTTGCCAAATGAAATCGGTGGAATTGTCATCGGTGGACTGCCGCTTGTTACTGGATTGTACTTACTGAGTAAGGGCGCTGGAATTGAAACGACCGTTAACAAAGTGATTCAAGAAATGCGCGACAATGCCGATGCTGCAATGTTCTCATCGCTTTTGTGGACTGCAACCTTGTTTAGCGCCATTTTCGCTGTAGCTGAAGGCTACCGTGAATACAGTGCTCAAATTCTTTCTGAGAGTTCATCCGTTGTATGGCTTGAAGTCGTTCATTCTGCCCTCGCATGGATCGTTATTGCTTTCTTGACTTCGACTGCCGGATTCATGTTGCTGCGATTGAAGCGGGGTTCGTTTTCTGGACGACTGTTGGTACTCGGTATCTTTGGCATGGTCGTTTACTCATTCGTCGATACCGCCCTGGACATTGCAATCCGTGTTCTGCTTGGCGAGTCCTATGAATTCAGCGTCTCGGTTATCATTGACGATTTGCAATACCCAATGATTTGGGTTGTTGTATTGTGGATGGCAATGACCATTGTTCGTTCGCTAAGAACCCGTCAAGCGCAGACTGAGCGCTACTGGGGAATCTGATTCACAGGATGAACTTCGGCATCTTTCGGGCCATTGTATTGTGGCCTACAACACCAATGAGTGCACCCTTTGCATCGACAACACCGATTTGATTCAAGTCGTGAGCGAGCATCAATGCGCCTGCTTTGAGAAGTGGGGTGCTCTCGTTAACAGTAATTGGTGGTTGGTTGACCAGTTGCTGTGCAGGAATTCCATGCATCCACGCAATATCCCTGTTGACGGTTTTTCGAGCGATGATTTTCAAAACATCAACGGCGTGAATTCTTCCTTGTGGAGCCCCTTCACTGTCGATCACAAAGATGTGGTCCCAGTTATTTTCTGTAAGGCTGTCAATCACTTCGACCATCGAACTGTCATCCCAAATCCAATGCGGTTGGGTCATTGTCTCGCCGCACGTAATCGAACGAGCTGTAGCTGAACGTTCGCTTGCAGACATTCGAGATAGAACGGCGCGGGTAAACTTTCGCGGTTTGGATTGTGGCATCTTCAAGACTCCCTTATTCCGCCGGCGCACGCGCTTCACTTTCAAGGGTTTCGACGACATGTTGTCTTCCACATCCAAGTCTTGGCTTTCCGGCATCCGGCGTAATCGGCCGACACAATATAAGTGAACAATCAAAACACATGCGTTCGTGTGGTGAACATGGCAGGTGTCCCGGAGCATGTTCTCGCCGCATTACGCGCACTCTCTGGTTACGAGCAAATGCTGGAAATGGACCGGATAGTGGGTCAATTCGGCATAAGCGAGGCCGAGCTGTTGGCATTGTTACAACCGAACGGTGCTGGGACAGTACCAGCACCGGCCCAAACTCAGCCCTACAATCCATCGGCACCGTTTGTGCCTGGAGTCAAGGAAGCACCAACACTTCCGCCACCGGTGGCAGTGTTGGACAAATCAAAACTACGGTTTGAATATGACCCGTCTCAAGAGGCTGCTCAGCGTCGCGCATCAATTGCCCAAGCCATCGCCTGCCCTGGGTGTGGGGCTGCTTTAGGAATTCCAGATGTACGGCCAATCAAAGTCATCTGCCCGCAATGTCTTCAAGAAACGGTATTCGGCGCTTAATCGCTGAATTGATGAGGGAGAGTGTGGAGGACAGGTCATGGAGAACGCTTCACCTCGACTTTGGACATATACACCATCCAATTCACCGGTTGCTCTACCAAAGGAGTCTCTGTTTTTCAATTCCAGTGAATTGCTCACATTACGTTTCCCAGACCATACTCCACAAGAAATCCTATCTGGGCAAAATCTACAGGAGTATTGTTCGTCCTTCGTATCAGAAAAAGGTACTGTTGATGAATTGCTATCGCTTCATGAAAGCCCCCCTATGTCTCAACGTAGGCCATTTTTGCTGCTTGGAGAACTTGCGAACCCCTACCGCCTACAAGACATTGGAGTCGGTCCAATGCCGATTTATACTGTTCGAATCACCGATTTATGCCGCACCTATGCTGATGCTCTTGACAACAGAGAAGTCATACCAGGCGTGCACCACATTACGCTCGCTCGAACTGAAGGTTGGTGGGAAAAGTCCCATGTTGGAATGGCAACCGTTGAACAGATGAAACACATGGTCGCCTGGCTTGACCAAGGTCGAAAAGGGACTTGGAAGCCCGTTCGCCCGGCTGAAGGTGGACTTTATTTCGAAACACAACAAATCAACCCACCGAGTCCTGAAGAGATTCAATGGGACGGTCATAGAGAAGTTGTCGATTCATCGCCTCCGGAAGTCACTGGCCCCCAAATCGACTTGAAAACGGTAATGGCGCCCGTGCACACGAATTACGGCTGCTACGATAACCGTGGAAGGTTCGCACGGTGTGCCCATATTAGTCAGCGTGATTTTCATGACAACATGTTCCGTCGCGGGTCATCTAAAAAGTGGAATGACATTCTCGATATATGTTGAGAAACAATCTGTCAGGATGGGAGCCCATGGCACTCCCACGCCGCATTGTTATACCGCGGAGAACAAATAATACATGGGAACTATGAAAGGAAATGGCGTACAAAAACAGGCTCGACTTAACAGATTGAAAAATGAGATTATCGAATATGTATCATCTCAACCGCAGTGTTCAGCTGCAGATATTGTTGATCATCTTTCAAATGAACGTAAAATGCGTAACCACGGACTAACCGCGCGTAAGGTTGGTTTCTTCATACCGAGATATCTCTCAGAGATGATTGGTTTCACGCTCGACCATTCCACAGGTAAGCGACTTTACCATCTTGCTGCTTAAAATCAACACTAAGTTCATGCGAGGGAGTCGACTGCATCGACCATGGAATGGCCGGATGCGCTGCCCTCTGCAATGGAACTGTTTCCATCGATGTTTCATGATTCCACTCCTTTAGGCCCCTGTCCAGCTCTCCCTACCGCTGATGCGGTTTTTTCCATCTTGCAGCCTGATCACCCAAATGGCCTACAGGCGCAACTGACTAAACTTGTCGCCTCTTTTGCCGCCTCTCCCCAAAACCCAACCCTTTGTGGAGCAACAATCGATGAATCCGCCGGACCAGTCATCGTTGAACAGACTGCGCACATTGAGCCTGGCTCACACCTTATCGGTCCGTGTTATGTTGGCCACCAAGCCGAAATTCGACACGCCGCCTATGTTCGCCAATTTTCTTGGATCTGTTCCAAAGCAGTGGTCGGCCATGCATCAGAAACCAAACATTCGATTCTTCTACCGGGTGCTAAGGCACCGCACTTCAATTATGTCGGCGATTCGATACTCGGGACGGGAGTGAACCTTGGAGCAGGAACAAAAATCAGCAATCTACGGAACGATGGTGGAGAAGTCCATCTTCGAATGGACGGAGCAAGAGTTGGAAGTGGATTGAGAAAATTCGGCGCAATTCTTGGTGAACGTTGTCAACTCGGTTGCAACAGCGTCACAAACCCTGGCGTCATACTCGGTTGCGATTCACAAGTTCATCCAAATACAACGGTCACTGGAGTCTATTCAGCCGATTCTCGACATGGGTGAGCATATGGTTCAACGCTTGTTCGGAACCGATGGTATACGCGGAAAAATAGTACCTGCTGCTCCCGATGAGAAAACTGCGATTACCGCACTGCATGAGATGCGAAGTGTATGCCCGACCCTGATGCGACTTGTCGGTGAAGCATTAGGCCATCTCATCGATACGCTACCAGGGGATGGTGAACATGTGGTCATTGGTTGGGATCAACGCCCAGGCAACAAAGAATTGGTCGAAGGCATCACGTTGGGATTGCGGTTGGCTGGATGTGAGGTGACGCACATCGGTGTGTGTGCCACTCCTGCATTGCATTATGCTGTTTTGTGGCACAAAGCTCGAATAGGTTGCATGATGACTGCAAGCCATAATCCTGCTACCGATTCTGGAATCAAAGTCTTTGATTCAAACGGCTACAAGACATCTCCAGCACTTGAAGATGAAATCTCATCGGTCGCTTATGCGCTGAGTGAAGAGGAACGGGAAATCGACCAAATTGACATTCAAGAACTCTCGCAGCCAAGCAAAAAGGCCATCGGAAACTGGGCCGATAAGCACCATTCTGAATGGTTAACGACTCGATTCGGTTTACTCAAGAGGTTGTTTGGTGTCAAACAAGAAGTTTACCCCTTTTTACAACAACCACTGATGCTTGACTCTTCGAAAGGTTCAGCCAGTACATGGCTGGCAAATTGGCTTTCGGAAAATGGAATAGATGCTGTGGAAATCAGTCACGATGCTGTGGAATTAAACATGAATTGCGGAGCAGGCGATTTCTCCCCAACTGCTACGTGGACCTTTGAACAGGCGGCACAGTCCGACCACCTTTTACTCAAACAACTCAAACCGGCAGCTCCGGGGACGATCGTTGGTGCTGCACTCGACGGCGATGGAGACCGATGTTTAATCGTTGAAGCGACTGGACATGGTTACAAAATCATTGATGGGGATGCCATGGCAGACACCATTGCTGTCGCAGGCCACCGTCAAACAGCCGAATGGATAGTAGCGGCAAGCATTGAATCGGATTTGGCACTTCTTTCATCGATGAATCGACTTTCCTCCGCAACGAAAACGATTGAAACAGCAGTCGGCGACCGATGGCTCTCTCATGCATTGCGTGGACATCTTTCTGCAACGAAGGACATGCCTGCGATGATCGGAGTCGAGGATTCGGGGCACGCTGTATTGCCGTCACCTCACCCTCATTCAAACAAGAGTTGGAGTTTGGTTGGAGACGGGGCAGGCACACTAATTTCGTATCTCTTGGCGCGCAGCGTTGCAGATGAGAACTCATTCATGAACCGTGGATGGAAGCAGCGTGAATCAGTGAAAAAGGTCAACCGCGCTCTTTGGGATGGAATGAATCAACTTTCAGACGAAGTCGAACACTTAGCCAAGACTCACTTTGAATCATGCGGCCGAGTAACACAATGGCAGAGGAAAAGGCTCGAAGGTGAAGCAAATCTCATGCTAATCGAAGCACGTATAGATGACCAGTTGCTGTCGCTTGGAATCCGAAACAGTGGGACTCAAGCCAAGATAAGCGTGTCACTTCGCCTCGAGGCTGGGATGGAGCACGAAAAGGTGTCCGAGGTTCTTCCATTCCTTACTCAGCATCTTGCTGAAGCAATGCGTAATCATCCTTGACGGCCTTCGATTGCAGAACTCAACAAGGCCACTGCAGCGATAACACGGCGGTCCAATGGATGGCCCGGTGGGATTGATACCTGCGTTCTCTTAATCAGAGGATTGAATCTTTGCTGCATGAGAATTTCTGGCTGTCCAGCGACCTCAAAGTGATACTTTGCCGGGATAAGGGGGATGAAACGCCGTAGTATGGCAATGCTGTCTTCAACAAAAGATGCGTAAGGGTTTCCAGCAGGGTCATTGATAACCCATGAATCTTTGAGAATGGACTTCAATGCTTGGCGCTTAGCAGAGCCAAGGTTTGTACCGTCTTGAGGGTTAAAAATGTCGTAGGTAGTTGCAAGGTCAAACACGGATCGAGCCTTGATTTGTACCAACGGTTCTGTGCAAGATTCGTCGGTATACAAGACGATGTCTTCCTTCAATTTGAAGCGCTTTTGCTTTGAGTAAGCAACGACGTTGCCCTCCAAATCTTCGAAGTAAAACGCACCACCGAAAATTCTGAGGAGTTTGGTTCTGATGACGTAGTTATCCATTTCAAAGAGTTGGCTCATGATACCGACTTTAGCGACGAGTATTTACTGCTTTCCCCGTCAGACCAACTTTCATTCAATCACTCGTTTGCCATTTCGCCTTCGTACGTTTGCGTAAGGAAAGTCACGAACCCGAGTAGAACGGCAGATGCGACCAGTATAGCCAGTAAGACTTCCACTGCAGCCCCTTGGATAATGACGACCGAGGCAACAATCCATGCCAATACCAAATCGAGGGCGCCGATGATACGCCAGGATTTGCGTAGAGTGAGAATACCTGAAACCCAAGAGACGGTCGAGGACGCCAAAATGAGGAGGACGGGGATGAGAAGGTTTCCGTATCCAAAACTCGAACCAATCAGCAAGATATGCATGGCCCAAAGTCCAGCTGGCAGCCACAAACCGAGGCGTTTCTCTACCACCCATGCTACGAAAACCACGGTGATGAAACCCTGTATGGTTGTAAGAATGGAAAGTGAGGGTATGGGGACAAGTTCAGAAAGCCATGCACTTGTTGCAAGGTAGGCCATTGGCACCAACAGCCAGGCAGTGAGTACGGCTGCGGGCTGCGCCCACCAAACACCACGCCGTGCCCCGACAACAAGTGCAACAAATGCGGCGGGTCCAAAAGAAATCATTGTGATAAAGAGAATCCAGGCGGAACGCCCTCCAGCCCCTCGGTGATCGTCCATGCCGTGTTGAATGCGTTTACCTTCAACCCAATCGAAGCCGAAAACGCCTGCAATTAACAATGCCTCAATCATCAAGAACGGCACCGTCCATGTCATCAGCGAGTAATCAGAAAAGAATGGATCAAGGTTGAACGGTATCGGAACTTCTCCACCAACAACAACACACAGCGCCCGATCCAGTGCTGCAAGATACACGACGCCTTCAAGCGCATTCGGGATTCGATAACCGAGGTCATTTCGGCCGAGAAGGCCGAGTCCTGCAAGGGTAACCAGTCCGCCGAAGAAAACAATCAAATGAGTCGCATCCTCGAGTTCAACAACTGAATTTGAGGCTCGGCCAGCGACGTGGACCAATACCAGACCGAGCATCGCAAGAGAGATTGGGGCTTCAATACCCATTATATCCGGCAGACGTAAACCGATTTGGTTCGCACGGAGGCGGGAAAGTCCGACAAAGAGCACGGAGATCAGAACGCTGAACAGAAGCGCAAGAAGCGTGGCTCCTGTGGTGAACGAAAGATAGGTTGTGGCAATAATAGTGGTTGCTAAAAAGAGCAGAACAATCGTTGGTTGGTGATGAATATCTCCGACATAGAGGTCCATTTGTCCAGTTGAGCCGGCTCTTTTTTGACGCTTCCTTTGCTTTTCTGCTAGATTTAATAATTCAGAATCGATGAGGCGTAGATTACTCTTCGGCGTCGCAGCCATTTCACCGTCTTCGTATTGTTTGCCAAGTTCAACAACATCCGTATCTTCCATCCCAGCTGATTCAAGGAAGGCTTGTATCCGATCCTGCTTTTCTTGAAGGCGTTGAACTCTGTTTTCTTTCTTGGCAAGCGCTCGAATTCCTGAACGGAACTCACCTTGAATTGCCAGGTACGCCCCAGACAGTACAAAGGCGACGAGTGAAGCCAATACAACGGATTCAACAGCAATCGATTGTCCAGCAAGAGCCATTGAAATGATGAGTCCAATTGCAGTAACTGCAGGTGGAAGGAGTTTTTCCAAGGTTGCTGCACGTACCAAATAGAGCGCCAAAGACACCAAGCCGACAAGCATCAAAACCAGTAAGTTCATCTCTTGGTCAAACAAATATTCGGAACCTGTTAGTGGAACCGTGTTCAGCGGGTTCAGCGCAATCATGATGAAAAAGACGGTTAGAAATCCCATCATCATCGTGAGAAGTTTACCGGGCAAGGCCTCCATATTCTCCAAATCAAATTCGGTTGCTCCGCGTTCCCGACTTCTTTCAGAAGCCTTGAGCAGGATTGCAGATGACGATACCAAAGAAAGCGCCCAAATGGAAGATTGCCCATAATTCCACGAAAACAAAAGAGCAAAAATCCCCCAAACGCCCATTAAGGACTGGGGTTTACCGCGATGCCGTTCAAAATATACCATCAACGAATGCCCGATGAGAAGGCCTCCCAGGACACCAAGAAGACCGTATATCGGCAGGGCGCCTGGCCGGGTAACTGCCCATGTTACAACCAGAGTGAGTAGGAAACTTAGATTCCATAATTTCGCAAAACCAGAGTCGCGCAGTCGGGCTCCAATTTCTGAAAATCCGACGAGCTTTGATGCCAAATTAAGCCCGACTTCACCGTGGCGAATATTCACCCATATTTGCTGCACAACAAGCACGCTCATCCAAAGAAACAAGTCGAATTCATCGATGACAATCGGGAGAAGATCCACGGAAATAAGACGTGAGTCGGCATCTGTAGCAAAGAACAGCAGCCAAACCCACGGTCCAATGACCGCAGTTCCAGCAATTGAAGGAGAAGAACGAACAACGGCTAATCCGGACAAGCCCAGCCAAATGAAGGCTTGAGTGACAATGAGTGTGCGGGCTCCGTTGTTCAATTCACCTGCAGGTATCAGGAGTGTTAGAAGTCCAACGACTGCCAGACCACCCAGCCAAATGACATGGTCAGAGACGGCGGTTTGGTTTCGAAGGAGAGCCAGTGCCGTAAACAACGCGGTAAACGCAGCATAGACGCTGTACCCATCGAGTCCGAGAGGGAGAGATGCTGGAAGTATGCCGGAACTGTATATTGCAAGTCCGGCTAAAAGGAACGGCATTGGTACAATCAAAAAAGGTGCAATGTCTCTGAAGTGAACGCCACGTACGACGAGATATGAACCTGAAAAGGCACCAATTAACAACATCAGTTGAGCGAGTGCATATCCTGTTTCCAAACGATAGGCGGCAATTGCCAACAACGCCCCGATCATACCGAGGCCAACGGATACTGCCCACAGCGAAGGATTTCCGAGACCCATTCCCTCGAATGCCTTTGAGAACCAGTTTTCTGCACGTACGAACCGAGCTGCAATTGTGGCGTTTGTTGCCGTGACAAAAGCCATGAGTAGGAACAGCAGTAAATCGTCCTCAAAAGAAACGAGTTCAAGCCCAAACAATTCCCAATTGTTCGAAAGAGCGTGGACGCCGACCCAGAGGTACGAAGAAGCAATTCCGAGACTCGCCAGATTTCCTGAACCGCGATATACTGCTAAGCCGTGCATCAAGAGCGTGCCTATTGCAATCATGCCGGCGATTCCAACTTCTCCATACAAAGCCCCTGCCGCACTGCCAACCAAGAGAAGAATCAGGGTTGCCTGCGCCGCAATTGCGTCTTCATCGTGCCGTTGAGCAATGAATACGTTCATCGAAACTACACCGATGAGGCTGATACCAAGCGTCTCACTTGCTCCGAGAGGAGATGCGTCAAACCAACCCCAATGCCATGCATCGAGAGCAAGTCCATAGAATAATTTCATCGAAATTATAACCCAGGTTACGCCAAGAAGTCTCATGTTTGGATTCGGAATCCATCGTTCACCAAGATACAACCCTAAAATGCCCATGAAAAGCAGGCCTGCGCCGCTGAGAAGTTCTGGTAAAACGGTTCCAACCAATGCTCCAATGGCTGACCAAATGAAGACCATTGCCACCAATAGGCCGAGGCTTAGACGTTTTTCGCCGTGCACAGCCAAATCGGTTACGCTGTCCATCTCCGGCGCCTTCTCAACGCTTCCATCGCTCTGAACTGCTCCGGCTACGGTCGATTCTTCATCTCCGGAAGTGAACAAAGGTGAAATCTCGCCAACTGCTATGTCCTCAACAACAGAATCGGTTGCGACTGGCTGAGGAGTTTTCTCGTCCTCCATATCGACCATGAACGAATTGATGTCAACTCCTTTTGCACGCTGAAAGGCGCGTTTACGGACCATCTCATCGCGAGATGAGGTGGGGGGCGGCGTAGAACCGCGCCCCTTCGACTCATCTGTCATGGCTTGCTCTTCCAAGAAGTCCCCTTCAATGCTTTCGCCGGATGCTGGTTTCGGCGGCCTTTTACCGAGGTGTTGAAAAAACACCACAGAAATCTCCAATGTGCCGCAATACCTCGTTTTTTACGAAGGAAATCCAGTTCAAAAGAAATGTGACAGCCAAAAGGGACAAAGAGGGCCCGCGGAAGGAGGTGGCATGGCGGCCACCCATGGGACTCCGACCGGAGACCTAAACGCGCACGGAATTACTCCCTCTGGAGATGTCTACTGGAATCAAGATGCTGCGGCTCTCATCGAGTTGGCCGTCAGTCGGAAAGAAGGTGTTTTCAGTGCCCATCGGGCTCTTGTCACTGAGACTGGAGAGCGTACGGGCCGTTCTCCAAACGACAAGTTCATCGTTGACGAAGCAACAACTACTGAAGACATCAACTGGGGCGACGTCAATGTATCAACTGATCTTGCAACCTTCACGAAAATGAGAGCGAAGGTCGTCGAATACCTCTCCGCACAAGACACACTGTTTGTCCAAGATTTATACTGTGGCGCTGACTTCAGTGAAGCCCTTCCAATCCGTGTCATCAATCAAAATGCATGGCACAACGCCTTTGCACGAAACATGTTCATTCGACCTGATGCTGAACGGCTTGCCTCTCATTCCCCTGAGTTCACCGTAATGCACGCTCCGCACTTTGAAGCAGATGCGGAAAAAGATGGCCTCAACTCCCAATGTTTTGTTATTGTAAATTACCAAGCGAAAGAAGTCATCATTGGTGGAACTCGCTACGCTGGTGAAATCAAAAAATCGATTTTCTCGGTCATGAATCTTATCCTCCCTAAGAAAGGCATTCTGCCAATGCACTGCTCTGCAAACACCACTGGCGAGAACACGGCAATCTTTTTCGGACTTTCTGGAACCGGTAAAACAACGCTTTCTGCTGACCCGAACCGAGCCCTCATCGGCGATGATGAACACGGCTGGGGCGCAAACGGTGTCTTCAACTTCGAAGGTGGATGCTATGCGAAACTCATTGACCTGTCTGAAGAAGACGAACCCGAGATTTTTGGAACTACCCGAAAATTCGGAACCGTACTCGAAAACATCGTCATGGATGATGCTGGAATTCCTGACTTCTCAGATGTCACAAAGACCCAAAACACCCGTGGATCATACCCGATTGAGTTCATTGAAAACAGAACCCTTGATTCAAAGGGAGGACATCCACAAAACGTCATTTTCCTAACCTGTGACGCTTTCGGAGTTCTACCACCAATCTCTCGACTTACGCCTGCCCAAGCAGCCTACCACTTTATTTCCGGATATACTGCTAAAGTTGCGGGAACAGAGATCGGAGTCAAAGAACCTCAAGCAACGTTCTCGGCCTGCTTTGGTGAACCGTTTATGCCAATGCACCCAGGCGTTTACGCAGACCTTCTCTCCGGCAAGATGGCTGAACACGGCGCAAAAGCATGGCTCATCAACACCGGTTGGTCCGGTGGAGCGTACGGCGTAGGAAGCCGAATGAAGATTCGTTACACACGCGCTATGTTGAACGCAGCAATGGACGGAGATTTGGACAATGTGGAATTCGTAGTTGACCCTCGGTTCGGATTCGAAGTTCCTGTAGAATGCCCGAATGTTCCGGAAAATGTTCTCCAACCTCGCAACACGTGGGCCGATGCTGATCAATACGATGCAACCGCTGACAAACTCGCTGCAATGTTCAATGAGAACTTCGCACGATATGAGGCGGGCGTTTCCTCCGAAGTGAACGCTGCAGCTCCCCATTCGATGGCTTGAAGCATATAGCACCTCTTTGAAACATCTGTTTCAAACAAACTCGAATCTATAAGTGGTGAGCGTTAGTTCAAACCATGTCTGACTCAGCGCCAGTGATCCAAGATTCAGCAGTTGCTGGCGATGTGCATGTGGGAGATGTACACAATACAACACAAACCACCCATGTCGACCAATCAACAAATGTTCAACTGCCGAACTTCGACGTTGCATTTGGTGAAAAAATTATTGCAACTCTCAAAACCGTGTTTGGGTTTGTAGGAGGAATCATCGGAGCATCGTTGTTGTTCACAACAATCATCGCTTTTGGAATTGGGTTTCTGATTTACAACGGTAAACTTTGATTGTTCGGCCACGGCCATTGTTGATCCAATCAAGAAGGCAAAGGATAGCCTCTGAAAGGGCGGGCTGCTAACCCATTAATTCAGCTATTGCTAACTCATGGGCCCAAGCAGAAACCCTATGATTTGTCTATTAATCGACGCTCA
>Ga0209374_1001745_pt1 | contig 20454 bp, 18 predicted proteins | sample SaaInlLV_DNA_10m_FD_184683 | JGI IMG/M metagenome (GOLD analysis project Ga0209374, IMG submission 184683) | Marine microbial communities from expanding oxygen minimum zones in the Saanich Inlet - SI075_LV_DNA_10m (SPAdes) (version 2) | ecosystem: Environmental > Aquatic > Marine > Unclassified ... | reverse complement strand
GCAGCCAAGACGATCGTAGCCACTAAGAGATATAAAAAATTTTCTACCTTTCTGAGCAATATGATTAAAGAAAAGATAAACAACAAGACAAGAAACGCATCAGCATAAAGTTTTAGGACTTGCAAAAGTTGCCCGTCGTAAAACCAAAAGCCTGTCGTTGCCATATAAAATAACAACAACATGAGCACCTTGACCAATCCGCTATGATCGAAGAATTTTAGGCGCTCTGTATCGAGGGCAACATAAAACATCATACTCAGCGCAAGCAAGAATGTTGGAAAGTTGTTTGCTTGGCTACTAGGCAGGAGATAATAGCCCGCACAACTGAGGATCATACAAACCCCAATTAGCAGTAGGAGTACAAAGTTCCATTTCTCTTTCAAGGGCAACCCCTGAAAACCAGCATACGTAGCTGATCGAGCCAAATCCATAATAGCCTCGATTAATAAAATATATTACTGATAGATACATTTAAATCTACCGAACAAGCCAACGCCTTATACTTTTGGCCGCAACAACAAATTAAGCAATGTAACATCCTTAAAAATGAGCGAGTTGAACTGGACGCTCATTGAAAAAGCACCGACTTTTCATCGATGTATCAGCAACGCTAATCACTATAAGACTTTAGATTTAGTATTAAGACTTTAATACTTCCAATACTTCTTCAAGCTCAACAATCATCTGCTGAACCATCTGCTTATACTGGGTATTCTCTTCGGCTTGATCGTCGCCTGATAATCGTTGGCGGGCGCCACCGATGGTAAAGCCCTGATCATAAAGCAGTGATCGAATCTGTCGAATCATCAGCACATCCTGGCGCTGATAATATCGCCGATTACCTCGGCGTTTCACAGGTTTGAGTTGCGGAAATTCCTGCTCCCAATACCGAAGTACATGGGGTTTTACCGCGCACAGACCACTTACTTCACCGATCGTGAAGTAACGCTTGCCCGGAATGACGGGTAGTTCTGCGTTATGATCTGGGTCCAGCATATGCTTCTACTCTGGCTTTTAGTTTTTGTCCGGGACGAAAAGTGACAACTCGTCTCGCTGTTATGGGTATTTCTTCGCCTGTCTTGGGGTTTCTGCCGGGGCGCTGACTCTTGTCGCGCAAATCGAAATTACCGAATCCGGACAACTTGACCTGCTCGTTAACCTCTAAGGAAGATCTGACTTCCTCAAAAAACAGCTCAACAACCTCTTTGGCCTCACGCTTATTCAATCCGAGTTCATCAAACAGCTTTTCGGCCATTTCCGCTTTGGTTAAAGCACTCATGCTCAATTCCTAAGATTGGCGTCTAAATTTTTCTCTAGTGCAGCGACAATTTCACCGATAGAGACGTTGATTTCTTCGTCCGTAAGAGTGCGCGATACATCCTGAAACGTCAAGCCCAGAGCGACACTTTTTCTATTAGGATCAATGCCTTTGCCTTGATATACGTCAAACAACTTTAGGTTTTTTAGCGTCTCATTTGCGGTAGATTCAACGCAGCCTACTATTTCTGCGGCATCCACTGATTGATCAAACAAGAAAGCCAAATCTCTTCGAACTTCGGGGTATTTTGACAACTTTTCGACGAACGGAACCCGTTTTGGCGCAATTTCACTCAGCTTGAGCTCAAAAAGGTAAACTGCGGTCTCTATTCCTAGCTTTTTTTGAACTCTGGGATCTAGAAGCCCAAGCACGCCGATGGTTGAACCATGTCTCTGTATCAGTGCTGTCTGCCCTGAATGTAACGCTGCGTGCTCTCCGGATGAAAAGGAAAACTCTTCTTCAAGTCCAGTGAGACGGAGCACAGACTGCAAATCACCTTTCACATCGAAGAAATCTACATCTTGGGTGGCGTTGTTCCATGATTCTGTTCGAACAGGTCCGCAAATCACGCCGGAAAGCATTTTTTCCTGGCTGATATTGTCCATGACAAGCGCGTCCTGATTCGGTGCTTGTAGAAAGCGCAGTCCCGTTTCAAACAGGCGAACCCTTTGCTGCTGACGGTTAAGATTGTAAATCAGGGACTTCAACAATCCAGACCACAAACTGGTACGCATAACAGTCATTTCTGCCGATAGGGGATTCGCAAGGCTAATAGGATCATTTGTGGGATCAATCAAATGCTCCATCTTGGCGTCGACAAAACTGTAAGTGATAGCTTCCTGATATCCTAGCGCGACTAACTGGTTTTTAATTTGCTCTTCCGTCAGCGCCGTTTCGGTGATCCTTGCCATCTCCAGGTGGGTTTTAGGCGTTCGCACTGGTAAGTTGTTGTAGCCGAACACTCTGCTGATCTCTTCAATTAAATCAGCCTCAATCGCGATATCGAACCGGTGCGGTGGTGCAGTGACTTGCCAACTGGTGCCTTCGTCGCTGACATTTAAATCGAATTCAAATCCTAACCTTTGCAGCGTTTCTGAGATCTCCGCATCCGGGATCGTGACGCCGAGCATGCGGCTAACACGTTGGCTTCGCAAAGGTACGACGGGAACTGTCGGAAAAGCTGCTTCAAGCGTAATGTTTGATACTGGCCCAGCTTCGCCACCGGCAATTTCCAGCAGCAATGCCGTCGCCCTTTCCATTGCGCGAACCTGACCCTGCCAATCAACGCCGCGCTCAAAACGATGAGAAGCGTCGGTATTCATACCATAGGTTCTGGCTTTACCAATGATTGAGGTAGGCGCGAAGAAAGCCGCTTCGAATAGAATATTGGTTGTCTCGGTCGTCACTGATGTGGATAAACCACCCATGATGCCGGCGATACCGATCGCTCCACTTTTATCTGTAATGAGCAACGTGTCGGATTCCAGTTTTATTTCCTGCCCGTCCAGAAGCGTCACTTGCTCCTCTGCCGTTGATTGCCGGACATTGATCTCTCCTGAGAGTTTGTCCAGATCGTAAGCGTGCATAGGCTGTCCGAGTTCGAGCATGATGTAGTTGGTGACGTCTACAACTGGGTCGATGCTACGGACATCACATCGTCTTAGCTTTTCTTTCATCCACAGGGGTGTTTCTGCATCCAAGCGAATACCTTTAATCACCCTTGAGACAAATCGGGGGCAAGCCTCGCCGGCGGACAGCGTAACGGGAAACGTGTCTTCAATCGCCGCGTTAACGGGTTCGATATTCAATTCGGCGACGTCGAGATTGTTAATGAGTCCCGTCTCTCTGGCGAGCCCTGTCATCCCGAGACAGTCACTGCGGTTAGGAGTCAAATCCAGATCAATGATTGCGTCGTTGAGATTCAGGACACCTCTAATATCAGCACCCATTTCAACGTCTGCAGGGAGTTCCATTAAGCCTTCGTGGTCGTCAGAAATGCCAAGCTCACGCTCGGAGCACAGCATGCCAAACGACTCGACCCCACGAAGCTTGGCTTTCTTAATTTTAAAATCTTCGAGTTTTGCACCGACCAGCGCAAACGGCACCTTGATGCCGGCACGGGCATTGGGCGCACCGCAAACAACCTGAAACTGCTCTGCGCCGGTTGAAACGGAACAAACTCTTAATTTGTCTGCGTTAGGGTGAGGCTCGGCGCTGAGGATTTCACCGACAACTACTTTACTGAACTCGCTAGCAACCGGTTCAAAACCATCCACTTCGAGTCCAGCCATGGTTAACTGTGCAACAAGTTCATCGGTTGTTAATGCCGGATTTACAAACTCTCTAAGCCACTGTTCACTAAATTTCATCTATTTTTCAGCCTGGTAAAATGCGTCAACTATTCGTCGGACTTCCCGCCGAATGACATTATCTCGAAATCAATTGAACTGACGTAAAAATCTGAGATCGTTATCAAAAAACAGTCGCAGATCATCAACGCCGTATCGCAACATCGCAAACCTGTCGACACCCATACCAAAGGCAAATCCGCTATATTCTTCTGGGTCTATACCAGAATACTCAAGCACCCTTGGGTGAACCATCCCAGATCCCATCACTTCCAGCCATCCTGTATTGCTACAGACTCTACAGCCTTTGCCAGCACACTGAACACATTGCACATCAACTTCTGCTGACGGCTCAGTAAAGGGGAAATATGAAGGTCTGAATCGTACTTTTAATTCTTTCTCAAAGAACACCTGTAAAAATTCAACGATTGTGCCTTTAAGGTCAGCGAAGCTAGATTCTTTGTCGATCAGCAACCCTTCAATCTGATGAAACATCGGTGTATGCGTCAGGTCAGAGTCGACACGGTAAACCCGGCCAGGGCAAATAATTCTGAACGGGGGTTCCCGCTGCTCCATCGTTCTCACCTGAACCGGAGAGGTATGGGTTCGAAGCAAAATGTTGGGATCAAAATAGAAGGTATCGTGCATGGCCCGAGCAGGATGATGCTGCGGGATGTTTAGGGCTTCGAAGTTGTGATAATCGTCTTCAATTTCCGGCCCTTCCACAACATCATAACCCACGCTTTTGAAAAAGCTCTCGATACGCTGCTTCACCATTGTGACGGGGTGAAGACCGCCCTCTTCGACATTGCGCCCGGGCAAGGTGACGTCAATTCTCTCGCTCTTCAGTTTTTCCTGAATTGCGACTTCAGCCAACGTATCTTTTCTTTCAGCGATCGCCTGCTGGACTTGCTGCTTCGCTTTGTTTATTTCGGCGCCAGCAGCAGGTCTCTCTTCCGCCGACAACTTGCCCAAACCTTTCAAAAGGTCTGTGAGTCGGCCTTTTTTTCCCAAAAACTCAACGCGGACGAGATCAAGCGCGGCTTCATCAACTGACGCTTCAATTTTAGATTCTGCTTGATTACATATTTCCATCAAATCAGACATTGAGTTCTCCAGATTTAATAATTCTTCAAACAAAAAAAACAGCCCGCTTCCAACGATGACCGGAAGGGACTGCTTTTTACGCGATAGAAAGCGCTACACAAAAATATTACGGAAGAGCGCTATGCAGTCTATGCGGCGATGCTTGCCTTGGCCTTCTCTGCTAAAGCAACAAAAGCCGCTTTTTCGTTTACCGCAAGGTCTGCTAAAACGCGTCGATCAATTTCAATTTCAGCTTTTTTAAGACCGTCGATCATACGGCTATAGGATAGGCCGCATTCCCTCGCAGCAGCGTTAATTCTCTGAATCCAAAGCGCGCGAAACATACGTTTCTTCACCTTTCGGTCACGGTATGCATATTGGCCAGCTTTTGTAACGGCTTGCTTGGCAACTCGATAAACCCTGCTGCGCGCACCGTAATAACCTTTGGCTTTCTTTAGAACTTTCTTGTGTCTGTTGTGGGCCTGTACGCCCCTTTTAACTCTTGGCATTTCATATCTCCTGACTGAGTAATATCGATTGTTTCGTAAAAATCAAAAGCAGTTATTCTGCTGAAACAATAAATAGTGGAGTCACTTACCCCTTCTTTCGCCCCTTAGGGCTAGTTCAAAGGTTTAATGACCGAGCATACGTCTGATTAATGGCACATCTGAAGGCGCAATTTGCTTGAGCGCGCGCAGATGTCGTTTACGTTTAGTGCTCTTCTTGGTCAGGATATGATTTCGGAAGGATTGTCTGTGTTTGTAGCCGCCTTTACCGGTTTTTTTAAACCGCTTGGCCGCGCCACTACTTGTCTTAAGTTTGGGCATTTTCATACTCCGCATTTGCTGTGCAAATATTATGAGAGTGATTATCACTCTGGTTAATTGTTAGAGTCCCTGATCGGCCTCTGCTCGTTACAAGTTAGACAGTTATAAAGACTGACTAACAACTATCGCCCGATGCAAAAATTTCAAAGTTCACATCAGTGTTTAGCAATCGCAACGATTAAGCGAATCGATCGGTTACTCGAAGAAGTGGTTAGGCGTTTGCCTGACCTTTCTTCTTACCTCTGGGGGCTAGTACCATGGTTAACTGGCGCCCTTCCATTTTAGGAAAGAGCTCAACGGTACTAATTTCAGCAAGATCGATTTCTACTCGCTTCAGTAGTTCCATACCAAGTTCTTGGTGCGCCATTTCGCGACCTCTAAATCTCAAAGTCACCTTGGCTTTATCCCCATCATTTAGGAAACGTGTCAGGTTGCGTAGTTTTACCTGATAATCTCCATCTTCCGTGCCGGGACGAAATTTCATCTCTTTCACGGTGGTGCGACGCTGTTTCTTTTTCGCCGCAGCCTTGTCTTTCTTAGCTTCGAATACGTGCTTGCCGTAATCCATTAACTTACAAACTACCGGATCAGCATCGGGTGCAATTTCAACAAGATCTAGCTTTGCATCAGCTGCAGCTTTCAATGCTTCAGCGATGGGCACAATCCCTGCCTGCGCTCCGTCTGCTCCAATCAAGCGCACTGTTGTGGCCTGAATTTCGTCGTTCGTTTTGGACCTTTTCGAATCTTCTTTCTTAATTCCCATTTACTCCTCTAAAGTTGGGACGTGGAGTATACAGAATTTCAAGCAATTCTTCCCATTTTTTCTACATCATTGGCTAATAGTGACGAAAATTCCTCAACGGTCATTGCGCCAAGATCCTCGCCATTGCGCCTTCTGACGGCCACTTGGCCATTTTCGACCTCACGATCACCTATTACCGCCAGAAAAGGGACCCGCTGAATGGTGTGTTCACGGATTTTGAAGCCAATTTTTTCGTTTCTGGTATCGGTCTCGACCCTAAAACCTTTTTTGGCAAGGGCGTTAGTCACTTCATGGCAGTAACCGGACTGGCTATCGGTAATATTCAATACCACTGCTTGCACAGGGGCTAACCATACGGGCATCTCACCGGCATAGTTTTCAATCAATATACCGATAAAACGTTCAAAAGATCCCAGCATTGCCCTGTGCAGCATGACAGGCACCTGTCGACTACCATCCTCGGCAACATATTGCGCGTCCAAGCGCCCAGGCATCGAAAAATCCACCTGCATCGTGCCGCATTGCCAAACTCTGCCCAGGCAATCCTTTAGGGAAAACTCAATTTTGGGACCATAGAAAGCCCCTTCACCGGGAAGGTATTCCCAATCTAGGCCTTTAGCATCCAATGCTTCGGCCAATGCAGCTTCTGATTTGTCCCAGACTTCGTCACTCCCAACCCGTTGTTCAGGGCGGGTTGATAACTTAATCAGAATCTCTTCAAAGCCAAAATTAGCATAGACTTCTTGAAGAACATCAATAAATTCAATCACTTCTGATTGAATTTGCGCCTCTGTGCAGAAAATATGGCCATCGTCCTGAACAAAACTACGCACGCGCATGATGCCCTGCAAGGTCCCGGAAGGTTCATTACGGTGACACGACCCAAACTCAGACAGACGAATAGGTAACTCACGATAACTCTTTAAACCCTGATTAAAGACCTGCACATGGCAGGGACAGTTCATTGGCTTGATGGCATACAAGCGACTATCGCTTTGAACCGAGAACATGCCATCACCAAATTTGTCCGCATGACCCGATTTTTCCCAGAGAGACATATCCACCATCTGAGGTGTTCTGATCTCACTGTAGCCATTGGCAATTTGGACTTCACGCACATATTGCTCGATCACTTGCCAAATCTGCCAGCCTTTGGGGTGCCAGAACACCATGCCCGGCGCTTCTTCCTGTGTATGAAACAGATCAAACTTTTTGCCGAGCTTCCTATGATCCCGTTTTTCTGCTTCTTCGAGTCTGAAAAGGTATTCTTTTAGGCCGTTCTTATCGGGCCAACAGGTGCCATAAATTCTCTGCAGCATTTCATTATTGGAATCTCCGCGCCAATAAGCGCCAGCAACCTTTGTTAGCTTAAACGCCTGCAACTTTGATGTTGACGGCACGTGGGGACCCCGGCATAGATCCATAAAGTCACCCTGTTTGTAGAATGACAAATCTTCGTCAGAGGGAATGCTCTCGAGGATTTTAACCTTGTAATCTTCCCCAATTTCTTTGAAATGAGCTACCGCATCATTTCGGGACATGACTGACCGACTAACTTGGAGATTCTGTTTCGAGATCTCTTTCATGCGCTTTTCAATTTTCTGCAGGTCTTCCGGCGTAAATGCACGCTCGTAGGCAAAATCATAAAAGAAACCATCTTCGATAACCGGTCCGATGGTGACCTGCGCTGAAGGGAATAGTTGCTGCACAGCTTGCGCCATTAGGTGCGCGCAAGAGTGTCGAAGCACGTCAACGCCGTCGGCATCTTTGCTGGTGATAATTGATATTTCTGCATCGGTTTCGACAAGATAGGATGTGTCGACGATTTCACCGGAGACTTTTCCAGCTAGCGCAGCTTTCGCTAAACCAGAACCAATAGATTTGGCGATCTCATGGATGGAAACAGCGTGATCGAAGGATTTCTGACTTCCGTCAGGGAGAGTAATAATAGGCATAATTTCCTCGCTTTCAGTGGTGACCCTTACCAAAGGCCACATGGTTTCAGCTATGTCTTTCTTATGTTTAAACTTTAGTTTCGCTTAGACAAACGTTGGGCCAATCTTGTGCGTTTTTCTGGCGAAATCTGGTAGGAACGGTCGGATTCGAACCGACGACCCTCGCCTTGTCGAGGCGATGCTCTAACCAACTGAGCTACGCTCCTATGTCAGATCTCTCAATTTACAAGTGCTTCTGTTATCAAGTACCCATCTGAAATTGTTCATACGTCGAACCGAGTTCAGCAGGCATTTCCAAGAGGCGCGTAGGTTAACTGAATCAAGCTTTTCGTGCAAATACACGCCGGAGTGAACTGATGAGATTCTTGTCGATAAGCGCAAAGCTGATTTAACTCCTGACAAACTGCTGCCGCAATTCTTCTATCTGATCACGCAAACCTGCCGCCTCCTCAAAAGCTAGATTCTTTGCTTGCTCAAACATTTGCTTTTCAAGTGAAACAATCTGTTTTTCAATATCATCCGTTTTAAGCGCATTGCCCCGATATTTGCCCTTACCTTCAGCCACTCGACCTTTTTTAGCTGCTTTAGAAGGTGCATCGCGAGCGCCCTCCATCACGTCTGCAACCTGTCGTTTGATACCTATTGGGGTTATGTTGTGCGTCCTGTTGTGGTCTTGTTGTTTCTCCCTGCGCCGATCGGTCTCATCAATTGCACGTTGCATGGAATTTGTCACTCTGTCGGCATAGAGAATCGCCTTTCCTTCCAAGTTGCGGGCAGCGCGCCCGATCGTTTGAATCAGCGATCGTTCAGATCGAAGAAACCCTTCTTTATCGGCATCGAGAATTGCCACCAATGACACTTCCGGCATGTCCAACCCTTCCCGCAACAGGTTAATACCCACCAACACATCGAACTCACCCAGTCGAAGGTCACGAATAATTTCTACACGTTCAATCGTGTCAATATCGGAGTGCAGATATCTGACTCGCACACCGTTTTCATCAAGATAATCTGTCAGATCTTCTGCCATTCGCTTGGTGAGCGTGGTAATCAATACCCGCTCGTCTTTTTTGGCTCTCACGACAATCTCCCCTAGCACGTCATCCACCTGAGTTTGTGCCGGACGAATCTCAATCTCGGGGTCGACCAACCCCGTCGGTCTGACCACCTGATCAACAACCGCATCTGCGTGTTCTGCCTCGTAGGGACCGGGCGTCGCGGATACAAATATCTTTTGTGGTGCCAGCTTTTCCCACTCTTCAAACCTTAGAGGACGATTATCGAGCGCACTCGGTAATCTAAAACCAAAGTTGACTAGCGTTTCTTTTCTGGATCGGTCACCCTTATACATTGCACCTAGCTGGGGGACACTGACATGGGATTCATCAATCACCAGCAACGCATCATCGGGGAGATAATCATAAAGCGTGGGTGGCGCCTCACCCGAGCCACGACCCGACAAATACCGTGAGTAATTCTCGATACCATTGCAATAGCCCAACTCTTTGATCATCTCAAGATCATAGCGCGTTCGTTGCTCTAGTCTTTGCGCCTCGACCAGCTTGTTATTTTCCTTCAAGAATCGCAGACGTTCATTCAGTTCATCTCGAATATCATCGATCGCTTTTTCAATCGTCTCACGCGGCGTCACATAGTGTGACTTTGGAAAAATTGTGACTCTCGGCACCTTTCGACGCACCTCACCCGTCAGTGGGTCAAAAAAAGACAGCGACTCAATTTCATCGTCAAACAGCTCAACCCGGATTGCCTCTCTATCTGACTCCGCTGGGAAGATATCGATCACATCTCCTCGGACTCTATAGGTTGCTCGCCGCAACTCGGTTTCATTGCGCGTGTACTGTAATTCCGCAAGGCGACGAAGCATCCAGCGCTGATCTACCTTGTCACCGCGATCAAGGTGCATCACCATTTTGAGATAGGAGCCTGGATCACCGAGTCCATAGATTGATGACACCGATGCAACCACAATTGCGTCACTGCGCTCAAGCAGCGCTTTGGTCGCGGAAAGTCGCATCTGCTCGATATGCTCGTTAATCGCCGCGTCTTTTTCTATGTAAGTATCTGATGCCGGGACGTAGGCTTCGGGTTGGTAGTAATCGTAGTAAGAGACAAAATACTCAACGGAATTATTAGGGAAGAACTCTTTGAACTCGCCATAAAGCTGAGCAGCTAGCGTCTTGTTTGGCGCCATGATCAGCGTGGGTCGCTGAATGCTCTCGATAACATTGGCAATGGTGTAGGTTTTCCCGGAGCCAGTCACCCCTAATAGCGTCTGTGAGGCAAGACCCGACGCTATACCGTCGATCAACCCTTCAATCGCTTTGGGTTGATCTCCGGCGGGTTGGTAGTCCGATACAATTTTGAGCTGGCCTGATTTCACGATCTGGAACCTGAATTCGAGTTGACCGCAAATAATAACCTAAAAATTACCAGAATTTGAGCGAAGGATGACTCTATAGTGACAACCATGATCCAGTTTATAAATGACGATTTTCTCGAGGAAGAGATGTTGACCCATAATCCCAAGCGCTATACAATTCGCACCCTTCGAACACGTCGTGTTTCGATGTCTCTTTAGAGAGAAGTTCCCCGATAGCTCAGTTGGTAGAGCAAATGACTGTTAATCATTGGGTCCCTGGTTCGAGCCCAGGTCGGGGAGCCACTTCTACAAAAGCAAGCCTCCCTCCCACCTTGCCTTCATTACTTCATTGCGTTTCTCATCATCACTGTCGGCACCGCAATCACAGCGACTAAGAAACAGACGATCAAATATAATCTCACGTGACTGAAGTTTAAAATCCGATTTGTGACGCTAGCGTTAATTCCACCGTCAGACGGTCTGAATAGCGCCTTGGAACTCGACAATTGCTCGGCGCTCACCACCTGATAGACTCGATTGGCAATCGAAAAGTAATCTTGTATTTGCTTGAGCACCATCGGCAGACTTTCAACTATTTGTGCCTCATAGCGTTCCCTTACTGCGGCACTAATCTCAGAGCTAGATCCTGCATTTAAAGAGTCTATGAGATCCTGAATTCGCTGTCTTTCCCCTTCAGAATCAGCAAGTTGGTTCGAAATATCAAGCAACTCCTTATTGAGTCCCTGTCTGTATGAGATATCCGCACCCATATTACTCAAATCCAAAATTCTATCGAGAAACTCTGAACCAAACTGCGGAATAATCGAACTATTAGTCGCCGGGTTAGGTTTTCCGGGACTCGTCACGTTGAATTCAGCATAATCAGCGTAAGCAGCTTTGACATTTTCTTGCTTGAGCTTCAGAACGTTGGTGGCCCGTGAAAGGTCACGCAATTCGTTATCGAAATAAAGTTTTACGTTGTCCACATCTTTAGCAATACCCAGCGTTCTTATTGGGTTGATCAATGGTGTTATTGCGTATCTTCTTATATCCAGTAATCCTCTCTCCAAATCAGTAACCTTTAAACCCGTCACTTCATCAACAATAACCAAACCATTAGGCAAACTTTTAAGGGTTTCAATATTCTGTTCCAGTAACTTTAGTCTATCCAGTACGACTTCAAAACCGATAAGATAATCTAGGGAGTTAACCAAGCCCTCGTTCACGACACTTCCTGAATAAAAGGTCACATCATGTCGCTCGACACCCTTGTCATTAATCATGTGTCTCGACCATTCTTGAGGGACTTCGCGCAAAACCTTTTGGATCACCTCAACAGGCATATCACTACGGCCGGTTTTTATGAACGCAAGCGTCGCACTGCCCAAGGCAGCTTGCTTTAACTCGACCTCAAGTTGGTCTTGCAACTCTTGTGTCACTGCAGGCGTCAATTTCTTGTTCGCTAACAACGCCTGATAACGCGCCAAGATGAAGGCTCTTTCTGGCGTGTAAGGTTCAACGACAAAAGAACTGAGAAACTGGTTACGAGAGGAATAATCCGCTACTTCGTTAGCATCGTAAACGGCGTTGAGTACAACGGGTGCCAATAAATCAGGCAGCGCAAACGAAGACCCATTGGGATATTGCCCATCTTGTACCCCGTCAAAAATAAAATCGATTCGACTATCGTAGCGATAAACTTCTGGATTTACGAAGTTCAACGCTATTTGTGCCACCCAGAAAACAATAGAGACGACAAGCAACGAAATGACAACAGGCACTCTCGTTGCGAGCACGCTACGTAGCAGCTCTCTTAAGTCTATTTCATCCGATGCATTAGATTCAGCTTGTATTTGTTCAGTCATTTTTCGAGATCTTCCTTAAATAGCAGCACAAAGCGAACATGCATTATAGAGACGAATCCAAGAAAAAGCCCGCCAAAAATAGCGGGCCAGATCAGACATGCAGTCACTAAGGTGCATTGCGTGACTAATTCACAACAATCTTCTTCTCGTTCTTACTAACCGTGGTTCTGCCTATGCCTTTAACCGCTGACAACTCCTCCGCCAGAAAGAATCGACCATTCTTCTCTCGATAGGCAATAATATCCTGCGCTTTTCGCATGCCTACGCCGTCAAGCATCTTTGAAAGTGTCTTCGCATCTGCTTCGTTAATGTTGACCGTTGTTACAGCAAAATCACTTGGAACATCATCAGCCATAACCAGATTTCCACAGCTGAGTAACAAGCCAGTAATACATGTTAAAAATAGATTCTTAGCGTTCATACCTTTTCCTCAGAAATAAAATTAGATTTGCGTTTAGTCGCAGGAAAAGCATACGAAGTGGCAAGCGGGAAAAAAGTAGGCGATGGCTTAAAATGGTGTACGCGATCAGCCCGCTTGGACGCCGGGCCAGGTAAAAAGATTTTGCACCGGAACAAGCGCAAAACTAGAGAACATTTACTCTCCTTCCAGACCAAAAATGGGTTCTGTTTTCCCCCAGCTTTTGCAACTTGGGCAAGACCAACGCAGGACCTTCCCTTCAAATCCACAGGACTTGCATTGGTAGGCTGGCTTGCCTGCAACCAACGCTTCTGTGAAGCTGCGAAGGATGGCGAGGTTTTCTTTTGCGACACCTTGCGTATTATCAATATGAAGATCGATCAGCTGACTCAACCCCCGGATCGTTGGATTTCGCTTTAGATGATCTGCGATAAACTTTGCGACCGCTTCGTCTCCAAATTCTTCCCGAATACGCTCCGCAAGAAACAGTACAATGGAAATCGAAGGGACAATTTCAAGGCAAGCCTTTAGATAGTCATGTAATGCTTGTGGGTCAGCGCCTGACGCTTCATAAGACCGGGCAAGAAGTTCAAGGGATTCTGGCACATAGATCGCGCGCTGATCCTTGATACGCACAAGCGAACGAATTGCTTCTTCGTAATTTCCCTGCTTAAACTCCAGATTACCTACTAGGAGACTCACTCTCGCGTTGCGCGCGTCGTGGCCCATTGCATCAGAAAGCGCTGATCTTGCATCGTCAAATCGGTTAGATCCCAGATACTCTTCAGCTAGCTCACAATGATACTGGGAAATGGCCTCTTCGAAATGCTCCGTTTCGGTGCCAGAGGCAAGCATCTCTGCGATCTCGATTGCCTTTCGCCACTCTTTACCCTGTTCAAAAATTTCAAGCAGCAGTTTGCGACTCTCGTTCTTAAGTGGACCAGATTTGGCAATCATATCCATCAGCAGCTCTTCAGACCGGTCCAAAAGTCCCGCCAGCAAGTAGTCTCTTGCCAATTCGAGCTGCACCAGACAACTATCATCTGCGGTGATGGCATTGTTCTTTAATATATTCTTGTGAACAACGATCGCTTTATCAATTTCGCCGCGACGCCGCAGGAGGTTACCTAGCGCAAGATGTGTTTCAAGCGTATCTCCGTTAACTTCAAGTTCCTCAACGAAGGTAGAGACTGCACGATCAGGCTCTTCATTAAGAAGATAGTTAAGCCCGGTAAAATAGTTCGCACTTACCGTTGGGGAGACTTTGCGCCGATCACGACGACCTAACCACCAACCCGCCGCAATTGCGAGGAAGATTAATAAATAGAGTAATACATTATCCAAAATAAGCACCAGCGGAGTCAGAATCTGACTAAAACGTTATTATCACTTGGGGAAAACATAACAGGCTCAGCGTTAACCCAAACTGAACAATCACGAAACATTAGGATCGCTATTAGTCGCGCGCAGATTATCCAGCGCATCATGTGACTTTGATACCTGCTTTTTCACCTTGCGAACTTCAAGTTTCATCTTCGTCGTCGATACCGCACTCAATGCAAGCCCAAAGAAAATACCAATGACGAACCCCGACAGTATCCACCAGGAGATCGGCCACTTGGGTGATTCAGCATCCAAAAAAACCAACGTCACTTCAGCACTGTTGTCAGAAGCAGCCAAAAAAGCCAATACACAAACAACGAGTAGCAACAAACGAAACAGCCATTTTTTGAGGAAAGTCATAGGCAGCCAATCTATCAAACAATTGTCTTAGTTTAATTCAAACTCAGGGATGAGACCAAGTGGTTTACTTGCTGTGTCGACCGACAGGGATATCTAAGGAGATCGGATTGCAGCAAAGCGTTTCAACAAAAATCGATTTCATGCAAGAGATGTGGTTTGAGCGCTTATTTCTGAGATAAATTCAGTGTTTCAAAGAAGCATCAAGAAGATGCCGGCGTGTCTACCTCAAGCTCGATTTCTGTTGCCATGCCTAGGTTCACTCTGTCTCTCAGCTCTTTCCCGGGTTTGAAATGAGGAACGTATTTACCGGCCAGCTCGACTTTTTCACCGCTTTTTGGATTACGGCCAAGCCTTGGCGAGCGATAGTGAAGCGAAAAACTGCCGAAGCCACGAATTTCGATTCGTTCTCCTTCAGCCAGCGCTTCAGCCATATAGTCCAAGATCATTTTCACTGCCAATTCAATATCCTTGGCAGAGAGTTGCCCCTGGACTGCGGCGATCTTATCTATCAACTCAGACTTCGTCATACCATTTCGTCAATTCAAGCATTTGAAACAGGGGCTCGATTAGAGCCCCTGCATTAACTACTCAGACTTACCCTGATCCATCTGTTGCTTAATCAGATCACCAATCGTGGTGGGGCTGACTTCAACTTCTTTCTCACGGTGAGCTTTTACAGCCTCAACTTCATCGGCCATGTCCTTCGCCTTGATAGAAACACCAAGACCTCGGTTTTTACGGTCAACACTGATGATCTTGACTTCGATCTCGTCGCCAACACTCAGTGCATTACGTGCATCTTCAACACGATCAAGACTGATTTCAGAAGCTTTCAGCAAACCGTCAACTTCTTCTGCAAGCTCGATAATTGCCTGTTTCGCATCAACTTCCTTCACCTTACCCTTAACAATCGCATTGCGATCGTTCACAGCAACGTAATTGGTGAATGGATCTTCTTCCAATTGCTTCAGACCAAGAGAGATTCTTTCTCGTTCTGCGTCAATGGAAAGAATCGTCGTTTCGATTTCATCACCTTTGGTGAATCGTCGAACCGCTGTTTCACCAGGTTCGTTCCAAGAAATATCCGACAGGTGCACCAGTCCGTCGATGTTGCCATCGAGGCCAATAAAGATACCGAAGTCAGTGATCGACTTGATGTAACCTTTGAGGTGATCACCCTTATTGTGAAGTACCGCAAACTCTTCCCATGGGTTGCCTTGACATTGCTTGATACCGAGGCTGATTCGTCGACGTTCTTCGTCAATGTCCAGCACCATGACTTCAACTTCGTCACCAACCTGAACAACCTTTGAAGGATGAATGTTTCTATTAGTCCAATCCATTTCCGAAACGTGAACCAGACCTTCAACACCCTCTTCGAGCTCTGCAAAACAACCGTAATCAGTGAGATTTGTCACCTTCGCTGTTGTACGCGTGCCTTCAGGGTAACGATTTGTGATCAATACCCATGGATCTTCACCCAATTGCTTGAGTCCGAGTGATACGCGATTACGCTCGCGATCAAACTTGAGAATCTTGACGCTGATTTCCTGACCAACCTCAACAATTTCACTTGGGTGCTTGATACGCTTCCAAGCCATGTCAGTAATATGCAGCAGTCCGTCAACACCACCAAGGTCTACAAACGCACCGTAGTCAGTCAGGTTCTTAACAATACCCTTCACTTCCTGACCTTCCTGCAAGCTTTCTAACAACTGCTCTCTTTCGGCGCTGTTTTCTTCTTCAAGCACTGCACGTCGAGAAACGACAACGTTGTTTCGCTTTTGATCGAGCTTAATAACCTTAAATTCCAGTTCGCGGCCTTCGAGATGCTCAGTTTCACGCAATGGTCGAACGTCAACCAGTGAGCCTGGTAGGAATGCCCGCACGTCCCTGATTTCGACAGTGAACCCGCCTTTAACGCGCCCGCTGATTTGTCCTTTGATCACTTCCTGCGCTTCGAACACACGCTCAAGCATCTGCCAGCTTTCTGCACGTTTCGCTTTTTCGCGGGACAGTCGAGTTTCACCAAATCCGTCATCGACCGCGTCCATTGAGACCTGGACTGCGTCACCAATGTTGACTTCTAGTTCACCGGATTCATCAAGGAACTGAATACGTGGGATAACGCCTTCAGATTTCAGGCCAGCATGCACTGTGACCCATTCACTATCTATGTCTACAACGACACCGGTGATAATGGAACCGGCTTTCATGTCGATGGTTTTTAAACTTTCTTCAAATAGCTCCGCAAAGCTTTGTGTCATTTCACTCATTAATCATTCCTGAACCTAACGGTTCTGTTTTTGGCCGCCTTTCTACGTCCCTGCACAATGACTAAAGATGCTTCAAGCATCTCTAACGACTGCACAGTTTGTCTTTTACCTTTCGCCTAACGAGAGCCCTGCAAGCCTGTTTGCGTAACACAAACGAACGAAACTTGAAGTGCGCTTATCAGACTCGGAGACAATACCAACATCAGCGGGTCTGGTTTTTGATTGGGAAAATTGCGACTGCTGGAGAGTATCAGCAATTAATCCCGGTTCTTTCACTCACGCGTTTTGTTTTACACGCTTTCATCTAAACAATTTCTTTTAACAGCTTTCTTTCACACCTTTTCTCTTACGATTGCGATAACTGCTTCAAACACCTCATCGAGGCTCATCAGCGAGCTATCCACAACAACCGCATCGATGGCAGGCCTTAGGGGGGCAACCTCTCGGTTCATATCCCGCTCGTCTCTGTCCTTGATGCTCTGAAAAAGGCCCGGGAGGGTAACACTAATATCCTTATCTTTCAACTGCTTATACCTTCTATTCGCGCGGATCTCGGCGCTCGCGGTCAGGTAAATTTTCACATCAGCATCGGGGAATACCACCGTACCCATATCTCGTCCATCGGCGATAAGCCCCGGAGCTGTCAGAAAACCCCGTTGCAGCTCACCAATGCCTGCTCGCACAGCGGCAATAGGAGCGACCCGGGACGCATCCTGCCCTGCCTGATCAGTACGCAAGCTTTTAGTGACCTCTTCTCCCTCCAAAAGTATATGGAGCGGTTCTTCCGGGTCATCAGAGGGCACAAATTTAACCACCATTTCGCGGGATATTCGCGCCAAACCTGGCTCATCATCAAAGGATGTCTGACTTTTGCGCGCCGCAAGTCCGATTAATCGATAAAGCGCGCCACTATCCAGAATGTGAAAACCCAGTTTTTGGGCCAATTTGTGCGTAATAGCGCCCTTTCCGGACCCACTGGGTCCATCTATCGTAATTACAGGGGGCTTTTCAGTCTTACTAGCTTGTGTGCGCATTGCTTCTCTTAGGTTTTGTTAGTCTCGCGTCGAGCAAGGACTTCAGAAAAATGATCCCGCGCTTTTTTAGACCGCGCAAAAACGGCGGAAAGTTGGTCAAAGTCACCGTCTTCAATCAAAGCTTGCAGGGTTGATAACTCATGTTGATATTGGTTCAAGATCGATAAAACAGCATCACTATTCGACCGGAATATATCCCGCCACATGGTCGGGTCAGAAGCAGCAATTCGGGAAAAATCTCGCAGTCCACCTGCAGCGTATTCGAATATCTCAAGAGAATCGCCCTGCGCAGACAGCGTGTCTATCAGGGCATAGGCCAAAAGGTGCGGTAGGTGGCTGGTTTGTGCCAACACCTGATCATGATGAGCAGGATCCATCATCACGACGCTTGCGCCGGCGAATTGCCACATGGTTTCTATTGCGGAGACGGCCTCTGGGTTCGTTGACTTCAGCGGCGTGATAATAACTTTATGATTATTAAAGAGTTTCTCATCACTCGCAGCGACACCATGTCTCTCTGACCCGGCGATTGGGTGTCCTGCAACAAAATTCTCAGGCACCTGCCCGAATACATCTTCAACTGCCTCCAGCACATAGCCTTTAACGCTACCGACATCGGTCAGGATGCTTTTAGACTGCAGCACCGGCTTGATTTCCGCAAGGACTTTGGCGACGGCCATCACCGGTACCGCCAAAACAATCAAATCGGCCTCTAAAACAGTGTCTGCAGCAGACTCACACCATTCGTCTATCACACCGGAAGAAAGCCCCAGATCCAACTGCGTCTGATCAAGGTCAAAGGCCACAACATGCTGAGCCACACCGGTTGTTTTCAGTGCACGTGCAAGCGAACCACCAATAAGCCCCAGCCCCAGAATCGCGACACGTTCAAAAAACAACGTTTTGTCAGGTTGTTCAGCCACTGGATGGCACCCAATTGTGAAATTTAATGTTCGACCTCTGAACCATACCTATCCCAAAACCCGCTTTAAAGATTGCATAAAGCGTTCGTTCTCTGCCTTTAAGCCAACGGTGACACGCAAATGATTGGGTAGCCCGTAGACACCAATGGGGCGAACAATGACGCCTTCACGGAGCAGCGCTTCATAAATTGGCATGGCATCACGATCAAAATCAATGGTTAGAAAGTTACCCGCCGAAGGGATGTAGCCTAAACCTAGCGCATCACATTCCGCTTCCAAATAGGCAAGCCCTGCCTTGTTGAGTGCGACAACCTGCTCAATATAGTCGGTGTCATCCAGCGCTTTAAGCGCGCCAACCAACGAGAGTGAATTCACATTAAACGGCTGTCTTACCCGATTCATCATATCGGCCATATCGGGATGACTTACCGAATAACCTATCCGCAACCCCGCAAGGCCATAGGCCTTGGAAAAAGTTCTGGTCACTACCAGATTGGGATACTCCCTTGATAGCTGAATGCCATCGGGATAGTCGTCATCTTCGACATAATCAAAATAGGCTTCATCGAGCACGACGATCACGTCGTCGGATACTTGATCCAAAAAAGACCTGATCGCCTTTTCACTCAGCCATGTGCCCGTCGGATTGTTAGGATTTGCAATAAAAACCATGCGCGTTTTAGCCGTTACAGCGTCAAGCGTGGCATCGAGATCCTGACCATAGTTGAGAGCAGGCACCGTGATGAGTTCCGCACCAAGGGATATCGTGAGTAATGGATAAACAACAAATGAGTGCTCAGAAACAAGCACTTCCGCACCGGGCCTGACATAAACCCGAGCAAGTAACTCCAACACATCGTTAGAGCCATTACCAATCGTTAACGTTTCTTCAGCCACGTTCAATTTCGCGGCTAGCGCTTTCTTTAACTCAAAAGCACTGCCATCAGGGTAGCGCGCCGCTTCCGGCAAAGCAGCGGTTAATGCCTTCACTACGTGTTCACTGGGTCCAAGTGGATTTTCATTACTCGCAAGCTTAATGATGTCTTTCAGACCCAGTTCACGCTCCAGTTCCTCAACGGGTTTACCGGGCTGATAAGGTTGTAACCCCCTGATGCCCTTGGATGCCAATTCAAAATAATCTGCGGTCATGTTTACTTCCTTTTGCCAGGCCTTGCCATAAAAATGGCCAACAAGCAGGGTTGAAATACAGGTGAGTCTGCGGAATCAGCTATTGATAGCCCTAGGGTAAGAGCCCAGCATCTTCACTTCCAGGGCATCGCTATCAATCTCACTCAACACGGTCTTCACTGCTTCGTCTTCACTGTGACCTTCAAAGTCGATGAAAAATACATAGGACCACATACCGGTTCTTGAGGGTCGGGTTTCAATCGAGGTTAAGGAAACGCCGTGGCGATGAAACGGTTCAAGTAACTTATAGAGCGCACCGGGCTGATTATGCGTTGAGACCATGATCGAAGTTTTGTCTTTACCACTTGGGCCAATCGCTTCACGGCCAAC
>Ga0209374_1001739_pt1 | contig 20524 bp, 18 predicted proteins | sample SaaInlLV_DNA_10m_FD_184683 | JGI IMG/M metagenome (GOLD analysis project Ga0209374, IMG submission 184683) | Marine microbial communities from expanding oxygen minimum zones in the Saanich Inlet - SI075_LV_DNA_10m (SPAdes) (version 2) | ecosystem: Environmental > Aquatic > Marine > Unclassified ... | reverse complement strand
TTACAACAAATACTGGTGTAGTTAACAAGAAACTAATGCTTCAATAAGCTTTAATTAGTTTTTAATATTAAGAAGCCCGGACATTTGTTCGGGCTTCTTTTTTATTTCATTTTTCTTCTCTCGAAAATATAAAGTACTATTTTTGTTAGTATGAAACTTCATTCTTCAAAAAAGTGGTATCTCCATCTCTTATACTATAAGTTGTTAAAGCTTAGTAGATTTTTTACCAATAATTTTTTTGGAATTAAGAATCATAAATTTTTATTTATTCTCTCACCTCCATTTTGTGGGTCAACACTATTAAATCAATTACTATCTACTTCTAAAACTTTAAGTTGTAATAATCATTTGGGTGTAAGAGAAGGGCAGTTGTTACCAGAAGTTAAGGATATAATGTTTTACAATAAAGGTTGGCATGAGAAGGTGAATTACCCATGGGTAAAGATTAAGCAGATATGGATGAAGTATTGGGATCAAAGAAAGAAGATACTTCTTGACAAGACAACTACCAATATTATGAGAGTTTCTGAAATAAAAGAAACGTTTAATAATTCTGTTTTTATTGCTATGGTTCGGAATCCATATGCTCAAGTTGAAGGTTTAATTAGAAGAACAGGAGCAACAGTAGAATATGCTGCGAAGTTCTCATTAATGTGTCTGCAACATCAAAGAGATAATAAGTTAAATAATCCAGATATTTTATTTTTTACATATGAGGACTTTTGTGATGATACTCTTATAGTTATCCAAAAAATACAAAATGTTATTCCAGAAATTGGAATACTTAAAGTTGATGCGAAGTTTTCAGCACATAACTTTAAGAATAATTCTAAAATGAAAATTCAAAATTTAAATTCTGAAAAAATTGCTAAATTAGATTCTTCACAACTAAAAGAAATAAATGAATACTTTAGCAAAGAAATAGATTTACTAGATTATTTTGGATATTCAATATTACAGCATAAATAGTAAAAAAGGTATTTATTATATTTGTGTTAAGTTTGGCAAATTAAAAATTTAAGAAATGAAAATTAGAATACTTATAATTGCAATGCTTTTTAGCGCTGGAGAAGCTTTTTCGCAGATTACAGTTACCCATAATGATGTTATTAGCGTTGGAGATAATATAAATGAAGCTATAGACACTGTTGCATCTGCTTCTAATCAACTAGCAATTTTTGGTGCAAATCAAACTTGGGATTTTTCTAATTTATTGGAACAAGAAATTAATCAAATTATACATGTCGATCCAACATCTACTACATTTGGAACTTTACATCCTACATCTAATATTTGTGCAATAGGTGATGGAGAAAATATTTATTTTAATAAAACAGCTAATGGAATTGAAATAGTTGGGTTTGATGACACACCCTTGTTTAATCCAATTTTGGCACTCCCTTTACCTTTAACTTATCCAATGCAACACACAACTGGACCTGTACTTGCTTTAAACGAAATTGAGCCTAATGCATTTTTTCCAGATTCATTAGCTCCTTTAGTTAGTCTTGGAGTGGCACATAAGGTTGATTCTATTAGTGTCCAGATTACTTTAGAGTCTACTTATAATGTAGATAGTTATGGAGATGTTATTTTACCAATGGGAACTTTTCCTTCCTTGAGAGTATTTGTTGAAAATTCGAATACCCAATCAATTTCAATGTATTGTACTGATACTATTTCAGGAATTGGAAGTGGCTGGTATGCTGCTCCACAACAATTATTGCCAACAGAAGTTGAAACAGATTATTATTATCAGTGGTGGTCAAATGACCCTTCAGTTAAGATGGGTTTAATTAATATCGATGTTGATGAGTATGGAGATGATTTTGGGGAAATTAGATTTCTCACTAGTGGTTTAACAACAATAGAGGAAGAATCTTCTTTAGTTGCAAATATATTTCCTATACCCGCTACAAATAGCTTATCGATAGAGATTGAAGAAAACCTATTGACAGAAATTTTCTTAAAGGATATAAATGGTAAATTAATTAGTCATATTCAAAGTAAAGGCTCAACTACTCTTTCTTTAAACAAGATTAATAGCGGTATTTATTCTCTTACATTAAAGTCAGATGATAAACAACTAACTAAAAAGGTTATCATTAATTAATTTCTTTTTTGCCTTAATTAAAAAGACCAAGTTTTCTTGGTCTTTTTTTATGAAAATTACTTGCCAGTGAAACTTAATGTATTAGTTTTTCTTGCTTATCTTTGTTATAAATTTTAAGTTATGTCATTAGGTAAGTGGGTAGGAATTGGAGCAGGCTGGTTTTTAGCAGGCCCAATAGGGGCTATCATAGGCTATTACATTAGTAAGAGTTTTTTTGATGGAAAAAATGATGAAGCAAAAGCTTATGAGCTATCGCTTCTAATACTGTCTTCTTTAGTTATTAAGTCAGATGGCAAGATTGTCAAAGCAGAGCTTGATTATGTAAAAAAATTCTTTGTTAATACTTTTGGAGTTCAGAAAGCAAATAAATATTTTGAGATTTTCAATAAGCTTAATAAACAGTCTTTATCAGCTCAGCTCAGACCAGTGTGTAAGCAATTGAACTCCTATGTTAATCATGCTTCTAGATTACAAATAATTCATTTTCTTTTTGGGATTTCTGCTAGTGACAATGAGATACATGATTCAGAAGTAGCATTGATTCGCAAGATAGCAGGCTACTTAAATATAAATCAATATGATTTCGAATCCATTAAATCTATGTTCCTCTCCAAAGAAAGTGGTAATAGTTTAGATAAGTGGTACGCTATCTTAGAAGTAGATAAAAATGCAACAGATGCAGAAGTAAAAAAAGCACATAGAAAAATGGTTGTAAAATATCATCCTGATAAGTTGCAAGGAGTTAGTTCTGATATTGTAAAGTTAGCAGAAGAAAAATTTCTTCTTGTTCAGAAAGCATATGAGAATATTTCAAAATCAAGAGCGTAACAATATATTATGATTAATAAAGTAATTTTTATCAGTATTCTTTTGTGCTGCTCAATAATATCTCTAATTAGTGCGCAAGAAATAAAAACAAAAAATTACTTTGATGATTTAAGTATTAAAGAAAGAAAAGTGATCGTCGAGAAGGGTACAGAAAGGGCTTGGACTGGAGAGTATAATAAGTTCTTTGAAAAGGGGCTCTATGTGTGTAAAGCTTGTAATAATCCACTATATAGTTCAAATTCTAAATTTCGATCAAATTGTGGCTGGCCATCTTTTGATGATGAAATTAAGGGTGCTGTAATAAGAATACCTGATTATAGTTTAGGAATGAAAAGAGTAGAGATATGTTGTTCTAATTGCAAAGGACACTTAGGGCATGTTTTTGAAGGAGAAAGACTTACTGAAAAGAATTTAAGACATTGTGTTAATTCAGTGAGTATTCGATTTATTGCTAAATAAAAAACATTTTTTTGAATTTAACTTTTAGAAATATCATAGAATCTGCACTTGTTTTTATTATGTGTTTGCCTTTTTTTTCTTTAGCTCAAACAAAAGATATCACATATGATCAAACACAAAATGTTAGATTCGTAGCACAATATAAAAACAATACCGAAATTGATTCATACTTAACAAAGGATGGTATGTTGTTAAGGATTGGTGATACTTTGACTATTGGTAAAGCAATAATTTTTGGTAATGCAATTAATCACAGAAAGAAGTATTTGTATGATGATGTTTTTACACATATTGTTGCTGGTAATGTAAAAGGAAGATCTAATCAAGAATTAAATTTTATTCCACATGATTATTCTGGAGATAAGGTCATTATTAAATCACTTTTTGTTTCTCATGAAAAGTACAAGGGATACAAATTATTTCCAAAGAGGAAAGAACTACCTCTTTATGTGAGTATTTTTGTTAAATCATATAAAACTGGAATTACAAAAGTCTTTTCTCAATCTAGGAAAACTATTTTAGATATTGAAAAAGCGTTTATTTCTGGAGAAGTCGTGAATGATAAGGTTCCTATACCACAGAGGAATTTAGAAAATACTAATGATGATGTTAAGTACGATTTATTATTAAAGTTAGGGAAGCTTAAGGATTCAGGTGTCCTTTCAGATGAAGAATTCCAAAAGGAAAAGAAGAAGATACTTGATCGTAAATAAAAAACGGTCACACTATATAATAGTATAACCGTTTTATTGTTTTAGTAGCGGGGACAGGACTCGAACCTGCGACCTTTGGGTTATGAGCCCAACGAGCTACCAACTGCTCCACCCCGCGATATGTTTGCAAATATACGTCTATAAACTACATCTGCAATCATTCCGTTAAAATTATTTTAAGAACATAAAAATATTATTTTTGCGGCCATGGTATCAGTAAATAATTTATCACTTTATTTTGGTGGTCAGAGTATTTTTAAAGAAATATCCTTTATGGTTAATAAAGGAGATAAAATTGGTTTAACAGGTAAAAATGGAGCTGGAAAATCAACATTATTAAGGATCTTGGCACAAGATCAATCTCCAAATAGTGGTAACGTGTCAATACCAAATGGTATTATTATTGGTTACCTAAAGCAAGATTTAGATTTTGAAGACGGAAGAACAGTATTAGAAGAAGCACAGACGGCGTTCGAATATCTTAATGATATTGAAGTTAGAATGAATAAAGCCAATAAAGATCTTACTGAACGGACTGATTATGAAAGTCAAGAATATTTAGATATAATAACAGAATTTAATACTCTTGAAGAACGCTTTAGAATGGGTGGAGGACATGATACGCTTGCAGAGATCAGTCAAGTTCTCTCAGGATTAGGTTTTTCGCAATATGATTTTAATAGACAAACTACTGAATTTAGTGGTGGTTGGAGGATGCGTATCGAACTTGCTAAGATTTTGTTGAAGAAACCAGATTTGTTACTACTTGATGAACCAACAAATCATTTAGATATTGAATCAATTATATGGCTAGAAAGATGGTTAAGTAATTATAGTGGAGCAGTTGTTTTAGTTTCACACGACAGATTGTTTTTAGATGTATCTACAAACAGAACTATTGAGGTAGCTTTTTCTAAAATTAATGATTATAAGGCGTCGTATACTAAGTATCTGACTTTAAGAGAAGATCGAGTCGAAAAGCAGATCCAGGCAAAGAAAAATCAAGATAAATATATTCAAGAAACTAAAGAGCTAATAAATAAGTTTCGTGCTAAAAAGAATAAGGCAGCATTTGCTCAGACTCTTATAAAGAAATTAGATAAGTTAGAGATAATAAATGTTGAACAAGAAGATGTTGCCCGTATGCAGTTTAGCTTTCCACCTGCGCCTCATTCTGGTAAAATGAGTCTAATTATTGAAGATGCATCTAAAGAATATAGTGGACTTAAAGTCTTAGATAAAATTAATTTAGAAATTGTAAAAGGAGATAAAGTTGCTTTTGTAGGTAAAAATGGAGAAGGAAAGTCAACATTAGCTAAGATGATTGTTGATGAAATAACATACGAGGGTAAAATTCAACAAGGTCATCAGGTTAAGTTAGGATATTATGCTCAGAATCAGGCTGAGTTTCTAGATGAGAATCTTACTGTATTAGAGACAATCGAACAAGCAGCAACTGAGGAATCTGCAGGAAAGGTAAGGTCAATTTTAGGCTCTTTTCTATTTAGTAATGACTCTGTAAGTAAAAAAATAAAAGTCCTTTCAGGTGGAGAGAGAGCCAGAGTGTCATTATGTAAGCTATTGTTAGAGCCTTATAACCTTCTAATAATGGATGAACCAACGAATCATTTAGATATTACATCAAAAGAGCTACTAAAAAAAGCCTTGAATAATTATGATGGTAGTTTAATTATTGTTTCTCACGATAGAGAGTTTCTTCAAGGTCTTACCAAGAAAGTTTATGAGTTTAAAAACCAAAATATTAAAGAATATATTGGTGATATAGATACTTTTTTGTCAGAAAAAGATTTAGAGAATTTTAAACAGTTAGAGAGCTCCCAAAAAGATCAAAAAAACATAAAACAAGATAAATCAGATGAGAGGTCTTCATTCAAAGAAAATAAAAATCAAAAGAAACAGGTTAAACAACTTCAAAATAAAATAAGCAAACTTGAAAAGAAGATTGAAGAGCTTGATAAATCGCAGAAAGAAGTAGATATGCAATTGTCTGATCCTGAAAAATTCAAAGAATTATCATCAAATCAAGAATTTTTTGATAAATATGATAAGAATCTAAAAGAAAAACAAAAATTAGAACTTGAGTGGGAGAAAACCATTGATGAGTTAGAAAATATTTCATAATTTTTCCTTATTAAATAGAGTATAATTACATTAGGTGCTAAATTAAGTTAGCTGGCTACCAATTTGATTATCCTTTTTCGTTTCTTTGCCAAATGGAACACAAGGCAGGATATGTAAATATTATTGGAAATCCTAATGTAGGTAAATCTACTTTAATGAATGCTTTGATAGGAGAGAAGCTATCCATTATTACGCCAAAGGCGCAAACAACTAGACATAGAATCTTAGGTATTCTTAATGAAAGAGATTATCAGATAATTTTTTCAGATACACCTGGAGTTATTGATCCAGCCTACAAGCTTCAAGAGAATATGATGAACTCTGTTTATTCTTCATTTAGTGATGCTGATGTGTTAGTATATATGGTTGAAGTTGGAGAAAAAAGTTTGAAGGACCCTAAGATATCTGAAAGATTAACTAAAACAGAAATTCCGCTTCTACTTCTGCTTAATAAAATTGATTTAGGCCAGCAAGAGGATGTTGCAAAGGAAATTAAAAAGTGGAGTAAGGATTTTCCAAATGCACAAGTTCTACCTATTTCTGCATTAAATAAATTTAATTTAGATGTAATAAAAAATAAAATTCTTGAGCTTATTCCGATATCTCCTGCGTACTTCGATAAGAATGCAATAACAGATAAATCGGAAAGGTTCTTCATTGAAGAGATAATTAGAGAGAAAATTCTTAAACATTACAAGAAAGAAATACCTTATTCTGTAGAGATAGAAGTAGAAGAGTTTTTCGAGGAAGAGGAAATAATTAGAATTAGAGCAATAATTTATGTGATGCGAAACAGCCAGAAGGGTATTATTATTGGACATAAGGGAATGGGCTTAAAGCGCATTGGGACAGAAGCTAGAAGAGATATTGAGAAAATGCTTGACAAGAAAATTTTCTTAGAAACCCCAGTTAAGGTTAAAAAAAATTGGCGAAATGATAATAGACAGTTAAAAAAATTTGGATACGAATAATGAGTAATATTGTAGCAATTGTAGGTCGACCTAACGTTGGTAAATCTACTATATTTAATAGATTTACAGAAAGTAGACAAGCTATTACTGATGAGGTAAGTGGTGTTACTCGAGATCGTCACTATGGTAAAGCAGAGTGGAATGGCAGAGAATTCTCTGTAATTGATACAGGAGGTTATGTTAAAGGTTCAACAGATATTTTTGAATCTGAGATCAGAAAACAGGTTGAACTTGCAATTGACGAAGCAAATGTAATTTTGTTTATAGTCGATGTGAAGTCTGGAGTAACAGATTTAGATTTAGCAGTTGTAAAACTATTAAGGAAATCAAATAAAAAAGTAGTGTTGGGAGTGAATAAAGTTGATAACTCCACTCTTTTAGAAGATGCTGTAGAATTTTACAATCTTGGATTAGGTGATTTTATTCCTGTTGCTTCAATAAGTGGTTCTGGTACTGGAGAGCTATTAGATGCTTTAGTTAAACATTTTGATGATGATATTAGTACTGAAGTTGATATTGCTCCAAAATTTGCGGTAATTGGTAGGCCGAATGTTGGAAAATCATCAATTATTAATAAACTGATCGGAAAAGAGCAGAATATTGTCACAGATATAGCTGGAACAACAAGAGATTCATTAAATACTAAATATACTCAATTTGGTTTTGATTTTGTTTTAGTTGATACTGCAGGATTGAGAAAAAAGAAAAATGTTCACGAAGATCTTGAATTCTATTCTGTTATGCGTTCTGTAAGAGCAATTGAACATTCAGATGTATGCATTTTAGTTATTGATGCTGAGCGAGGATTTGAATCACAAGATCAGCGAATTTTTCATATTGCAGATAGAAATAAGAAAGGCATTGTAATATTAGTAAACAAATGGGATCTTTTAGATAAATCAACTGAAACAGCCAAAAAAGCTGAAGAGCAGATTAAGAGTAAAATTGCTCCCTTTACAGACATTCCAATTGTTTTTGTTTCTGCATTAGAGAAACAAAGATTGTTAAAAGGTCTTGAAACAGCTATATTTGTACATAAAAATAGAACTCAGAAGATTGCAACATCTGTTTTGAATGAAGTTATGCTTCCTCTTATTGAACATAACCCACCTCCTGCCACTAAGGGAAAATATATTCAGATTAAATACTGTACACAATTACCTACAGACACCCCAACGTTCGTCTTTTTCGCAAATTTACCACAGTATATTAAAGAGCCTTACAAACGTTATATTGAAAATCAATTACGACAGCATTTTACTTTCTCTGGAGTGCCCATACAAATCTATTTCCGAAAAAAGTAAGTCTATTCTATTTGTAGAATAGTATTTGATTTAGTTTTTTTATTTTTAATAACTATAATCAATGTTACTTTTTAATATGCGATATTTATTTTTTAAGGGCACTTGTATTGTTCCTTGTTTCTTGTTAATGATATTAATGTAAATCAGCTAAATATTCTTTTGAATGCTTCAAAAAAAAATACAGATTATTTAGAGTAGATTATTTATGTAAATAATAATATGATAAAAAAAAGTCGAGCAATTGCTCGACTTTTTTAAATATTAATGGAAGAATCTAGTTTTTGATACCTAGAAGTTCAACTTCAAATACAAGTGTTGCACCAGGACCGATCATTCCACCAGCACCTTGATCTCCATAAGCTAAATCAGAAGGAATTGTTAATTTCCATTTGTCTCCTATACTCATTAATTGTAATGCTTCTGTCCAGCCTTTAATTACTTGTGTTACTCCAAATGAAGCAGGCTCACCTCTATCAACTGAACTGTCAAATACTGTTCCATCTAATAAAGTCCCATGGTAATGAACAGTTACTTGATCAGATGGAGCTGGTTTAGCACCTTTTCCAGAATTTATAACTTCATACTGTAGTCCGCTTTCTGTAGTTGTAACCCCTTCTTTTTTAGCATTTTCAGCTAAATATGTTTTTCCTGCTTCATTAGCTTTAGCACTTTTTTCAGCTTGTATTTTTCCAAAGAATTCTTGCAATATACTCATGCTTTCTTCTTCTGAAATGTCAAGATCTTTTCCTTCAAATACATCATTAAATGCTTTTGCAACAGCATTAGCGTCAATAGACTCTAATCCTTGTGATTTTACGCTAGAAGCCATATTTACTCCTAAACTGTAACTAACTTTTTCCATTTCTGATTCTGGTTTTTTATAAGTATTGTTATTTGAACAACTGCTAAATATTAAAGCAATACTTAAGATTAATAAATTGATTTTTTTCATGTTAAATTTTTTGTTTGCAAATCTACAATTATTGTTTATTATTAATAAAAAAGTCGTTAGTTATTTTCTATATTTGACTTTTTCAAAAAAATAATTTTTAATGGAAATTCAAGATACTCCTCTAAAAGGACTAATGATAATAAAACCAAATGTTTTTGATGATAACAGGGGTTATTTTTATGAATCTTGGAATAAAGAATTGTTTCAGATTTTAGGAAATGATATAGATTTTGTTCAGGATAATCAGTCATTATCTCAAAAAGGTGTTCTTAGAGGTCTTCATTTTCAAAAGCCCCCTTATGAGCAAGGAAAATTGGTTCATGTTATAAAAGGTTCGGTTATGGATATAGCTTTAGATATTAGAAAGAACTCCCCAACCTATGGGCATCATTTTAGTGTAATTCTTTCTGATGAAAACAAAAAAATATTATGGGTTCCACCTGGATTTGCTCATGGATTTGTCGCTTTAGAGTCGGATACTATCTTTACATATAAATGTACAAATTTTTACAATAAAGACGCAGAAGGGACTATATTATGGAATGATAGTGATTTAAACATTAATTGGGGAGTTGAAGATCCAATAATATCAGAAAAAGATGCAAAAGCCGAAAGTTTCAGAAATTTTACAACTAAATTTTAAAATGAAAAAGATAAATCTGTTTTTTTTATTTCTTGTATCGTCTATTTTATTGGTAAATCTGTTTATTTTTTCTGAAAACTTTGAGAGTGAAGATATTCTTCATCAAAAACAATTTACCAGCAATTATGGAATATATTCTTTAGTAAAGCCTAAAGCCCTCGACTTTGCTGGTGAATCTATTCCATTTGAAGCCCCTGAAATATGGGAGAGATTAGATAAAGAACTGCTAAAGAATACTTATTGGCAATCTAATACAATGTTATATTTTAAAAGAGCAAATAAATATTTTCCTATTATTGAGCCAATTCTTAAGCAGCATAATATTCCAGAAGACTTCAAGTATTTGGCTGTTATCGAAAGTGGATTAGATAATGTTGTTTCACCTGCAGGAGCAGCAGGCTTCTGGCAAATTTTAAAAGGAACTGCTCGTGAACACGGATTAGAAGTTAACTCCTCTATAGACGAAAGATATAATCTCGAGAAAGCAACCTTAGTGGCATGTGAATATCTTCAACAAGCATATGATAAATTTGGTAGTTGGACAATGGCAGCAGCATCATACAACATGGGAAAAAATGGTGCAAGAAGAAAAATAAATGAACAATCATCAAATAATTATTATAATCTGCATTTAAATTCAGAAACAGCTCACTATGTATTTAGAATTATTGCTATAAAAGAGATTTTTAGCAACCCTAGAAATTATGGCTTTGTATTTAGAGAAAGAGATCTGTATAAAATGCAGAAACATACCACAATTGATATAGATTCAACAATTCCAAATTTGTCAGAATTTGCTAAAGAAAATGGAACAAATTATAAGCTTTTAAAATCATTAAATCCTTGGCTAAGGGCAAAATCATTGCCAGATAAGTCAAGAAAAAAATATGTTCTTAAGATTCCACAAAATAGTGAGTTAAGTGTGTTTCGTGATTTTAAATCTAAAGTAGATAGAATACAATTGAATGGAAAATAAAAAAGATGTTATTTCTATTCATGGTGCTCGTGTTCATAATTTAAAAAATATTGATTTAGATATTCCCAGAAACAAGCTCGTTGTTTTTACTGGAAAAAGCGGAAGTGGCAAATCGTCTTTAGCTTTTGATACAATACATGCAGAGGGTCAAAGAAGATATTTAGAAACTTTTAATGCTTATGCTAGACAGTTTTTAGGTAATATGGAACGTCCTGATGTTGACAAGATTACAGGTCTTAGCCCTGTTGTTGCTATTGAACAGAAAACTACATCAAAAAACCCTAGATCTACTGTAGGTACTATAACAGAAATTTATGATTATTTGCGTTTACTTTATGCTAGAGTAGGAATAGCGTATTCGTACAACACAAATAAAAAGATGGTTAGTTTTACAGATTCTGAAATTTTAAATTTACTTTTTGTAGATTTAAAAGACCAAGCTATCACTATCTTAGCTCCCTTAGTTAGATCAAGAAAAGGTCACTATGCCGAACTATTTCATTCTTTAGCAAAAAAAGGATTTTTAAAGGTGAGAATTGATGGTGAAATTGTTGATATTAGACCATCTCTTAAATTAGACAGGTACAAAACACACGACATAGAAGTTGTTATTGATAGGCTCAAGGTTACAGCTAAAAACAAAAAACGCTTGTCAGAGTCATTAAAATTGGCAATGAAGAATGGAGATGGAATTATGATGGCAATAGATATCAAGACTCAAAATATTCGGTATTTTAGTAAATCATTAATGTGCCAAGAAACAGGTATCGCTTACAAAAAGCCTGAGCCTAACTCTTTTTCATTCAATTCCCCAAAAGGAGCTTGTAGATCTTGTAATGGTCTGGGTAAATATAAAATGGTTAGCGTCGACAAAATTATTACAGATAAGAATCTTAGTGTTAATAATGGTGCAATTGCTCCTATATCAAATCAAAAGTCTGATTGGATATTAAATCAAATAGAACTAATTGGCAAAAAATTTAATTTTACTCTTAGTACTCCTGTTAAAGAGATTTCAAAATCAGGATTAAATGCTATAATGTATGGTATTGACGATACGTTAAAAATAAATCTGAAAACTGCTGGTATCTCAAAAACTTATAAATTAAAATTTGAGGGTATTGTTAACTTTATTGATGAACAATACAGAAATTCTAGTGTAAGGTCAATAGAAAAGTGGGCTTCAAAATTTATGATTGAACATAATTGTAATGAGTGTATGGGTAGTAGATTGAATATAGAATCTTCTCATTTTAAAGTATGTAGTAAGACTATTCATGAAATTTCTAATATGGATATATTGTCATTAGCTAAATGGGTAGATGAGATTCATACTGATATTGATATGAATCAATTGAAAATAGCTAAACAAATTATAAAGGAACTGAGAAAAAGATTACAATTTATTATAGATGTTGGATTATCTTATTTATCATTAAATAGAAGCTCCAAAACTTTAAGTGGAGGAGAAGCTCAGAGAATTCGACTTGCTACTCAGATTGGAACTCAGCTTACAAATGTGCTATATATATTAGATGAGCCTAGTATAGGATTGCATCAAAGAGACAATCATCAGCTCATTAAATCTCTTAAAAAATTGAGAGATATTGGTAATTCTGTGATTGTTGTAGAGCACGATAAAGATATGATTAAAGAAGCTGATTATGTTGTAGATTTAGGTCCTGAAGCAGGAATTAATGGAGGAGAGATAGTTGCCAAAGGAAATTATAAGTCTATACTAAGTAATGATTATATAACTGCGGCTTATTTGAATGGTACTAAAAGAATTGATATTCCAAATTTAAGAAGAAATGGTAATGGAAAGTATTTAACTTTAAATGGTGCTAATGGAAATAATCTTAAGAATGTTTGCCTGAAAATCCCGCTTGGGTTAATTTGTTGTGTTACTGGAGTATCAGGAAGTGGTAAATCCACCTTAATAAATGAAACGTTATATCCAATTCTTAATAAACATTTTTTTAGAGGAGAAAAAGAACCTTTACAATACAAGAATATAATAGGAATAGATAATATTGACAAAGTTATATCTGTTAATCAATCTCCTATTGGAAGAACACCAAGATCAAATCCAGCAACATATACTGGTGTTTTTTCTGAAATTAGAAAGTTATTTGCAATTCTACCTGAAGCGAAAATTCGTGGCTATAAAGCAGGTAGATTCTCTTTTAATGTTGTTGGGGGTCGCTGTGAGTCATGTAGAGGAGGTGGAATGAAGACAATTGAAATGAATTTCTTACCTGATGTTGAAGTACATTGTGAAGAGTGTAATGGCAAACGCTATAACAGAGAGTCCCTTGAGATTCGATTTAAGGGAAAATCTATATCAGATGTATTAAACTTAACAATTGATCAGGCGGTCAAATTTTTTGATAAAATACCAGCTATTTTTCAAAAAATAAAAGCACTTCAAGATGTTGGATTAGGATATGTCACTTTAGGCCAATCTTCAACTACTCTTTCTGGAGGAGAAGCTCAAAGAATTAAATTGGCATCTGAATTGTCAAAAAGAAATACTGGAAATACCTTTTATATATTAGATGAACCTACAACTGGCCTGCATTTTGAAGATGTTAAAGTTTTATTAAACGTTCTTAGTACAATTGTTGAGAAGGGAAATTCAGTTATGATTATTGAACATAATTTGGATATTATAAAAGCAAGTGACTATATATTTGACTTAGGTAAAGAAGGTGGTGAGCAAGGAGGATATATTATAGGAGAGGGGAAGCCTGAAGTTTTTATTAAAAACAAGAATAGTTATACAGCAAATTATTTGTCAATGGAGTTAGTCTAATTTGAATATATTTAAATATATTCGTGATAATAAAATATAAATTACATGAAGTTAGACGAAAAGAAGATAATAAATGCATTTAAAGAAAAAACTTGGAATGAAATAAGAACTGCTGATTCTTGGCAGATTTTTAAGATAATGTCTGAATTCGTAGAAGGTTTTGAATCAATGTCAAAAATTGGGCCATGCGTCTCTGTTTTCGGATCCGCCCGAACTTTACCAGAAAATAAATATTACAAAACAGCTGAAGAGATAGGTTTTCTACTTACTTTAAAAGGGTATGGAGTTATTACTGGAGGAGGCCCAGGAATAATGGAAGCAGCTAATAAAGGTGCGAAAAGAGGTGGTGGAAAATCTGTAGGGCTTAATATTGAACTTCCTTTTGAGCAGTCTCATAATGATTTTATTGACAATGATAAAATTTTAAATTTTGATTATTTTTTCGTTAGAAAAGTGATGTTTGTAAAATATGCACAAGGTTTTATTGTGTTGCCTGGTGGTGTTGGTACTCTTGACGAGTTGTTTGAAGCTATTACTCTCATACAAACAGGAAAAATTGGAAAGTTTCCAATAGTGTTAGTTGGACATTCTTATTGGAATGGAATGATAAATTGGATTAAGGCTACTATGCTTGAATTAGAAAAAAATATTAGTGCCTCTGATTTAGATCTTTTTAGTGTAGTTGACACTCCAGAAGAAGCAGTTGAAGTTATAGAGGAATTCTATAAATTATATAATTTAAAACCTAATTTCTAGAATATCGAATAGCTTTCTGTTTTTTTTAGTATTTTTACGAAAATATAAAACCATATCTGATGGATAAATTCCCGAAATTTTTTTTTATTCTTATAACATTTTTAGCCTCTCTTAATCTTTTTGCTCAAGGTAATTCTACAGTAGATGATCAAGAAAATCCTTTTGCTCCTCGTTTTACTTTAGGAACTGGTTTCTATACGCTAACTGGAGATATTCAAAATTCAGATTTAGGATTCTTGAATGGCCAACTAGGTTACAATGCTGGAATGAAATTTATTTTAGATGAGAATCGAGAGTTATCATTCTCATTGTATAGAGCAAGTTTTTATGGTAATAATAATAATGAACGATTTTCTTCAGACATAGATGGTTTTGGCTTGCATTATAATTATGTTTTAAATGACTTATTTGGTGAATTAAGAATTAGCCCGTTAACAACATTAGGAATTCAAAGTCAATCTGTTTCAACAACATTTGAAGGTATTAAAAAAGATAGAATTAACTCATTAGCAATACCTTTGGGTTTTGGTCTGAGGATGGATATTTCTGATCGCATGCAGTTTGATATAACTTTTAACTTTGCTTTAGGGATGAGCGATATAGATATGTCAGAGATAAGTGTTGATAAATCTGACGGATATAAATCATTAAACTTCACGATTCATTATGATTTGTTTTCATATGTTACTAACAAAGTTGATGAATCCTCAGATGATAGTTATTATAATGATGTTGACTTTGCTAAAATAGAATCCGAAGATGAAGATGGTGATTTAGTTGTTGATATGTATGACTATTGTCCAAGAACACCACTTGGCGTCAAGGTAGATAACAATGGATGTCCATTTGATGATGATAAAGATGGTATCCCAAACTATCTCGATAAGCAGAAAGACACACCAATTGGCTTGTTAATCGATGAGAATGGAGTAGCACTTTCAATTGATAAGTATAAAAGTGTATATTCAGATTCAGAAGTTGCTTCAAGAAAATATGCGAACTTCTACAATGAGATTGAAATAAAACGCGAGGATTACAAAACAATTGATGAATATCTAATTGCTAAGGCTAATGCTTTTAATAAGGCATTTAATGAAAGTAAGAGTGATAAACTAATTATAAAGCCTTTAATCTACAAGGTTCAGATTGCCTCATTTAATGAAGTTATTCCAGCTAGAATTTTAAATAAGCTTTTAAGTATCGATGACCTTGAAAGTTTTGTAATGGATGATAACTCTGTTGTATATGCTGTTGGTAATTATGAAAGAGTTAATGATGCGCAGATTAGACAGGATGAAATGGATCCAAAGTGGTATGATGAAACTGAAATATTAGTTGACAACAATGGTGCTATTTCTAAATATATTTATCCATCTGAAGAAATTACAGATTTTGACTATGACAAGAAAGTATCTTCTACGGATAGTGGTAGTGTTAATTCAGAGCCATTTGATTCAACTACATTTAGAGTGCAAATTGGTGCATTTAGAAAGCCATTATCAAATCAGATTTTTAAAGGCATTGATAATTTAATTTCCTTCACTAATAAAAATGGTTTAATTATATATATGGTCGGATCATTTAATAAATATGAAGAGGCTATTGATTATCAATCTCAAATGCAGGCTAGGGGATTTGATGATGCTTTTATTATAACTTACGATAATGGAGAGCGTATAAAACTTAATATTGCCATTTCAAAAAATAAGTCAAAGAAGAAAAAAGAAGTAAACAAATCAAAAATTGATTCTAAAAATGAAGTTCTAAATATTAGTTTTACTGTTCAGGTTTTGGTTGCGAAAGCAACAGTAGATACAAATCTTTTAAGCAAGTTTTCACAACTAGGAAATGTTGAGAAAATTGCGAAAGGTTCTGATATGTATGAGTATTACGCAGGTACCTACTCAAATTATTCTGATGCACAAATTCAACTTAGCAAAGCAAAAAAGATAGGATTCTCTGATGCATTTATCTTTTCTGTAGAAAATGGCGAAAGAAAATCGATTGAGCAAAAATAAATTTTAATTTAATTAAGAGCTGGAGTTATTTTTCGTTTTCTTACTGCCTTCATAGACATTAAAATTTCTAAAACTACATTCAAGTTCTCCATTAAAAACTTTAATTTTTTTATTTGGTTTTAATCCTATATGTTTTATGTTTGAAATATCAGAAGATATCAACCATACTTCACATTCTTGATAATTATGTTTTAGTGTTGTTCCAACTTTCTCGTAGAAATCATCTACTTCTATATCTAACCTTTCTCCGTATGGTGGATTAAAAAGTACAAATGTTCCGGGATGTATTTTTTGTTCAAAGAAATTTGAATTAGTGATCTTAATATTATCTTTAAGTAAAGCGTTATCTATATTGGTTCTGCTTATTCTTACAGCTTTTTGAAAGTTATCACTACCAGTTATTTTGCCAATATAGTTTTTCTCTTTGTTTAATGAAGTCTCAATAATTTTTTCCCAAAGAACTTCATCGAAATCTTTCCAGCTCTGAAATCCAAATTGTTGACGAAAAATATTTACAGGTATATTGTAAGCAATAAGGGCAGCTTCAATAACAACAGTTCCACTACCGCACATTGGGTCATGAAAATCTGAAGTTTTGTTCCAGTTGCTCAATAATATTAATCCTGCAGCTAGTACTTCATTCATTGGAGCAGTAACAGCATCTAATTTGTATCCTCTTTTGTGTAGTGAATCTCCTGAGCTGTCAAGTGAAATTGTACATGTATGTTTGTTGATGTGAAGATGTATTTTAATGTCAGATTCTCTAGGGTCTACATTTGGTCTCGTTTTATATTTTTTTCTGAAAGTATCAGCTATCGCATCTTTTAAAACTAATGAAGCGTATTTGCTATGTGTAAAAACATCTGAATTGCATGTTGCTTGAGTAGAGAAAGTCGATTCTAATTCAAAAATATTAGTCCAATCTATCTCACATAGCTTTCTATATAGTTCTTTTTCATCATGTGCTTGAAAGTGTGCTATTGGTTTTAACACTCTAAGTGCTGTTCTTAAGTTTAAGTTTGCTTTGTACATAAACCCTTTGTCTCCTTTAAAACTTACAGCTCTATTAAGAATTTTAATATTTTGTGCACCTAATTCTTTTAACTCATCAGCTAGTATTTCTTCTAAGCCATACATTGTCTTGGCCAGCATATAAAAATTTTCTGTTTTCATTTAGCAAATGTAATGCTTATTATATAATGTTTTATGAGTTTGATTAAATACTGAATATGCTTTTTTGATTAAATTATATATTTTATTAATATTATTATATAATGTATTTAAAAACAATATTAAATCAACTAGTTTTTATTGCCAAAAGTATATTTTTACAAAATGAAAGATTTTATGTCGCTGGGTGTTAATAAGCAGTTTATTAAGGGATTAAGTGAATTAGGTGTTTTAATTCCTACAGAAATTCAAGTTCAAGTTATTCCTTTGTTATTAGCTTGTGAGAATGATTTAGTTGGTCAAGCACAAACTGGTACAGGTAAAACTATAGCATTTGGATTACCACTATTGCATAAAATTGATGTAAAAAAACCAGATATTCAAGGTTTAATTTTATGTCCAACAAGAGAATTAGGCAAGCAAGTTGCCAAACAATTGTTTCGAATTACTAAGTACTCAGAAAAAATCTTTATTGAATCTGTCTATGGAGGTAGTAAAATTGAAAAACAGATTAATAACTTAAAAAGAACTACTCATATAGTAGTTGCAACACCTGGCAGACTTATTGATTTATTAGAACGTAAGGCTCTTGATTTGACTCATGTTAAAACAATAATTTTAGATGAAGCAGATGAGATGTTAAGTATGGGTTTCAAGAAGGAATTAGATGAAATTTTATCTTTTTTAAGTAATACAGAAAATAAATGGTTGTTTTCAGCAACCTTGCCTTCTGAGATTAAGCATATGATAAATCAACATATGAGTGAAAAGGCTCATAGAATTTTAGTTAGCAAGGGTAATGTTATTAATTCTAATATTGAGCACAAGTTTGTATTATGTGATGATCAAGAAAAATTTAATATTTTATTGCAATTTTTAAATACAGTAAAGAAAGAAAGAGGAATAATATTTTGTCGAACACGAAGAGATACAGAAAAATTAACTGCAAAATTGTTGTCGAAGAATATTTGTGTTGGTCCTCTGCATGGAAATCTTCTGCAAAAAGAACGTGATAAAATCATGAGAGCATTTAAAAAGCAGACTTTAAATATTATAGTGGCTACTGATATTGCAGCAAGAGGAATTGATGTTACAAAATTATCCTTTGTTGTACATTATCAATTGCCAGATAAAGATGATTATTATACACACAGAAGTGGTAGAACTGCAAGAGCAGGAAACACAGGTTTTTCATTAGTACTTGCTAATAGATATGATTTAAAGAAGATAAGGATATATGAGAAAAACTTAAAAATTTCATTTCAGAAAATAAATTTGATAAAATGAAAATTTTTTTAAGAAAATTTTAAAGAAAGTATCTATTTACTAAAACTGAATTCAGCAGGATTATTGCACTCTAAAGGTGTATTTGTGTATAGATAAATCGTTATTAGCTTTAACTATTTTTTGTTTTAAATTTTCTTTATAATTGAAAATTTTATCGTGGATCTCTTCATTTTCTACTGCAAGAATTTGTGCCGCTAATATGCCAGCATTTAGAGCTCCATCTAATCCTACTGTTGCTACGGGGATACCTGGAGGCATTTGTAGAATAGATAGTATTGAGTCCCAGCCATCTATTGATATTGATGAGCGGCAAGGAACCCCAATCACTGGAACAGTTGTGAATGCAGCCACAACTCCAGGTAAGTGTGCTGCACCTCCTGCCCCTGCTATAATAACTTTTATCCCATTTTTTCTAGCGTTAGTTGCAAAATTTTCAACCAGTTGAGGTACTCTGTGGGCAGATAACGCATTTATTTCAAATGGTATTTCCATATCATTAAGGAATTCCGCTGCTTTTTTCATTACGGGCATATCTGATGTGCTACCCATTATTATGCTAACTAGTGCTTTCATTATTTTTTTTTGCAAATATATTTATAAAAATAAAAAATAAACAAATGAATTATTATTTCTTTTTAATTTGACTACACATTATATATAGGCTTTAATTTTTGATGTAATTTATTTATCACTAATAATATCATTTTTTTATAAATTGATGATTATTTAAGTTAATATTTAGTTGATTTTGATTAATTTTTTAAATAGGATCATCTGATTTTTAGACTATTTAGTATTTTTTTTAAGAAATATATAGAATTTTAACTAATAAGTAGAATACTAATCTGTTGTTTTACAGCGTTTTTTGTGCTTTCATATAATTACTTTAAAATAATTATAATAAATTGTTATATCAAATAAAAGAAGTTATATTTGCAGCCGCTTTTTAATTAAGCAAAATCGTTCTAAAAAAAATATTTAATTTTTTGTTAATATAAAGTTTAGGTGTTAATTATTTTATTATTTTTGCGCCCGCTTTTATTTAATTAGCTCGTTTTACTTAAAATTAAAAAAAGTCTTAAAATAGGTTGGTAATTCATTTTATCATATTATGTTTGCAACCCTTTTTATAAAAACAGTTCATTTACATATTGAAGATAGAATTAATTACATCCAATTACAGTCAAATACAAATTTTTTATACAATGAAGAGCTTGATCCTGGCTCAGGATGAACGCTAGCGGCAGGCCTAACACATGCAAGTCGAACGGTAACATGAGAGCTTGCTCTTGATGACGAGTGGCGCACGGGTGAGTAACGCGTATGCAATCTACCTATAACTGAGGGATAGCCCAGAGAAATTTGGATTAATACCTC
>Ga0209374_1001735_pt1 | contig 20563 bp, 19 predicted proteins | sample SaaInlLV_DNA_10m_FD_184683 | JGI IMG/M metagenome (GOLD analysis project Ga0209374, IMG submission 184683) | Marine microbial communities from expanding oxygen minimum zones in the Saanich Inlet - SI075_LV_DNA_10m (SPAdes) (version 2) | ecosystem: Environmental > Aquatic > Marine > Unclassified ... | reverse complement strand
ATGACTCCGGGTTTGATTCGCTTGTCGGTTGGTATCGAGGATATGGAAGACCTCTGGCACGATCTTGTCAACGCTCTTGAAACGCTCTGAAAAGCGATTTCAAGGGTATTGCAAGGGTAATTTCTGCTTATGCTGAGACTTATATTGAATCTCGCATGATAAAGGCATGGGACATTCGAAATTGTGATATGCAACAGCTCCAGTTTTGCAAATCAAAGTGATATCTATAAATGAAATTTGATGGCAATAACAGACATATTATTTCAATGAAATCGCAGGGTTCCTGTACAAATCTCTAGACATTATGAGTGAATACATGGTGTTCAGTCACCCAGCAAACTACCTAGCGTTTACATAGCTCACAGTAAGGCCACGCAAACGAAAATTTTGGTCCAAAGAACATGTGGACATTCTTGGAACTCACATAATTACTTGCGGTGTCTTCTCGCTCTATTTTTTACAATCTGTAGATCGACACTTTGAACAGTCCCAGTCTGTGGATTAATCCAAGCCACTTCGGCTGTCTTTCCAGTTCGTGTTGTTAAATATTGTAATCCGATTATAGAGACAGGCGTTAACCCACCAATTACGATTTTTGGAATTGTGCTTCCAGCTTTTTGCCAATATGAGTTCCATGGCATCGCTTCCAAAAGGTCAGTTACATGGCTTGCAAGAGTATTGCCATCTGTTAAGTCAAAATTAATTCCAACGAATGGAGAGGCTGCCCCTTCTGACTCGAGTTTATGATTTGTCAAAGACAACAATTTGGGACTTGGAGAAGGAGGTGATTCAAACCATAATTTAATTTCACGTTCTGCCGCTTCTTCTGAATCAGCACCATGAATCAAATTGTCAATACCCTTGGTATATTCTGTCATCGTCGTATCGCTCGGGGTAAGGCTACTGATTAAGCCTCGAACCGTGTTCATGTTAGTATTATCAGTTGGTCTAGTCGTTCCAATTATATTTCTAATTTTTTGGGGATCAGCAGAAATTTCCACTGCCAACACATATCGGTCAACAAAGTAGTTTACTAACTGTGAAAACCAACCTCGTTCCTTATGTTCTGCATAGTGTTGAAGAATGAGGGTTTCAGTAACCCTAACAAGCCGTGTTCGACTTATTGGTGCTGTCCTTAGGATCATTTTTTTGATAGTGGGCCAATGTGACAAGCCTACAGGTTTTATCAAAACGAGTGTGGAGTTATTGACGCCATCTGTGCTCGCATCATTCAGCCATGAATCACTCAACTCAAATCACCTCACTTTTATGCAGATCGCAGAAAGAGCGTTTAGTAGCCCGCTTCGGGCATTGACCATGAAGTAATGTATTATGGCTTTGACACATCTCCTCACTGGTTCTCCTTGAGGTAGATAGAATCAATGCTGGCAAGTGATTACGATATATGTCGTGTTTCCAATTAACGTATGTTGCCCCTCCAATGGCTCTTGCAAGTATCTTTTTCTTTCGAAGACGGTTTATTTCATCACTACTCCACTTTGGTAGATTTGCGATTTGTGTTTCAAGTTCGGCAATGTTTTCATTTGAACGTAATTGAACATCTATTTTTACCCCTTCCCTAACTGAGCAGCATACGCCAAAATGGAGATTATCATAGATTTCGTCTGTGTATGGTTCATATTCAAAGTTAGCAGACTCCAATTTTTCAACAACATAATTAAGATCATTCTGATTATTGACGGCAACTGCCACATCGAGGTCGGAATCAAACATAAGTAGGCCAAGTAGTTGTGAACCAGCAGAATGGACAGTTCTACCCAAGGTTTTCCCGAGATTTAGCTTAATACTTTGTTCAATCAGCATCAACTGTTCTGATCGCTTTCCGGTTTCAGACACAAGTATATCCAGATTCGAAGAGAATCTATCGATTAAATCGGCATCATTCATAGTCTTCCCAATTACTGAAAGTTAACAAAGTTTAGGGGGTACTGGTCAACACACAGTATTAGAAAGTACCATGAGGCGTGTACTAAAATCCTCAAGGCAGAAATTATACTATAGGACAAACTGGGATAGCCATATCACTGGGGGATTTGTAATACTAAGGGTTGGAGATGCGAACGACTTTCGCACATATTATGATGGGGATTACGCAGATGCACAACATATCTTTGAAGTCTCGCCGCCACCATCGGTAAAAGAACTTTCTTGCACGAATCAGCCCATTGACCTTTGGAGCGGTAATCTCATTCTCTGCGGGGTTGAAGATTTCATGGACACCTTTGAAACCTATCTTCCGGAGGTAGTGGTGACCATGTGCTCCAGCCCTCCACACTTTCCAAAACTGAACAGCGAGGGTAGGTGGTTGCATCGTGATTTTTCTGGATATGATCTTGAAAACTACAATGTACTCGGTACCATTGTTGTTGACGTGATGGCAGCCCTGAACAGCGGAAAACAAGTCTTACTCCACTGCTTACACGGACAAGATCGAACCGGGATTATTGGCCTGGCGTTGGTTCGCCTTGCGAACAGTTCTGCAACAGAATCAGAAGTACGCAGCATTATGTGCCGTGGACGCCCAAACCGCGAGTCATATTGGTATGCAAATGGGCTCATGGCGGAACAGGGGCAGTACCACCGAATAGCAAAAAAATTGATTCAACTGTTGGACCAGGATGGATTAGTTTAGCAGTTTCCCCTAGTAATATTCTCAGCCGATGTTTATTTCTTGGTATCACGGTGAGTGATTGGATTGATTGATGCAAATGTTGGCTGGAACGTAAATTTCAACCAAGGCCCATATTCATGAACAACTTCGAACAAATCAGCATGGATGCCAACGTTTTCTTGATAAACACGCCTAGCCTTTATGGATTATTTGTGTCATTCAATTCTCGAAGCATCCAAAAAATCTAATCAGTCGCCACCAGCAATTCTCACATGTTTTATTCATCATAGGTAGAAAGAAGTTGCTCCGATTAATCTCCAGTCAGTATTGAGCATCGACAAATTTATTATTATGAGGTGGATGAACATTTCGATGGGTCTCAAACGTCTTTTAGGATTTACCGACAACGGAATGGATTACGCTGAAGCGAAAGCGAAGCTTGTGTATGAGGATGGCATGATACGAAGTTTGGAAAACGGCCTTTCCTATGGAGTCGGTGAGTTTGAATACCTCAGCCTAAAACAACTCCGGCACAGGGTAGAACACATGTCTTCGGAACAAGTCGGCTTGGATGCAAAGGACAAAAGCATCGTGCGGCATAACAATCCAATACAAGAAAGTGTACAGGATTACATCACGAGTCCAGAATACAATCATGCGCTTTTTCAAGTTGCCTCTCAATTTAATCTTCTTGAGATGGCCCATCCCTCAAATACCCCAGAAGATGGTGTAGGCATCTATTGGTCTGATCCGACCCAAGGGCCGAAATGTGCCCAATCAACCATCGGTGCAACGCTGTTCCGTAATTATTTCATCGAAAATGAAGGCCGTGAAGGACAGAGCAAGAACAGACAACTCAACGGTCTTCGAGCCATTTTAGAGCATGTTGGTATCAAAGAAGGGCCTGCTTATCGGTACGAAAATGGGTATGTTCGCCTCTCAAAAGAGCATTTGTTGAAGTGCTCTCGGCACATCGTGGGCTTGACCACTAAGCAACGAGAGGATTTGATGGGTGAAATCTTTGTCGGGATTCATTGGGGTTGTCAAGTCAACGATTCTGATGGGCCGACTGACCAACATGTGTCAATGATTTTTTGTTCGGGATTACCACTTGGGGAATATGTTCGAAATGGCGTTCGACGAGGTGATGCCGAAGTTTTAGCTGAGTTGATTCAAGACGGAATGCAAGAGGCAACAATGCTTGCAGGTGTGCTTAATCAAGCCAAATTTAGGAACAACACAGTTGTGCTAACAAAACTAGGTCATGGAGCATTCGGAAACCCAACCCCCTGGGTTGTCAATGCCCGAAATCGAGCTATTGAGCGTTGTTCATTCCCATTGGATGTTCTGCAATTCCATTACAGTCGCCGGGAACATGAATTTGATTATTGAGGGGCGAATATGAATCTCTTGGCGCTCAATATCAAGAACGCTGTACCTGGAACTCCACGGTTTGACAAGGTGGTTGATGTTCTGTTTGAGATTGATTCAGATGTCATGGTACTGATAGAATGTGGCCATGAGGCATTTGATGAAATCTGTCGGGAGTTTGGCGCGACCGGTGCCGTTTATGCTCCAGCAGATTATTGGGGGAACGGCATTGTTTCTCTGCAACATGTTGTGAGAAGTGGTAGAGCAGTTGACCTTACACTATCCAGTGAACAACGTTCTGCTGCTGTTGCTGTTTTAGAATTGAAGAGTGGGCGTACTTTGAAAGTTGTGGCGACACATTTTGAAGTGAGTGATGAAGGTGCACGTCTCGAACAAATAGAACTTCTTGACCAAGAAATTGGGTTATCTGAATCACTTCTCGCCGGAGATTTAAACGCTCTCAACCGTCGAGATTACGACGAAGCAGGTCTCGAGAAACTGCTTGAGATCCGCCATCAAGGAGGAAGACGCCTACCGAGATGGGATGCAATGGATTGTTTGATCGATATACATGGATGTCTTGACGCCGCTACAGATTCTCCCTTCCAAGCGACTACCCCGTACAGTTCCCGTGTCGATTACTTTCTCCTCGGCCCACAATCAGGTGTTCAAATTGTTGAAAATTCGTATCACGTTATCGATTGCTTAACGAATGACATCTCAGATCACAATGCCATCGTTTGCTCAATAAATACGTTCGAAAGGGACTGAAGCAGATTTGGGCATTCTAAGATATAGACTTTGTATTTTGAACGAAGTGTTGACGAGGTAAAATCGGTTTCGTTCATTGCAAACGAGGTCCATAGCGGTGTAAGCGTCTCGATTTGTCCGTCAGACAATTTTGGTTTTCTGATAAAAGCCCCACTTAGGCGCGAATTGTTTGAAAGGGAGCCACTGACACCTCGAAAAGAATCATGGGTTACGAGTAATGTCCAGACTCTACTACCCGAATGCTTCTGTATTGACCAGTTGAAATCATATATAAATACTAAAAGAAACATTAAATGATGAAGTTTGAATCAGTTATCCAAGGCCTAACAGAACTCCATTTGCGAATGAGTCAAGAACCAACATGGCAAACATGGCCGGAAGAATTTTGCGTATTCTATCGCTTTCAATTGGAGGCACAGGTTTTACTAGACAACAAGTTTAGGCTAGATTCATCCAAGCATTCATTGTGGAACGATGCTTACACGAATGTCGGCATGTATCGCAGTTTTGAAGCGTTATTTTGGATTAAATCGTTCGAGCATATCGCTAGATTGCAAAATGTACCTATGAGTTGGATTGCAGCGATTAAATTAACTGCACCACCCACAACCGGCCACGAGGGTCAATGGGAACTATTACCATTGTCTTCATTCATTGACCCCGATGGATATTGTTACGAATCAGTTTGGGCATCACACCTTGATGGAGTCAAGCAGGGACTCATCACCAACACCGAGTTTCCCTTCCAGCGAGACCCAAGCCAAGTTGCCATCACTGATGCTGAATTAGCTAGGGATCTCGAAGCTTGAGAAAGAGGGCTGGGAAGTAGCACTTCTCGATTTTGCGCACTAAAGCGGAGTAATGGGCAGGTATTAACAGGCCATTAAAACATCAGTACCCCCTCCACACCCTTTACCTATCACGCTAATTTTTGGATGTTGTGAATCCTGTCAAATGAGTGTTAGATTCGAGAAATTCATGTGTATTTTGGTTTTGGTTTTTGTGCATTGTTCTCATCAAACGGTGAATAAGCATTTGTCGTATGATAAAACAGACAGGGTCAAAAAGGTTCGCCGAAACGAAAAACCATGCAGTCCCAAGCCCAAGAAGCCGAAGGATGGCGATTTGACATCCTCAATGCATCGTTTATGACGGGTATTCCAATCCTCGCAGCCATTGGTATGGTATGGTATACGATGAACCACGGCGTCTCAAGTGTGGAATTGGGGATTTTCGTATTCATGTACGTCGCATGCGGCCTCTCTATCACGGCAGGGTACCACCGTTTGTTCTCACACCGTACGCACAAGGCCGCATGGCCACTTCGTTTGTTCTATGCACTGTTTGGGGCGGGGGCGTTCCAACATTCAGCAATCAAGTGGTGCAGCGATCATCGACGTCATCACCTCATCACCGACACAGATGATGACCCATATTCAGTTCTGAAAGGTTTCTTTTGGGCACACATTGGATGGATACTGGTTGCTGGTGAAGTGCGTGTGGAGAAGGTGCAAGACCTCGAAGCAGATCCAATCCTTGCGTTCCAAGACCGTCACATTTTCCTGCTTGGTTTCCTCGTTGGCATGATGTTGCCTGGGGCTGCTGGTTGGTTCTTACTGGGCGGTTTCACCGGTTTTTTGGGTGGCTTCATTTGGGGCGGCCTCTTTCGGATTGTCATCGTTCACCATGCGACTTTCCTCATCAACTCTGCAGCGCACACATGGGGCACACAACCGTACTCCACTGCGAACACATCCCGTGATTCACCCTTCCTTTCGCTGTTCACCTACGGCGAGGGCTACCACAACTTCCACCACACCTTCCAAGCAGACTATCGCAATGGGCATAAATGGTATCACTGGGACCCAAGCAAATGGTGGATTCGCGGATTTTCTTTCATTAAGATGACCAGTGATTTGCATAAAATCCCAGACAAGACCATCGAAAGTCGTAAGATGAAAACCGCCTTTGAAACAAGCAATAAACTCAGCACCGGAGAACTCAAAGAGAACGTTCAAAGTTTGATTGAACGATTGCGTAAAGGGTACACCGACCTGGACACCCATCGCAAGGCTTTGAAAGCCGCAAAGAAGAACAAGGACGGTGTTTCAAGTCAAAAACTGAAGAGTTTGTGTAATGATCTCAAAAAGGAAATTAAAGCTGCAAAGCAGTCCATCGCCCAAATCCGTGTTGAATTCCAACAGTGGATGGATGGATTACCCTCAATGGCATGATTTCGTAATCTCGAGCCCTCACTATTTTCGAGCCTCACCATTTTTGTGCGCCAACGTTGCTGTAAAATGGTATTATCATGAAAAATACTTTTACCGGAACAGTGCTGGAAAAATTAATGCGACTGGATGTTTTCTTTGTTACAGTACTGTTACTTGGGGTTGTATTGCCAGCCACTTCAATGCTCAGCGGTGAGCATCATCAAGACATACAGTCAAATCTTTACAATGACATTCGTCAATCTGATGCTCGTTCGTCAACCTCTACAGTGAGCCCCGTTAGCGGTTGGACGACAGGTGGCGAAGAAATTACCATCACAGGAAGCGGCTTTTCGAATCTTGCCTTTGTGAACACCACAGACGATGGCGTCAACCATCAATGGCATGAGTCTACAATGGACTATTCATCTGAAGCTGGTCGATACAATTCCATCGTTGAGGACTCAAGTGGAGACCTCCACGCCGTTCATATCAACGGTGGAACTTACAAAATCAGGTACAGCACCTATGATGGTACGACTTGGAGTTCAGTCAATATCAACGATTGTGGAGGCGCGTCCTGCTGGGATGTTCACATGGTGATTGATGACAACGACGAGCTCCACGTTGCGTATACAACAGAAAGCACTTGGTCTGAAACTCTTGTTTACATGCACTTCGACGGAGTAGACTGGACAGACGAAGTCGTCTCTTCGAACGCGAATGTAGGTCCAATCGGCATCGCCGTCGATTCAAACAATAATCCGCACATTTCATACGCAGCGGAGGGCCAATACTGCGGTGATGGTCTTCGAATTGCCTCACACAATGGCTCCAGCTGGGCGTACGATGGTATTGATGTGGGGGATAACCGTGGATGTGATTCTGCTATGGTTATCGATGAGGACGACAACATCTACATTGCCTATCAAAACCGCGACGAATCGAAACTAAAAATCGCTACGGATAAAAGTAGCCAATGGGATATTTATGACGTTGATGCAGGTGAATCACTCTATGATTTGTGGCCGGGGTACATGACATCGATGGTCATGGACCAGCAAGGGCAATTACATATCGCCCACTTCGATGATAAAGAGAAGGATTTGCGATACTCAACAGGTGCGCCGAACAGCGAATGGACGACGACTCTCGTTGACTCAACAGGACATACAGGTCGTGACCCATCCATTGCTTTGGACTTCTCTGGAAACGTCCATATCGCATACAATTCTTGGGTTGGCTGGGATTTGAAGTACGCCATCTATGACACGGCTACCTCTGCATGGGATGCAAGTACAATTTCAACAACAGGCGATGTGGGTAAGGGGAGTTCAATTCTCATTGATGAAAGCGGAATCATGCATGTCCTCTTTAGCGATGAGACGGCTGACGTCCTAAAGTACGCGACAAAATCAACTGGTTTGCTTCAAACAAAGGAAATCACTGTACAATTCGGAGAATATGGCTCTGTGACCGGTACCGTGGTTAACGACACGACCATCACAGTGACAACACCATTGGCAGGTCAAACTGGGGATACAGTCAACCTCACCCTTTGGGACAAAGACGATGTGAGCCACCAGATTGGTGCATCATTCACTTTCATCTCACCGGATGACCTTGACAGCGACGGAGTCCTCAATGCGAACGACGATTGTCCAAACAGTGCTGGTAATTCTACATCAGATCAAACCGGTTGCCCTGATGGTGATGGAGATGGAACCAGCGATTCAAACGACGCGTTTCCTTCTGATACCTCTGAATGGGCCGACGCTGATGGCGATGGAACTGGTGATAACGCCGATGCTTTCCCAAACGACGCAAATGAAACACTCGATACCGATGGTGACGGTGTTGGTGACAACAGTGATGCGTTCCCGAACGATGCGAGTGAAACTCTTGATTCTGATGGGGATGGAGTTGGTGATAACAGCGATGTATTCCCTTTCAACGCCTTGGAATCATTGGATTCAGACGGTGATGGTGTCGGTGATAATACCGATGCGTTCCCAAACGATGCCAATGAAACCACGGATACAGATGGCGACGGAATCGGCGATAACAGCGACCCGAATCCTACACAACACAGCGGTGACGACAGTGATGGAGATTCGATAGCGAATGCCGATGACGCTTTCCCGAACGATGCCACGCAATGGCTCGATATCGATGGAGATGGGTATGGTGATAACGCAACTGGTAACAGCCCGGATACTTTCGTTGACATCTCCACGCAGTGGTCTGATACTGACGGTGACGGTTACGGTGATAATTGGGGCAATTCCACTTGGAACTCGACTCGCCTTTTCATCTGGCCGGGTCAGTTCGTCGTTGGAGCTTTCATGCCAGACCATTGTCCAACGGAGTACGGTAATTCTACTGTTGATGGATATTTTGGATGTACAGACCTCGATGGAGATGGCATAGCCGATATTTATGATGACGATGTAACAGATTTAACGAATACATCATCCGATGAAAACTCATCAAGTGATTCGGACGGCGATGGCGTTTTGGATGCTTCAGACCTTTGCCCGGGTACGGTCGAAAATGGATACGTCGGCATGGATGGATGCCTCTTCGATCAGGATGGCGATGGAGTCGATGACCTCAAAGATGCATGCCCTGGTACATCTTCAGGAGTTTCTGTTAACGCCAACGGCTGCGCTGTTGGGGATGATGAAGGCTCGAGTTTCCTTGATTCACTGAGTTCTGGTGATCAGGGTGCAGTTATTCAAACAGTGGGCTTCGGAGCAGTCATTCTCGCATTGTTCGGATTCCTACAGACCAACATCGTGGCTGCACTTCTCCCAGATTCCGTTCGCTGGCTCCGAGTGCTCCGAAAGGACTCAAAACTCAACAAGGAAGAAACTCGTGAGTTGGAATACCTCCGATCGTTGGTTCAAACCTACCACCAAGATCTCGGAGTTATGCACGATGAGTTGTATCAACTTAAATCCGAACTCACTGCACGTTATACCAACAGTGAAATCAAGAAAATCACCCTTGAGAAGTTGAACACGCTTATCCTTGATTTGCTCAGCATGCAGGCTCATGAATTGAATCACATTGCGCACAACGACGCTTACTTCGGTCTCGGTGGCTCACTCAATACCAAAGAACGCACAGAATACCTGTCTCAAGATGCACTGATGCGATTTGATGAGAGCGATGATATGCACATGGCAAACGGTGCAGTCCCTCAAATCCAAAACCATCATCCATCGAACGAGATGCGCGGCCAAATCAATGAAACCGACGGGCAGGAATATCTCGAATATCCCTCAGGTAGCGGTTTCTGGTTCTACCGCAGTCAATCCACAGGTGAATGGACCAAGTGGACGCAATAACGCCGTTGACAAGGGTCCACATTGGTTGAAATTAAGTCACCGTTGTGAGGGTTGTTCCCGCCATCGGATTGTAACACGGCTTTCACAGAGAAACTTTTCTGAGGTGTTTGAGGACTCGCAGTGTTGAACTCTCACCGGCAGAGAGACCAGATATTCTACGCATACTTTCGAACTCGCTCCAGGTCCCAAGAAGTCGCTCCTCCATCCAGGCATTGAGGAACCATGGGTGGATGTAGGATGAACGACAAACTGCACGTGTATTGCCAAGATTTGCTGCCACCGTGTCGATAACCGCTAACATCGTTTTGTTTCTTTCGAACTGAGTTGTTGGTACGGTCCAGTCGCCTTCATTCCAAAGTTTGTTGATGGATTCAACATCGGGTAATTTCCCGAGCCAATGTTTCATGTCTTCTGCTTTCTGTGGTCGGGCAAGGAATGCCAAACGTTCAGCACAACGGTAGGTTGCCGCCCATGTTCGGAAGTTTTTGGCCGTGAAACCTTCTCCACTGCTCGCACGGATGTACTGATTGATGTGCTCAGCCTTTAGGTCGACTTCATTACCCGCCTCAGAGATATACATGAACAAGTCAGCACTCTTAGCGCCTAAACGGTTGGTTCGCAGTATAAGGTCGACAAGATGGTCGTCTTCAATGGTAATCTCCCAGTTCTTGTCGGATTTTCCGGTGAAGGTGAACACTGCATCATGACGTCCTTCGGCATCGTCACCTTTGATGTGCTTAACATGCATTGATTTGAGTGTAGTTAGTCCATAGGAGTTGTTTGCTTTAGCATACTCGTCACTCCCAACGCGAATGTTGTACAGATCAATTAATCGTACGACAAGGGCAGCAACTGTGTGAAGTTCCATTGAGCTTTCTTCAAGGTCTCTCTCAACCTGCTTTCGCAGTCGAGGTAGTTGTGATGCAAAGTAAACAACATCGTCGTATTTCATTTCAGTTGTGATATCAGTCCATTCAGGATGATAGCGGTATTGTAGACGCCCTTTGGAGTCGAAGCCAGTCGCTTGGATATGCCCCCTTGCATTTGGACAGATCCATACTTCGCTCCAAGCAGGAGGTAGGCCGAGTGAATTCCACCGAAGAATAAGGTCCGAATCCTCAACTTGTACTCCGTCAGGAGTTCGATATTGCCACTCAAATACGCCCTCTTTCAAAGAAATGTTTTCACGAGATATACCGCTGAGTGATGGGTCGCTGCGCACCAAAGTCGCTCTCCTCAATGCTTCTGCTGAATCGATGGGCACAAACCACCGGCTGTGGCACATGAGATGAACTTATGGCCCTGTACACAGTGGTTTGGCTTCAAGCAAATTGAATCTCTTGTTCATCAATCCAGTTGTACATGGATTGGATACTGGGTGCGAGTAGTTTTGCATTCGGAGTGAGCGAGTACGTTACCGTAGTTGGCATTGTGGGATGGACGAGACGGTCAACTAAGCCGTTTTGCTCGAGTTCTTTCAAGCGCCGAGTAACCGTCGTCGAGGATGAGTTCACTCTTTTTTTGATGTCTGTGAACTGCAGAGGCATGTTCTTACGGTCAAGAATCATGAGTATGTGCAAGAGTTTGGACTTATTGAGCAAGTTGAGAAGCTTGTCCACCTGTGAAAAAATCGGGTCGCATTCAGTCATTCTATCCACTTCATTACCAACCATTTCGAATGAGTACTTGATATCACGGTTGATTCGTGCTCAATCTATTGGTCGGAAGACTCTCTTTCGTTAAACAAATGAAATATTTTGGGAGAAAGCCCCTAGTGACCACAGTTCACGGCCGTTTGTACCGTCATCAGCAGCAAAGAACAGTGCTCCTCCAAACGCATAGAAGTTGCTTGGGCTACTTGCGCCGGCAGGGTTTATTTCTTGAGCCAACCAGACCGAGTCGTTTGTTGGGCTTGTGGCCCACAACTCAGCGCCATTGCCGTCGTCCGCTTTGAAGTACAGTTTACCATCGAACACCGTGAAACCACTTGGCCCTCCAGTTCCGGAAGTTGACTGAAAGTTTGTGACTTGCCAAAAGGAATTATTGGTTGATTCATACGCCCAAAGTTCGAAGTGAGTGCCAGAGGTAGCTTGCATGTAAAGACGGGTTCCCATTACCGTGAGGTCTGAGAGCATGCTTCCCGCAACACCGGGCCGGATATCGGCAGCCAACCATGTTGAATTGTTGGTCACATCGTACGCATACAATTCACTGCCAACGCTGCCGTCGTTTGCTGACATGTAGACGGTCGTTCCCATTAAGACAAGATTCTCTGGTGAAGATGAAAGGATTCCAGTATTGATGTCCTTGACCATGAATGTGGTGTTAGTGGAAGTCTCATGTTTCCATAATTCGGTATTCCCAGTGTTCAAGCCCGCCGAGAAATAAAGGTCGGAGTTGACTGCAAGCAACGATGTTGGTTGAATGTCCGCTTCCACTTTCCACACACTGTAATTGAGAGTTTCATAGGCCCATAAATCAAACAATCCCATTCCAGTAGAGCCAGTACTATCTCGAGCTGAAAAGAACACAGTTGTCCCAATGAGCGTAAATTCCCCAGGATAGCTTGATCCCCCAGGGAATATCTCTGTAATTTGCCATGCTGTTCCGTTGGATGGTTCATAGACATACGGTTTGACGTTGAGGCCTTGGTCTTGTCCTGAGAACATCAATTGTGAACCAATCGCTCGAATATTAAGGACGCTACCAGAGTACACGAGCGAAATGTTTCCATTTTCATAGGCCCAGATTCCGCTTGCTGTTCCGTTGTTTGCGGTGAAGTACATGGTTGAGTTTATTGAGACAAAATTGGTTGGGTTGCTGCTGCTTCCGTTGTTGATGTCTTCGGCCATTTTTACATCAAATAAAGTACAAATAAGGGTGCGGAACAGTATTTCACTCGATTCAAGAATTCCGTTTTGAGCGATTCCACCGTTTCGACCGTCATCCATGCCCTGCTCAAGCAGTTCTCCAGTTCCGTTGCATCCCATACTGGCTGGAGCGGCAGACAGCCGTGCTGCCATCATGGTCCCGGTCGAACTTCCATTTGTTCCATCAGCACCATCAGCACCGTCCGCTCCATCTTGACCGTTCTCTCCCTTGCAAACAAAAACAATCGAGTCTACCTCGTTGTTCGATAAGGCATTATCTCTGTTATCGTCAACACCTGTTTCCACAATTGTTCCTCCGTTTGGGCAATTTAGTCCATTTGGTTCATTGCGAGTAACGATGAGCGAAGTGAGGCCCGTACTTCCATCAGCACCGTTTTCTCCATCTGCTCCATTGAGACCGTCTGTTCCATCTGCTCCGTCGTTTCCTTCTGTACCGTCCGATCCATTGAGACCGTCGGTTCCATCAGCACCATTTGTGCCATTGAGTCCAGATTGGCCAGTTAGGTCGATCGGAGTCCATATGCTGTTCTGGCAGACTTGGAATGCAGCATCAACAGCGATGAAAAAGATTTGATTGTTAACGGCTGCGTCACACACTGGGAGTGCATCAGTAGAGCTGACAAGATGGAAACTCGAACCGTCGCTTCCATTGATGCCCGCTATGCCACTTTCCCCGGATGGCCCTTGCGTGCCTTCTGCATTCGAAATGGAATAGAGAGAAAATGGCACCAATACCAACATAGCAACCAGCAGTATGGCTGAAATTGAAGATTGAGTCAACATCTGTGGAGCGCCTTTCATCGGTGCCTTAGACCTCCCATCAAGTGCAGGGAGAATCTTATCTGAGTGAGCCGGTTCTAAATTGATTGTTTCAGAAATCACTCGGTCTGCTGCAGCCGTTACCGCTTGTGTTGCTTCTTCAGTTCGGTAGGTTGCAATTTGCTCAACACTCCAACCTTGTTCAGTGAGTTGTTCATCAGTCCACATAAGCATCAAACCTTTTGTGTCCTTATATCCTATTTTTGGTGCACCGATTTGACAATATAAAGAAAAAGAAGGCTGTAGATTTGAGCCGACGACAGAAGAATAGGGAATTGGACATTGTTGGTAACTCTTGATGTAATTATTATTCTTGGATTGGGAATTATTATTAGGGTCGGCCCCTAGTTTTTAGCATGGGGCAGATTATTTCCTTTAGCGTTGACAGCACCTTTGCAGATGGTCTTGATGACTTGATTGCCAAGTCGGGATACCAGAACAGGAGTAAGTTCCTACGTGATGCAGCACTGCATTTTGGAGAAATTCAACAACGAGGTGAACTCGCCAACATGCAAAATGACGAAGTGGTGGAAGGCCATCTTGTCATTTACTATCAGCACGGTATCGAACACAAGTTGATGGAAATTCGACATTCTCACAGCCTCAACATTACCTCTTACAGTCACAGTTGTTTGGCCCACAGCCATACATGCGTTGATGTTATGCATGCTATCGGGAATGCTCAGCAGTTCCGACAAACGATGGAGCAACTGCAGAACATTTTGAACGTCGACAAAGTTTCGTTTGTCTCTGCTCCGGTACGAGACTCTGGATGCTGTTGAACCTCTGTACGTACCCTTCACGCCTTAGATTTGTTTGCTTGGGATTGTTGTACTATTCGCCCGGCAATAAGTGCTGCAGAGACGAAGATCGAGCCGAGCATTAATTGTCCGATAAGGTCGTAGTCTTCGTTGACTATGCCACCGCTCAGCAATAAGAAATCAAGGGAAAGCACTGTACCAATTACGAGGAGTGGGAACGATGCAATGTTGGTAAGTGAGACTTGAGTCGGTAACACATCTTCACCAGTTGATGATGAGGTCTTGTTCATTGGGTCGTAAAAGTGCGCAAACAACACACCCAATCCAGCCCCCAACATATCGCTTACCAAGTCTGATGCAGTGTTGACATATCCGCCTTGGTCAATGGTTTGAAACATGGTTTTACCGAAGAACTCGTAGACTTCGTATGCAACACCAATGGCAACGCTGAGTGAAAATGCGGTAAAGGCAACTGTGCGAGGTGAAAGGTTCCATCCGTTGTGCTCTGACATTCTTCTCCATCCAAGTGCCCATGCAATTGCAATTGCTGTGCTGTTCATGCTGTGGACCACTTTGTCCCACCAAGGGTGGACGTGGTACATTCCATTCACTCCATCTGCACACAGCCATTCGCCAGGCTGCATTCCATCGAAGCAGAACGGTCCAGGGCCACTGTCAGCAGCACCAAGCGAACCACCGATGAAGTGCAACATTGTTGCAAAGTAAGCAATCCAAAGAGGAAGTGCTGGCATTCTTACTCGTCCACTCCAAAGAATCGAAATGGCGATGAGGGCCATAATTGCTCCACCAAAGTTGTAACCCGCCCAAAGGTTCAGACCTCGAGCGAGATTCCAGACTGTGAGTAAAATGCATGAAATGAGCCAAGCCATCAAAGGAGCTCTTTCAGGGACTCGAGTCTTCTCTACCGCTGTGTTGTCCCCTTCCATAAACCGCCGTCAATGACCTCTCTTATGATGATTAACCCGTTAAATTGTTTGAGGTGTCGAATATTGAGCGCTTGAATCTCACTCAATCTTTGAACTTCTCGTCTTTTCTACAGATTGCCATGAGCCGCCGTTGTGTGCTTCAATGCCCGCTTTTTTGAGAATTTTAACAGCGCGACCTGATCGCATACCGCTCACACAACAGGTGATGAGGGGTCTCTTTTCCTTCCGCAAGCTTGAGATCTTTGATTGAATGGAATCGAGAGGTACATTTCGAGACCCCTCGCCATGGGCAGCGTTGTACTCTTGAGGCGTTCGTACATCGATGATGCAAGCGCCGTTGCTGAGTAAATCGCCTATTGACGGTCCACTCTTTCCGAAGAGGTTCACTAGGAATCTGAACACAGCACCACCTCAGGGGTAAACGACTGGCAGACCAGCATCTTTCCAGCCGTTGATTCCGGTTTCAAGTTCCATCAGATTTGTAAATCCCATGTCGAGCAGTGTTTGGGCTGCGTCTTGTGACCGGTTTCCACTTCTGCAGTAAAGCAGGATAAGTTCATCTTTGTCGTTTGGAAGTTCACTCTCCCTACTTTCGAGTTCAGTGTGAGGAATGAGGGTGGCATTCTCAAGATGTCCGTCCTGCTCCCATTCGGCTTGGGTTCGTACGTCGAGAAGGAATCCATCAGGATTGTCAAGAATTCCGTCTTCAAACTCAGAGACACCGACTCTCTCCCACATTGTGGCATCGGATATGCAGCCCGACAGCAGAACAATCATCAGGAGCGGTAACAGGCGCGACATGATTTTTGCTGAGGTCTACGTTTTTTGGAAGTTTGGTGTTCCGGACACACCCGATTATGTGTACAACATCTTTTCGAATCTGTCTTTAGAAGAGAAAATCAGCCATTTTTGGAGATTTATATGCAGTCGAATTGATACTCTCGTATGGATGCAGAAGAGGAAATCAAACAGAAACAAAAGGCATTACGTGAGCGCTTTGAGCAACATATACTAGACAACTTTGATGGTCAAGAGGTTTGGTTTCAACAGAAGAGAGTGCAACTGGTCGGCGAAGCGAAAATTCTGGCGGATGATTGGGGGATTCATGTGAACTTTGAGTCTGAAGAAGGGGAGGCGTTCAGCGTATCCGGACGATGGGATTACCTCGTCGTCTATGCGGACCGTCTTGGAGCAACCTATTGTGGCTGGAGTTTGACAACATTCTGCCCATACCCTGAATGGAATGATTGATGAAAGTCGGCCGTGAGCACTCACCATGGCCACCCTTGATTCGCTCACATGGCTGTCTCGTTTTGTTTCCGAGACTCCGGGGGATTCAGAGGTTGGTGGGCGCTCTCGTCAGGTACCCAACGTATGTTGGTCTCGTGTCCTTCCTACACCGTCCATCGAACCCAAACTGCAACTCTGGTCCTCAGAAATAGGACAAATGCTAGGGATTGAAAAAGGCGGAGCGGAAACACTCGGTGGTGGCGTTCCGATTCCTGGTATGGATTCGTATGCACAGCGTTACGGTGGGCATCAATTTGGAAATTGGGCGGGGCAGTTGGGAGATGGTCGAGCGATAACTCTGGGGGAAGTTGAATCGAAGGAGGGCGTTGTTGAATTGCAACTCAAAGGGGCGGGTAAGACTCCTTACTCACGATTTGCCGATGGAAAGGCAGTCTTACGCTCATCGATTCGAGAGTTTCTCTGCAGTGAGGCAATGCATCATTTGGGTGTCCCTACAACGCGAGCGCTTTCACTCGTAACGACGGGTGAACATATTCTTCGAGACATCATGTATGATGGCAATCCTGCTCATGAACCCGGAGCAATTGTTTGCCGGATTGCTCCGAGTTTCATACGCTTTGGTAGTTTCCAAATCCATTCCGCTACATCCGACATTGATACATTACGCTCACTGGTTGAGCACACCGTTCGTACTCATTTCCCATCCCATACACTCAACGATGATGTTGGTCGAATCGCTTGGCTCTCTCAGATTGCAGAAGATACAGCATTGATGATCTCCCACTGGATGCGTGTTGGGTTTGTACATGGAGTGATGAATACTGACAACATGTCTATTCATGGATTGACCATCGATTACGGACCGTATGGATGGCTCGAGGACTATAATCCGGGTTGGACTCCAAACACAACCGATTCCTCCACCCGTCGATATCGATACGGGCAGCAACCACAAATTGCAGCTTGGAATCTTGCCCGTCTGTTGGAATCGATGGTTCCGCTGATGGAAGAACCTGAATTGCTGCATGATGTCCTCACTGCATACACGGATGCTTTTGATGCACATCACAACCACATGTGGGCTGAGAAACTCGGTTTGGGCTCATTCATCGCTGATGATGAATCACTCATTCGTGACTTGAACGCACTTTTGCAGGAAGTCGAGACCGATATGACCATCTTTTTCCGATTGCTGAGTTCGATTGAAACTCCTGATGTTTCTGAGTTGTCTCATGCGTTCTATGACGAACAGACGATTCCTGTTGAATCATGGAACAGTTGGTTGGAACGATGGTGGGTTCGTGTTGATTCGATGCCAAATCGCAGCACCATGTTGAAAGCAAATCCAAAGTATGTTTTGAGAAACTGGATGGCGCAGTTGGCGATTGATGCTGCTCACATGGGTGATTATTCCGTGTGTGAGCGTCTCCACCAACTCTTGTTGAATCCCTACGAGGAGCAACCCGAACACGAAGAAGAATGGTTCCAAAAGCGACCTGAATGGGCTCGCAGTAAAGTCGGTTGTTCGATGCTTTCGTGTTCGAGTTAATTTTTGTCCGGTGAAAGTTTTCTATACCTCTCCATGGAAGACATAGCATGGCTAATAACGGTAATTTTTGGGATAGTGCTCAAACCGAAGCAGAACCGATAACTGTACCTGAAAAAGTACCCTCGACAGAGCCAAGTGAATCTAATGAAGCAACAATGCCGATATCGGAAATACAACCGCAAGGTTTGTTGCAGGATGCGTCTGACGGTTTCATCCCTCATGAGCCTCGTGAAATCGTGATAAAAGGGAGTATCTCTGTCATATTATTTGCTGCCTTATTCGGTGCTCTCTTGATTGGAGGTCCCGGGTTTGACCTTGTTGATGAATTTTTCAACATAATTCCTATGGAATGCGATGGTGAATTAGTTGAGTCCGATGATGGCACATACCTTTGCCAGAGCGAGTTCTCCGATGTTTTAGAGTTGGAACTTTTCGATGAGAACGGACAGGAGATTGTTGATGCAACACGGCAAATAGCGGGGGTGGCTATCATCGTAACCATGAGCCTCCTCTACATATTTGGCGTGTATGCTGTTTACACCAAAAAAACATACATGGCTCATTTGGGTTCGGAAAATACAGTGGTCTTAAAATCCAGTTGGTTCAACAAACCTGGAAAGGAAAAAGGCCGTATTCATCTCACGCCTGCATCCTACTTGCGAGTATACGTTACCCGATCGAGAGTTACAATGGAAAATCCTCACCCTACCTCATCAACACATTACGAAATCTGCTCTCCTAACCAACCGCCTCTGCGCGTACCAAGCGAGTTTTCCCGCCAAAAATTGATTGAAGTAACTGGCTTGCCAGTTCGAAGAGACTATTGATACACACGCTTATTAGACGATGCCTTTAGTCACATCTGTTCTTATGTCGTTTCGCGTGTGTATTGCATGTCACGGAATCCGTGTCTACCCATATGTTGGTTTCATGACAGGACAGCGCTTCCAATGCCAAGATTGCCTCGAATTGATGGTCATCCCATTGGAGTTTGAAAACGAAGCGGATTACAAAGACTATCTGAGTATTGTCAGAGGCTCAGAAGAGTAATTTCTGCAATCGGAGGGCGCCGTTATGTCCCGGAAATCACACTTTTGAGCATCTTTTGTCAAGGAACCTTGATAATCTCATCAAACAGCATTCAGTTCGGATGGGATGCGTATGGTTCAGCGAAAGCAGGATGCTTTGAGCACTAATTTTCTATTAGGATTGCTCGGTGACGATGAAGAAAATGAGATACATGTAGATGTGCGGAAAGCACCACGGGTCAACAACGACCAATCGCTTTCCCACTTAGCGAATCGTATTCAAGATGAAGTTCGGGTCATCACACCTGAACAACGTGCAAGAGATGTACTCGCCAATGCTGGAATCGTGACGCCAAATCTTCAGCCTAAGCACACATTGAACAGTCATCTCCAACATGCAGGCCAACGGTCACGAAAAATCGCCATTACTTCAAAGAGTGAACGTCGTATTCGGCGTGTAAAAAAGCAGCCTGAACCGGTTGTTCGTGGAAGATCCATGCGCGGTCCACCACCATCAACTCGTAACCGACCAGCAATAGGCATGGAGGACGAAGTTCGTCGGTCGGCTCGGGACGAAAACAACTCCAAAGGGAAACGTCAAAAACGCCGCCGAAGATTCCTGAGATGACAATAAGATCTCGACAAAGGGTGAAAAAGGTGTGTCACCCCCGCAGACCATGGGCCCTATGGATATTGCAAACCCAAGTGAAGAACATGCAATGCTTCGTGAGATGGTGAGGGACTGGACAAAAGAGTATGTCGAGCCTCAGGCATTGCAACACGACAGGGAAGAGAAATTCAACCTGCCTTTACTACGCTCGATGGGTGAAATGGGCCTTCTTGGTATCAGTGCTCAAGAAGAGTACGGTGGTGCTGGACTTGATGCGACTGCGTGCGCCATTGTCCACGAGGAACTTTCAGCATCAGACCCCGGATTTGCTCTCGCTTACCTTGCGCATTCGATGCTGTTCGTCAATAAC
>Ga0209374_1001732_pt1 | contig 20579 bp, 29 predicted proteins | sample SaaInlLV_DNA_10m_FD_184683 | JGI IMG/M metagenome (GOLD analysis project Ga0209374, IMG submission 184683) | Marine microbial communities from expanding oxygen minimum zones in the Saanich Inlet - SI075_LV_DNA_10m (SPAdes) (version 2) | ecosystem: Environmental > Aquatic > Marine > Unclassified ... | reverse complement strand
CTCCCGCAATGCTTCAAACTGCTCGGCGCCCAGCATCTTCCCTAGCGTGTCAGGCGCATCGACTGCCCCATCAACCATGATATGAACAACGTGAACACCTTGCGCCGCATACTCGGCGTTCATCGTCTGACACAGCAGGCGCCGGCCCGCCATCGCGGCGGCGTGAGAGTGCTGACCACTGTTGCCGCGCATCGCAGCCGTAGCGGAGGTCACCAAAATCGTGCCATGGCCCCGCTCTACCATGAGCGGCACAAGCACCTTGGCGACACGAAAAAGACCGAAACAGGCCATCCTCCAGCCTAGCTCAAACGTCTTCAAAGGTGTCTCGTCGAGAGACCGGTTACCAATTTGCGCGCCTAAGTTGTAGAGCACCGTATCGATGGGGGCAATGGCCTCAACGGCTTCAACCAGTTCTTCGAGGGCACCTTCCTCCACCGCATTCAGCAGGTGCCCGCTTGCAGACAATCCTGCTTCGCGCATGTCCTCGACCATCGCATTGAGGCCATCGATATTGCTTCGCCGGCAAAGCGCGGCATGGTAGCCCTCAGCCGCAAATTTTTTACCGACTGAACCCCCAATGCCGGCCCCCGCACCAATTACCAGACAGGTTTTCTTCACCGCGGTCTCCGTTGTCTAATCAATCTAGCACCGTGCCAGCCTGCACCAATGCATCGATGGCAGCCGTGTCATAACCTAGAGCTGCCAAAACCTCACGGCCGTGCTCACCCAAACGCGGTGCAGGACGCGATACGCTTGCCGGCGTCTTGTCAAAGCGCGCCGGATGCCGAGCCTGACGTACCTCACCAAATTCCTCAAAATACAGGCGGTCTATTGAGCCATTAGCTAACACCTGCTCGTGATCCAAAAGCTCTGATCGGTCAATAATGGGTGCACAGGGCACACCCTCCTGATCAAAGCGCGCCAGGATTTCCTCGCTAGACCATTTTTTTATCTCTTCGGCGGTAATGTCCTTGCGCTCGCTATTGTGCGTGAATCGACCCTGCGCGGTTTTAAAGTTGGGATGGTCGATCAAATCTTCACGATTGAGTGCACGGCACATACCCTCCCACTCATTGTTAGAAATTGCCCCCGCGGTAATAAACCGGTCCTGAGTCTCATAGATCAGGTCCATCGCGCCTTGATATTTCCGGACATCAAACTCCTGATCAGCATAGGTCAACCCCGCCATCGCTTCGGGCCAGAACAGGCTCAGCATGGCATCGAGCATAGAGAGCCGCACATGCTGGCCTTCTCCGGATTTTTCTCGAGCGTAGAGCGCTGTGCTAATGGCCTGTGCAGCCGTAATTGCAGTGACTTTGTCTGCGATGATGATACGAAACATCTGGGGACGGCCCGTGGCGCGATCGCCCTGAATATCTGTGGCGCAGGAAAGCGCCTGAATAACGGGATCGTAAACGCGCTTGTGCGCGTAGGGTCCCTCCTCCCCAAACCCGCTAATCGAGACATAAATCAAGCGAGGGTTGATCTCTCTGAGAACAGGCTCACCAAAACCCATCCGCTCCATAGCGCCAGGTCGAAAATTCTGGATGAGCACATCCGCATCGGTAACCAGATCAAACAGAATTTTCTTGCCGTCTTCGGACTTGAGATCAACACCAATGGATCGCTTGCCTCGATTACAGGAGAAAAATGCAGCCGTGACCTTGTTGACAGTCGGCCCGATATGGCGCATCTGTTCGCCGGAGGTGGGCTCTACCTTGATGACGTCGGCACCCTGATCCGCCAGCATCATGGCCGCAACCGGGCCCGACACCATACTCGTCAAATCCAACACTTTGACGCCCGCTAAAGCACTCATGGGTTACCTCGACTCAGATTATTGTCAGCTCGACACAGGGATGCGGGCTCTTCACGATGGTAACGCCGCAACACCATAGGTAAAGCGATTTTATGGCGTAACAGCGCCGGACCTAATCAACAAGGTCACTGTGGAAATATACCCCTAATCCCGGTCGGAACAGTACCTGTGCTTCGCGACAGACTTGAGCGGTCGCGGAGCAGGTTTTAGCCGGGCGGAAACTGCTTTAGCAACTCGTGCACCACTGTAATAGTCAGCTGCTCTTTATCCGCCTTAGACATTTTGTTCTTAAGGCGTCCCTCGGCAACACCGCGCCAGACAATTTTTCCAGACCGGATATCGATGACATCGAATACCGCCGTGCCATCTTCATACGTTTTCACCGATGGGCCTGATGAGTAACCGACGCTGACGGATTTTCCGTAGGTCCCTACCCCTACACCACCGTGCATGCCCTGCTCCTGCCCAGAAACACGCTGGGTCTGGCGCTTGGTCACGTGATAGTTGACCCAAAAATCAGCAGCACCCCGCGGACCCTCTCTGAACCCGCGCTGAACCAGCTCCTGATTAGCGGTATTGCGCACCCGTTGGTCGCTGCTATTGCGTCGCCGGTACTGGCTTTCTCGTGAGTTGTGATCATCATCGTACCAACGGTAGGTTTGATAGCCTCCGAAAGGAAACGCCTGATCGTAATCAAACTCGTAGGTGGGCTTATCAGCACAACCCACGGCAAGCACCGAACACACTACAAGCAGCGCTAAGCCAGCACCCCCACGCCTCACTTTGCGAAGATCCTGCATCACCACATCGCCCTCATGTACTTCTCCTAATCCTTTTTTGAGTACCCTGTTGTGTCTCTCGCACAGTCGCCATTATTGTGCGCCCGCCCGGAAAGTCACGTCACTGTCGGCAACCAGCCAAGCAAAGACCGCAAATGCCGCCACATTATGATCCAAAGCGGCGGCGTCTAGTTTATCCACCGTATCATCAGCAGTGTGGTGAAGGTCAAAGTAATCGCGACCATCCTGATGCATGCGCAGCGTGGGTACTCCCGCGGCAATCAAAGGATATAAATCGGGCCCGCCACCGGGCTGATCGTCACTACCTGGCGCAATGCCCATGGGCGCCAATAGATTAGCGATTTCGAGAAACAGCGCATCCCCTTCCTCTGTCTGACTGTCTGCCGTGAGCTTCCATACGCGACCGCCACCAAAATCACTCTCTGAGCCGATCACATGCTGCGCGAGGGCGGCTTCGTGTTGCTTTCGATAAGCCTGCGCACCTAACAACCCGACTTCTTCGGCGCCCCACAAAACCAATCGAATAGTGCGTCTGGGAGCCAGTCCAGCGTCTTTAATGAGCTCCAGGGCGGCCATGGTAATACCGACCCCTGCTCCATCGTCAATGGCTCCGGTGCCGAGGTCCCAGCTGTCGAGGTGGGCACCGATGACAACAATCTCCTCGGGCGCTTCCCGGCCGGTAATTTCAGCGATCACGTTCCCAGATTGCGCTGCTGGACGCTCGGAGCTGTCCACCCACATTCGCATTCTTACGTCCGATTTATCAGCGGCGATACGCTCAATCTGGTCCGCGTCGGGATTAGACAGGGCCATTGCGGGAATACGAGGAATGCCCTCCTGATAGCGCAAAGATCCCGTATGTGGAAATCGGTGACTGTCGGTGCCAACCGACCGGATTAAATAGCCCATCGCGCCTTTGGATGCGGCAATGCTCGGCCCTGCAGTGCGGGCCTCGTTAAAATATCCATAGGACGAGCCGTCCTGTGTGCGCTGCATGGCGTGCCCGACATAGGCAATGCGCCCCGTTACACTACCTGCTGGTGCGCGCTTTAAATCCTCCAGCGTTTCAAACACCGCAACGGTGCCCAGCAGCCCGGTCTCCGGTGTAGGCACGGACCCCCCGAGGGCAGTGACTGCCAACGGCTGCGGGTACGGGGCAATGATCTCGGCACCCTCATCGTGCCGCTGCCAGGCATCCATTTCAAAAGGCTCGCTACGAACACCGGCAAAACCCTTTGCCGTGAGGGTTTGCAAAGCCCATGCACGAGCACGTGCTTCGGCGTCACTGCCCGCCAATCTTGGGCCTACCTCAGTGGTCAGGGAGGTAACAATCGTCATCGCAGAGGTGCCGGTCAGCGCTCGGTTTCTCAGCGTCTTTGCATGAGCGAGGCTTTCTCTCGAGGCGCCCTCAGCGCCAGTCGCAGCCGTGCTAACCAGCGCAGACAGTATCAAGCCCACGCCTCCAGCCCGTCCCCAATCCATCGCGCGATTCCGCAGGTGCATCGAATCCCCTTTAACTTGACTCATACAGGTGTCTCGTCAGTTTTCGTCAGAGCTGCCTTCCGCTCAGCAAGCCACGCATTAGCCGCTTTTGTCTGCGCCTGCGTCGCCGCCATCACACCTATTTCAACCTGCGTGCTACCCGTCCTTCCCAGCGCCGCAATCTGCTCGTAGAACCAATACTGAGTAGCAAAAGCACCCGCTGTGCGAATCAACTTGATGCGGTTCAAAAAACTGCAGGCCCGCGGCAACATCGACAGCGTGTCCTCAAATCGAGGTAATTCCGGCACCCCGTTTAACAGTTGCTGCGGGGCGTCGGGTACAACACACATTGGCCGACCAATGCCGATCATGTCTGCGCACTCGGCTTTAAGCGCTTCATTCATAGCATCGAGGCGCCGCAGCCCCCCCGTCACCATGAGCGGGATAGTGATTTGCTGTCGCATCGCCTCTGCATAATCCACAAAATAGGCCTCTCGCGCCCGGGTTGAAGCCGGCACTGACTGCTCATCTACCGGCTCCATTCCCTCGAGATTCAGGAGCCTTGGCTGCTCATAAGTGCCACCCGAAATTTCGATCAGATCCACGCTTGCCTCTTGAAGCCATTTCGCGACCTGTAGGCTTTCATTGAAGTCAAAACCACCACGCTGGAAATCTGCGCTGTTGAGCTTGACCGATACAGGAATCAAGGGCCCGAGGGCTGCTCGGACCCGCGTTACGCAAGACAGCAGAAGCCGCGCACGATTCTCCAACGATCCGCCCCATTGGTCCTGACGGTGATTACTCCGAGGACTCAAAAACTGCGACAGGAGATAACCATGGGCAGCATGCAGCTGCACGCCCGTGAACCCCGCATTCACCAGTACTTTGGCGCAGCGAGCAAAACCGGCGATCACCGCTTCTATGTCCTCCTCCGACATAGGGACAGGCTCACCAAATTGCCCCCCGGGCAGGCCTAACTTGATCCCCGAAGGCGCTTTGGGGCGGGAATTCACGGCCTTTTGACACTGTCGACCGGCGTGGCTGATCTGTGCCCAGAAATGATTTCCACTTCGGGTACCCGCCGCAGCCCAGCGCTCCAGAGCGACTTGCATCGCGACCGAGGGCTCAGAATCAACAATGACATTCCCTGGACGCTCGAGATGATCGCCATCGATCTGCACATTGCCCGAGAGTAGAAGACCTGCCCCCCCCTGACTCCAGATGTCATAGAGTTGATTGAGCGCCTCCGTTGGTTGTCCTTGGGGATCAGCCAAGCCCTCGGTCATTGCCGCTTTGCAGAGTCGGTTACGGATTAACGCCCCGCAAGGCAGTGTTAATGATTCAGAAATCATAAGACATTTTAGGTACGATAAAATATATAAATTATTGTATTTATTATATTTTTTGTATATTTCCTAGGCGATACACCGATGCCAAAATGCCTTCCCAGCCTCCTTCGATAATGGGTGCCAGGGCGTCCGCGATTCCCGTATCAGTTCGCCATTGCAAATATCGATCGTATGAAGCTTCGTGGTCCCAGTACTCGACCAAAAGATAGGTATTTGTCCCCTCGTTAAAAACCACATCAATGCGCTCACAACCCTGAAAATCTCGAGTATCCGCTAGTGCCGAGTGGAAAAGATCTTCCAAGGCCTGAGCTTGCCCAGGTTTGCAAGGAAATGTGGCCACCGCAACAAAACTCATGTCATTACACCCCATCATTATCGCCATCAAACCGAGAGCGTACGGGAACTCTCAGACCAATGAAACCTGAAAGGATGACCCATTCGCTGACATAAGCGGCTTGGACGCACCGGCGCATCCAATCTTCGTAATAATGTGCAGAAGTTACATCAAAGGAACTCACCTACACTTATCAGAGTCAGAGAGCTTCACCACGCCCTCCGGGAGATAAAGATGGCAGCAACACTCTTTTTAGCGCGCCTTATTATGTTGGCAGGTTGCCTCATGGCTGCACCACTGATGGCACAAACCATAGCTGTTGAGGGTCACGGCTTGGTAGCCGTCACCCCTGAATTCGCTACGCTAAGCGGGGCCGTAAGCCATGTGTCACCCTCGACCCCTGCCAGCGCGCAAAACCACGTTGATCAAGCGCTTACACAACTCCTGACTGCGGTGGAGAAATTGCCAATCGATCGTAATACTGTCGACGCTGGGCGGCTGCGGATTGAACCACGCTATCGTTGGAATGGGAGTTCTGAAACCCAACAGTTGATTGGTTATGAAGCGATTCGGACGTTCTCCTTCCGCCTGATAGACCTTGATACAGTCGGCGAGGCTTTGCAGGCGCTCTCAGCGGCCGGCGCTACAAAACTAGACACACCGATCTACGGCAGTTCTGAGGTGCTATCGGCAAGATCGATAGCAATTGAGCAGGCGTACACCAACGCTTTCGAGGACGCTAAAACGCTAGCGCTGGCCAGCGGCCTGACACTGACAACGCCAAAGACGATAAGTACCGGCCGCATGGCTGCTCCGATCTTCAGGGCGACAAGTCGAGCCACACCCGAAACATTATCCGCTGACCAAACTCCGCGCTACGAACCAGGGCAGCTTCAGGTCACCGCCTCGGTAAGCGTTGTCTTCAATACCGGGCCTTGAACCGGGCGTACTCAGTTAAAACAGTTATAGAAAACAAGACTTGTTACCCTTGGATTCGCTCCCCACAGCCCCTATTATTAAGGAAGGTCAATCACACAGAGAAGAGTCGATATGAGTAACAAGCCCGTATTCTCCAGTGCAGTCAATATGGACCCCGCCGCCAGTATTGCCAGCACCAACAAGGTACTGAGCAACACCTACTGGCTACTCGGCCTTACCCTGGCGTTCAGCGCATTCACCGCTATGGTGTCTGTCATGATGAATCTGCCACAGTCAATGGCGTTTATCCTCATGCTCGTGGGGTTTGGCTTGCTATTTGTTGTCCACAAGATGGCTGATTCTGCGAAAGGCCTGCCCGCTATTTTTGCGTTTACTGGCGTAATGGGTGCCTCCCTCGGCCCAATGCTCTCCTTTTATTTGGCGATGGAGAACGGACCCAGCATGGTGCTACAGGCGCTCGGTGGCACTGCATTGATTTTCTTCTCGCTATCGGCTTACGCACTCAGCAGCAAAAAAGACTTCTCCTATCTTGGGGGCTTTCTGATGACCGGCCTGATTGTGGCCGTGGTTGCGATGATTGCTAATATCTTTTTAGCCATACCCCTGCTCTCTATTACCATTTCTGCGGTAGTCGTCATGATCATGTCAGGCCTAATATTGTTTGACACCAGCCGCATTATTCAGGGCGGCGAGACCAACTACATTCGTGCGACGGTGGGTCTGTACCTCAGTATTTTCAATATTTTCGTACATTTGCTGCATCTGCTTGCCGTATTCACCGGTGGCGATGACTGAGCAAGCATACCGATCAACGAAAGCCCCGGCGTCGCCGGGGCTTTTTGTATCTGCATCATGATACTGACTATCATCATCCGAACACCCGCCAACGAGGCTCGCCGTTGGCAACAGGCGCAACATTTTGTCAGTGATGCCCAAGATCAAGGGCATACCATTCGTCAGGTATTTTTTCATAGTGCGGGTGTCCTCTCCGCCGTTCACCATGACGCTCTTCCCACTTGGCATTTGCTTGCGCAACGCACTGGTGGAGAGTTTCTGTTGTGCAGTCAGGCCGTTGAGGAACACCGAGTCGAGATCTTGGCTCCCTTTGTCGTAGGAGGCCTTGGGGCGCTGGTAGAGGCGGCGGTACGGGCTGACAAGGTGGTCTCTTTTGTCTAATTCCAAGCACTGGTTTCTGACCATCTCGGGCGGTGCGGATGGAGATCCGGGGTCGATGCGAGCGGGAGTTGATCTGGCACTGGCAGCGGGGGCCTTTGGGCAGGAGGTCACGCTGGTTTTTTCAGGGCATGCGCTCAATTTGCTCGCACAACAACCCCTGGCTCAAGAGCCTTTATATCGCTTGCTGGGGTCCTTGCCTTACTACGACATTGATCAGGTATTCGCATTAAACGAGCCAGAGCAAGGCGGAGCTTACCGAAACGATCTAAGCATCTTGCCTCTCAACCCCAGACAATGGTGCGAGATGATGTCTGGCGCCGATATCGCGGTAAATTATTAATGCATATTCATTTACTGTATCGACTTGAGCGTATTTCCGATCTCGCGCCCTTGCTGACTGCAACTGACACCGTCATTCTGATGGATGAATCCATGGCAAATGACCCTCGCCTCACCACTTGCGCTGTACCCTGCGACATAAAGGTACTGCGCGATCACTCCCTGGGGTCCGAGCACAGCCTCTCAAGAACAGAATGGGTAGAACTATTGCATGCACATTGCCATTGGCTTACCTGGGACTGACCGATGACGTTCGAAGTCGATTTAAAGGGCTTGTGCGACGCTAATGGTTTTCTGACTCACCAAGGCAGCTGGAATGAAGATATCGCTTGTAGGCTAGCGCGAGCAGAGGGGATAGAACTGCTTGACGCGCATTGGGAGGTTATTTCGCTACTGCAAGCGTTCTATAAACGCTTCGGCGACTCGCCGGCCAATCGTGCATTGGTCTCCTATGTCAAAGAACATCTTGGATCAGACAAAGGAAGCAGTCTTTATCTGATGACATTATTTCCAGGATCACCTGCTCGTGTTGGGAGCCGGATAGCTGGACTCCCGAAACCCAAAAACTGCCTCTGAGTTCCCAAGTGCTGCCTGATCAATATCAACCCGAGCTCTGTGACTCACTGTTCGTTGCTAAAACCCGTGTGGCACAGGAACTGCTCGCGCCATTTTCGGCGCCTCAGCCAATACTGTTTTCGTCGCCCCCCAATGGCTATCGACTGCGCGCAGAGTTCAGAATCTGGCACGATGGTGATGATCTCAACTACGTCATGTTTCCTCCGGGTCAGCGGGACAAGCCTCAGGTTATCCATCACTTCCCTATCGCGGGACCCAAAATTACCGAAAGCATGGCGCCACTGAGAAAATGTTTAAGAACTACTCCGACACTGAGAAAGAAATTATTTCAGGTTGAGTTCCTATCGACCCTCAGCGGCGAACTACTTATTACGCTGGTCTATCACCGCCCTTTGGATGAAGCTTGGGAGGTTGAGGCCCGCGCTCTGGCAACACGCCTTGGGTGTAAGTTAATTGGTAGGAGTCGAAAACAAAAAATCGTGCTAGAAGATGAATGGGTAGATGAGACGCTGGAGGTTAATGGCGAACAATATCGGTATCGCCAACCTGAGCAGAGTTTCACTCAACCTAACGGCCCCATCAATCAAATGATGATGCAATGGCTTTTATCAGAATGCGAGTCGACAAACACAGACTTACTCGAACTCTATTGCGGTATTGGTAATTTCACATTGCCCCTTGCACAAAAGTTTCGGCAGGTATTGGCGACAGAACTGAGCAAAAAGGCCACCGAGGCAGCCCACTGGAATGCTGCAATGAATAAAGTCAGCAATGTTAGTTTTGCTCGGCTCTCGGCCGAAGACATGACTTTGGCATTGGCAAACACCAGACACTTTCGGCGACTGGAGCACTTGCCCCAACCGCTGTCTCAATATGATTTCTCTACCTTGCTGGTGGACCCACCCAGAGCCGGATTGGATCAAGCCACCCTCACACTCGCAAGTAGCTTCGAGCGCGTGGTCTATATCAGTTGCAATACTGAATCGCTGCGCGACAATCTTAAGTATTTGATGCCCACTCACTGTATAGATCGGCTGGCTTTCTTCGATCAGTTCCCCTATACCAACCACTTGGAGTCGGGCGTAATACTAAAGAGCCGAGCATTATGACCGCGATAACACGTAACCAGATATTAGCGCTTCTTCAAAACCACCCAGGCTGGAGGCTTGAGGACAGTTGGCTGGCCCGAGATCTCCAGTTCAGCAATTTTCAGAGTGCGTGGCAATTCATGAATTTTGTTGCGGAATGCGCTGAGCAACAGGACCATCACCCGAATTGGTATAATGTGTACGGCACGGTGCAGATCCGCTTGTCTTCCCATGATGCTGGCGGTGTCACAAAACGAGATTTTGCTCTCGCCACAAAAATAGACGAATACCTATCACAATCGGAGTTTGTTGATTTACCGGCAACACCTATCCTTCGAGCATAACCACAGGAGAACATTAAATGCAGCGTGCTTTCTATGAAGCCAGTGTTTCTTGCTATCGACAGATTCTGGACAGCACCGCCAACGTGCTGAAGGCTGGCCAAGACTATGCAGATTCAAATGGTCGGTCGCTTGATGAGATCGTTCAGTACCGTCTGCACGAGACCATGTTGCCATTCAGCTTTCAGGTTATTTCGGTATGGCACCATTCCTATGGTGCCATCAAAGGTATGCGAGACGGCGTATTTTCTCCGCCACCGAGCAAGCCAGACATCGACTACGCCGGGCTTTGCGCTTTGGTGGACGAAGCGAGAAGTTTCATGGACGAAGAAAGCCCTGAGTCCATGCAGGCACTGTCAGGCCAGAACATGCTTTTCAAAATGGGTGATACGGAAATTCCTTTTACCACCGACAATTTCCTCGCGACCTTTTCCAAACCTAATTTTTATTTTCACGCCACAACGACTTATGCGGCCTTGAGAGCAATGGGAACGCCTCTGGGGAAAATGGATTATTTGGGCACTATGTCGATCGGGCACTGAATGTGCCCTGATCTCATCGCGACGATCTAAATAGGGCCTGCTATATGTATTCAGACAGTCAGAAAAGATTGAATCGCTGAGCTCACACCGCGCTCGTTAAGCATCGGCGCGTGGCCAACATCGGGCACCGAGAGCACGGCGCACTGATGGTGTCGCTGGCGCATCTTCGCCACACAATCTTCAGAAAGAAGATCAGTGCGGTCGCCCCGTACTAACAGTATGGGTACCGTCTCGAGGGCATCAAACATCTCCCAAAGTGTATCGGACTCGGTATCGGCACCCTCTTCCTTGAGCGGCTCGACAATACGCGGGTCGTAATCAATGACTATTTTACCCTTGCGGTGGACATAACTTTGCCTAGCAAAATAGGCCCACTGCTCTTCGTCCCACAGAGGGAAAATCTCTGCGGTCATTGACTTGATGTAGGCGGTCGCAGAGTCCCAATTATCGAAGGGGCCCGCCGAGCCAACATAGGATTTGATGCGCTCTAGGCCTGCTGTGGCAATTTCAGGCCCGATGTCGTTAATCACCGCACGCGAAATCAATCCGGGATACAAAGCATTCAAGGCGAAGGTCATCAGACCTCCCATAGAGGTGCCGACCACCCCGACACGCTCAATGTTCAGGCTCTTTAATAAGCAATGCATATCGTGAACGTAGTGAATGATCGTGTAGCGCGAACTGTCGTTGTCGTATTGCGATAACCCCCTACCACGCTGCTCGGGAACTAGCACTCTGAAATGAGCAGCCAAATCGGGCGCCAGATCCTGGAAGTCACGACTGTTGCGAGTGAGTCCATGCAAGCACATCACCACTGGCGCTGAGACTGATGGGCCAGAATAATCTCTGACATATAAGGATAAGCCGTCGTCAGTTTGGAAATAGAGATCCTCGAAAGCACTCATACTGCTTGCTGATACCGATTGGACAAGGCCTCATAAACAGCCTCTGGATAGTCTGCTGCCGCATCATCGAGCGTCTCCAAAATCTCAACAAGATGCTCGTTATCTTCCCTTCCGCACCAAAGCTTGACGTAGGTACCGTCTTTATAACCGTTGTCCTGTCGGAAAAAATTCAGCACATTTTTGCCAACATACTGCCGATAAAGCTCTTCTGGCGACAGCCCACATGCACTCATGAGGACGGCAAAGTGAGGCACCGAAAATGAGTGTGTTTCCAAAGCGTTTTGCGCCAACGCTTCGGTCGCTGCATGAATATCTGAAATCAGTTCGCTCTCAAGCAGCATATCAGCGCTGATTGTGTCAGCGAGGGTTTCGAGATTGGGCTGGGTTGTGAACAAGGCCGACATACCGAAATGCCAAATATCTACGACTTCCAGCCTAACCTGATCCATATCGGGTTCTTGTTTTTTCCACCACTTGTAACCCACGTGATCCATCAGCTCACCGCACTCGATCCATACTGCTCGGTACCAAGCGAAATCCTGATCAATCCAATGCTCATGAATCCGAGCATTCATTCGGAACTGCATCTCCAACATATTTTTGACTGCTGTACGCTTCACCTCGGGCAAACCCTCATCTTTCTCAATCAATGAATAGAACCGATGCTTCCGCCCTCAGCGTGCGAGACTATTGCTAGACACGTGCGATTGGCGTAGCCCGACTGAACATAGATTCCCGTCATATCTCTCGCCTATTCATAGGTCGAGAGATCTTTATCGAAAAACACCTCTGAACGGGAAAATGCACCTGCCGCCGGCTAATCATTAACGGGAATCGGCAGATGAAACGGCGCTATGGGATCAGAATGGGGCATATAGCGGCTACCACATTGCCACAGGATTGATCACCATCTGAACGGCTCCTTTTAATCGTGCTTGCCCGAGCACAAACATAAATTCCTTCACGCCATCATCTGCAAGGCGTCCGGTATTCATTGTCTCAAGAATGTATATGCCGTTTTGCTTGAGTAAAATCGCGTGATCATAAAATACCTTGTCGCCAGAACGCGCGGGTACGGCGCCCAACCCCCACGTATCGGCACCCACTGCGAGAGGCTTCATGTCAGCCAGGAAGTCGGCTGCCTCGTTGGTGATACCTGGGATCGTACTCACCCATAACTCGGGATCCGACGAAAGCTTGGCGTCGGTCCACCCTGTATGGAGCAGCACAACGTCTCCTTCACCCACCGATATACCTTGCGCAGCCATAGCGGCTTGAATATCTTCACTAGTGATGGGTTGCGCCGCCGCTAGATATTCGACGCCGAAGTGCGCAGCCATGTTTATTAATACGCCGCGAGCGACCATCGGCGGAATTTGACTGATATCGAGCTTCGTCAGGCCTGTAATCGAAGAGAAGTCTTGCCCCTCATTACAGTTGTAGAAAGTGCCGCTTTCGCCGAGGTGCCCAAGACCATCCAGCTGTGGCCCCGTCCCGAGCCACATCTGCACAAGGTCGTCATTAACACTGACCTCCCAGCCGAACTTATGTGAGCCTTCCTTTCTAAAATGCAGATCAGGTTGCACGACCTGCAGCGCAGTGTAACGAGGCGGGTAAGCCGGCATCCCCGGAGCAATCACGATTCCCAGCGGATGACTGACTCCCTGCTTCACCAACGCTGCTGCGGCTCGAGTCCTCTCGGCAGTAATACGATTGGCCGCGCCAATCTGATCATCAACACCCCATTCTGATGGCTGGCAAACCTCCGCCATCGGACCCATGGACAGACTCCATAGCCATACCATCATGACAATGTGTAAACGCACTTTGACCACCCCGCTCACTCGTTCTTCATTGACAAAAGAGGTTTGCATGGAGGGGAGTCGGAAGGCAACAAAATTTTGACACCTCCCATTTTTAATGCTCCCAGGTCAGCGCCTACCGCTGCCGCGCTCAGGCTTTTGAGAAACACAAAAGCGGCTGATCAGTCGCCGTTATTAAAGACCAGTCGCCCAGCATAACTGCGATCGCGTTGACAACTCGACAGCGCCCTATTCTCTTCTTGCACCTCGGGGTGTGCATCAAGGAAAGACTGCCAGGCATCAGCTGTAACCCCCCGGTGTTCGAAGGTATACCAGTGGTTCATCTGTACGTAGTCATATGGCCAATCGGGCTCAAACCCCAGATATGGCGTAAAAACATGAGAGCCCCAGCCCGCAAAGCCCGCCTCTTTCATCAGCTCGCCATGCCGGGCCTGGGTATCGATGACCTGCTGCAGGGTAACGCCATCATTTAAAGTGCAATCCGCCCACTGGTGTGGCTGCCAAGTATCGCGCTCCTCCCATGGAATACGGCTATGCGCCGTGGCAGAGTTGAACATCGCTATTGCACCGGTGCAGGTGCCCGCGGGCTCCGGGGTTTCCTTTTGCTCAGCCATCCACGCCCAATAATCATTGGTGTAACTACCCCACTCGGCATACATGGATTCGCCATCAGGCCAATTTCCCCACAGAACGTAGTCGTAAGAATTGTTGACTCCAGCATGCATAGGCGTCAGTACAATCTGATTATATTTTGACCCGGCTTTTTTTGAAAATTCACCATATCGCGCTGATTGGGCAATGACGTCCTGCATCGTCTTGCCGTCGTTCAAATTACAGTACATGAACTCGGAGCGGATTTCGTACTCCTGCGCTTGCGCGGCTAGAGCAAGCATTAAAAAAGCCAATGTGAAAAATCGCATTTGATCCCCCTCAACTCATCACGGTAGTTGTCGCCTAAATGGCCACGGACACTGATCAGCATGAACTCATAAACCAAAACTCTCAATACCATCAGAGTTCTTGCGAATCCGGCACATCGTCCGACTGAAACTCAATCGGGATAACGAATCTCTAGCGGCGGACACGATTCGGGTTGCGGTGGCACGGGCCGGGGCTTCAGGTTACCCACCAACTCAAGAAAAACCCCATCCGGATCTATAGCATGAACAATGCCGCCCGTGTCGGAATCCGTGCCCGAGCAGCATGGCGCAATCTCGGATAAAAAAGGCACGTTCTGCTTTTTTAAAATGGTCACTGCTCGCTCGACGTCAGGCACCGTTAACGCCAACCTGTTAATGCCTTTGTGATTAATCGGCGGCGGATAAGCCGGCTCGGAGTTGAGCGGTTCAAGCCATTCCAACAATCGAAGTCGGTGTCGATCGCCACGAGTAATCGCGACATCTGCCCCTCTGTAGCGAGCCGGACCTTTGAACCCCCAAGCCGCTGCCTCTTCCGCACTGAGGGTTTGCTCATTGATTCGCCTGATATGGGTATAACCAAAGCGCTGATAAAAACGGATAGAGGTCTCAATGTCGCTCACATTAATACCGATGTAAGGCATGCCCACAATGTGGGTAGATACAATCTTGTCGTTAGAGCGAGGAATTGCGCTCTCCTCCAACTTAAGAAATACGCCATCGGGGTCGCGCATAAAGATAAATCGATTGCCCGGCGCTCCATAGGGTTCGCTAAGAAATTCGCCGCCTTTGTTTTTCAGGAATTGGTAGTCCGCAATCAGATCCGTAGTCATGAGGGTGGCATACGCCATCCCAAGGTGATTAGGCTCTGCATAAGGCGGCTCAGCATTAAAGGGTGATCGCCATTGCAACAAATCAATGCCCGTCGTGTTCTCTGCACCCGGAAACAAAAGGACCTCGCCCTTGGCAAGCTCATACTGGCATTCTTCAAACATTCCCAATGCACGCGCCATCGCATGAGTGTTGGTAAGTGGGAAGCCACTGATCCCTTCAGTAAAGCCCAACTGTCGGTAGAACTCCCTGGTGCGGTCAAAATTTTCGGTGTGAATGGCAAAGTGAAACCTCGCCCACAATCCTATATCCGTCTCAGATTCAAACGTAATATCCGGCGTCTGTACGGTTGCTTGAAGCTCATAGTCCTCAGCGACAACGAACGGGCAAACCAAAAAAAAAGCTAATACGATTCTCAATATCATGGCGAATCCTCTAGAGTGAAGGGATCTAAACACAACCCCGGATCCGTAGAAAACAGACCGCACAGGGGCTTAATCAACCTCGTACTTGACACACAACGCTTCGACAAAATCGTTATTCGCACGCATACCCGTTAATAGGTCTTTTGATGTGGCGGCCGGCCAAAGAGGCACATCAGGTACTGGCTCACTTGGACGGATGGACTGCCATAGGACTGAAAAGTCAACGTTCAGATCAGCGGATTTAACATGACACACATACGTCATGGCCGCCTTTCGCATTTCGGTGTCCAAGTAGGACATGACTATTTTCCCCAGTTTGAATTTTCAGCGCCGTTAACCAAAAAGACCGATCTTTCGATTTGGGCAGCGGTGGCCAAATTTCAGCTTAGCGCGCGGCCGCAGCCGTTGCACATCGCGCACGGTCTTCTTGCGCATAGGTCTTGCATGGATCCAAGACACTCACCGGGCCGGCAGTACCATTGGGGTACACTCCAGTATTTTGGCATTGCCATTCCGCGCGCTCAACGGCCTGCAGGCAACGATCATAGCGACTGTCATCTTCCGATATGCGCATCTGCTCAGCCAGACCAACAAAAACGGCGGTCAACATTGCTCCAATGATGATTCTGTTCAACACATTCTATTCTCATGCTTGTCAATCACACTGGCCGTAAACCGTAATACCTCGCTAAACTCCTGCATCCCTCGTCATGTAAGGGCACATAAGCTCATGCCACATTCACCTCTCGATATCCAAGCAACACTATTTTTTGCCTCTTTGTTTGGCATCCTGCATGTCATCTTCACACTACGAGTGGGGGCTTATCGACTCAAAAATAAAATCAATCTGGGTGACGGTGATGATAAAGAGCTTCGCAACAGAATTAGGGCACACGGCAATTTCGTCGAAAACGTACCGATCGCTCTACTGCTGTTGCTAATCAACGATTTACATGGCACCTCGACCGTTGTACTCATCTCTGTGGGAACGATTTTACTAATATCTCGCCTGACTCACTATCTGACCATTGCCTCGCGACGCTTGCCAAGGGTGCTGCGACCACTATCAATGATCGGTACTCTGGGCTCTATTCTGGTAAGCGCACTATGGTTAGTGGTGACAATATAAGGGTCGCTTACACCCTGCTTTGTGTGTTCATCAGGCATTACCTCCAAGCGCTGCTTGCTTATAGCTTGCGGATTTCCTTCCACTTTCCAGCGGCATCGTAGGTAATCACAAAGGAGCCCGTCAGCCCATAGTCCGTGACATAAGGCTGTAGAACGCTCCACGGTAAGCTGATGGTAGTACCTCGCTCTGTCTTAACAACGATCCGGCGCTTTGAGCCCTCATAGAAAGGCAAAATCTGCCTTGTTGTGAGGCTAATTGAAAATAGTGAATGAGCCATGAATCAAGCGCTATATCGGAGCCGTACTGTGCAGCTATTCAACATCACATCTACATATCAAAGCCAACTATAGAGGTAGTGCGAGAACCGATAGTAAGGCCCTACCCAAGTCCAACAAACTTATTTAACCCGTGTAAGCATCGCTGAATTCTCGGTCAACTGCCCCTCTAACATAATGCTATTGGTAAACAGCATCGAGTCACCATCCTGCCCCCGCATCACCCATTTCATCTGCGTGACAAAACTCTCGTGTTCGGAATGAAGATCATTCATTGCCTCATCTAATTCCAGCTCAAGAGATTCATTTGATACATCTCTTACCTTAAAGACGGGTTCCGTGCCTAATGCGCAGTAATGTCGGACTATGAGCTCACCGTTCTTGTCACTGTACGTGGTCAACATTTCAACGCCATCCTCGACAAGCGTCTCGGTAATTGTGTTTCCGCCTGAAGTCACTTTCCACTCGTAAGCAACGTCGATAACCTTGCCCGTGAGCCCCTGGGTCATTTTTCCTTCCCACTTCCCCACCTTCTTCTCGACTTGCCTGAATGCCTCACTGCTGTTCACCTCTGGCATAGCAACATCACCGATCACAACTGGCTGATCCGCCGCCAAAGCGGTTATCGAAAAGATAGATGAAGTAACCATTCCCCAAAAAAATCTCATCATTTCTTACCTCTCTTGTGTTGGTAGTTAAAACTCACATCGCATTAAAATAACTCACTATTCTGGTGCTGGTCGGGAATAGACATATATGAGCTTGATTTGATTGCCCACAAATTGCACATCATGCACATGGTGCTCAGTCACTTTATCGCCATCTGGACCGTTGAACGTGATGTCATTTCCTGTCGTCAACCAATGTTCCAAGGCGCCTTGATCATTCATACCGCTATTCGCGATCATCCATTTGACTTTCCACTTCGGGTTATCCGAGGTCTTGAACCAGGCATCAAGCCACTCAATATGAGCTGAATTGCCCGTAATTACCGACCCATCAGGTGGATAGCCCAACCAGTCCTCGGCGTTGATTTCGGCGATCTTCGTCAAGTCTCTATCGTTATGTGCCTGTATGTAGTCCACCCAGATCTGCTGGTTAGTGGTGTCGCCGGCAATAATCGGATTCGCCGTTCCGTCTTCGAGATAGACGGTTCCAATCTCCACATCTGCCGAATCGGCCTTCACATTGTGATCGCTTGCAATTGCACCTGCGGACCAAACCACAGAAACCATCAATATCAAAATGGCTTTCATAATCACCTCTCTTCTCTGCAAATTTTTCTTTCGCGCATGAATCCGTGGAGCAGCCACTACTAGGGCGGCTAATCCATCTTTACACCCGTCTCACTCAACGACGTAGACGTCGCGGATTATTACTTCACCGTCACACCAGATACGACTGCGTCGAGATTTTGCGTTTCATCTTGCACACTTCTCAAAAAAATAATGGCAAACACCATGCCTTCACAATAGTCGATCTCTACGTCCTCGCTTTGAGAGCTAAAAATAATGGTTTCATCGGCTTTCTCGTGTGGCATGGGGCGAACATGTTCCGATAACTATACCCATATGGACTTGACTAATACCAGCTCATGGAGTTTTGACGCGATGAAGGGCCTCAGCGAGACTCTCACTATTACCTAGAATGCTATGCTGTCAGCCTGACACTACAAAAGTATGAGGTCCAAACAGTGACGATTGGCTTGTTAGCAACAATTACTATACTTGAGGGGAAAAACGAAGAATTTGAGCAAGCGTTCCTTGACCTGACAGATGCAGTCAGAGCGAATGAACCAGGCAACATCTTTTATGCGCTTCACAAAAGTCCAGACAATTCACGGATATATCGAGTCATGGAGCAGTACGAAAGTTCAGAGGCGCTAGACCTTCACCGCAAGAGCGAACACTTTAAACAGGCGAATAAGCAATTAGGTGGCTTGGTAGCAGCTGCGCCTGAAGTTGAAATACTGGAGGCTGTAACACGCTGATTGTCTCGTGCCTCGAAGTAAAAAAGCCCCTTACGAGCAGCCGGTGGGGCTCTCTTTCGGGGCTAGAACAGACTTATGGTCTGGTCTTATATACGGTGCCTGCCACTAATGGATCGCCGGGGAGTTTGGTTACCTGCAATAACGCCCCTTCCGCTTCGTATCTTTTCCTACTCCCTGACGTCGCCGCATCGCGGAATAATCAGCAGTGCGGTTAGGCGTCCTCCTGCTCCTTCATATTCTCCTCAAGCTCCTTAAGCTTCTCCTGATACTCTTCCTCGGTCAGGTTATGCCAACCAATACACTGACCAGTTGGACTTCTGCCACATCCGCAATCTGCCATATGTCTCTCCTGTATGGGTTTTAGGACTTTCAGGGTGCTTGTTTTCGTTGCGCTGTGCCCTTCAACGGAAATTGTTCTAGCTGGCAAACGCGCATGACGATACGTACTGCTCGGGCAGATGAGTACATCCTTAGAGCGATTCTTTGTTTCCTTTCCTAATGTAAATAATTTCTGGAACACCCAGTAAGTTAACGATCAGGAAAAACAGAAACCACTTTCTCTCATTTCGCTTCGCGGCAAGCCAGCAAGCCCGGTAACTCCAATAGACTTCCCAAACGCTGAGTACAAGAATCAGGGCAATCAATCGCGTCTCTCAGGGGCAACCCATTCTGACAGGATGAATCGATGACGCGTCATCATTTAAGCTAGCCGAGCCCGCTCGCAGAAACGCCACGGTGATCAGCCCGTTAATGCTAACTACTGCTCGAGCACAGACGCTAGCGTCGCACGAATTTTTGGACTGTCAGGGCTGACATCGCTACGAAACTTTGCCACTACCTCACCATCTGCGCTCACGATGTACTTACTAAAATTCCATCTTGGGTAACCTTTTGCCTCGCCCAGTGCCTTAAAGACCGGATTGGCAGTGTCGCCCCTAACGGAGCTGGTCGCCATCACCGGGAATGTGACCTCATATTTGCCAAAGCACACTTCCGCAGCGTCTTCCTCGTTGTCCTCTTCCTGAAAAAAATCGTCGCTTGAGAATCCAAGCACGACCAATCCTTGCGACTCATACTTTTGATGAAGCTGCTCTAGACCGGTAAGCTGATGCGTATAGCCACAATTGCTGGCTGTATTGACAATAAATAACGGCTTGTCTTGGTAGGCCTCACAGAAATTAATGACCTCCTTTGAGCCCAACTTACGCATTTCTGTGTTGAGATAATCAGGGCACGCGCTGGCAGACAAAGAAAAACTACCGAATGCAATTGCTATACAGATGAGTGACTTGCGCATACAAGGTCTCCTGGTAACTTGCTTCTTAGGACTTGGCGACATGTTAGCGAAACTGTTGCGATAAGTCCTCACATTACAGTCACTGTGCTCGAGAGCACAATAAAAGAGCGCAAAGAGTGGGCCTGAGGGGCGCCACAGGCATGCGCATGATGAGCAAGCCGTGTTAATGGCGCACACTCAACGTAGGTCCTCGCACCCCGCT
>Ga0209374_1001717_pt1 | contig 20678 bp, 19 predicted proteins | sample SaaInlLV_DNA_10m_FD_184683 | JGI IMG/M metagenome (GOLD analysis project Ga0209374, IMG submission 184683) | Marine microbial communities from expanding oxygen minimum zones in the Saanich Inlet - SI075_LV_DNA_10m (SPAdes) (version 2) | ecosystem: Environmental > Aquatic > Marine > Unclassified ... | reverse complement strand
CCGGCGGTCATGGCTGTCTGTGCCGCAGTATTTATGACGCTGGCTTTTGGCGTCTTATGGGCACGAGTGCTCGGTTGTGGCCGAGATTTGGGTTTGCTGACTGGAGGTGCCGTGGGAATCTGCGGTGCCTCGGCGGCGATGGCGATCAGCGCGGCGCTTCCCGAATCTGAAACAAAACAGCGGTACACGCTGTTCACGGTTATCGGAGTGACCACCTTCAGCACCGCCGCAATGGTTTTCTATCCCATTGTCGGTGATTTGCTCCAGTTCACCTCGACAGAGATGGGATTTTTTATCGGAGCGACCATTCATGACGTCGCTCAGGTAGTGGGGGCGGGGTACAGCGTCTCTCCAGAAACAGGTGACCTCGCTACTTTTGTGAAGCTGTTGCGCGTGGCCATGCTTGTTCCGATCGTGATGGCGATTGCATTGGTATGCCGTATTTCCTCGCGCGCACAAGAGGCAAGCCAGTCTTCCCCAATATCTTTCCCCATTTTCTTGCTCGGCTTTATCGCACTATTCGTGCTGAACAATACCGTGCCACTACCCGAGACGCTCACCGAGGGGCTGTCTCACCTTGCCACCGCGCTATTGCTTTTGGCGGTGACGGCCCTTGGTGTTCGGACTTCATTGCGCGAGGTTGCCTCGATTGGCTGGCGACCGATCATCTTGTTGGGGGGAGAGACGCTCTTCCTTGCTGCAACAATTGTCGGTTTATTACTGCTGGGAGTCGTCTGACTCTTGAGGCTGACGCTCGGCAAGAATGTCGATCTCGAACTGCATCACCTTATTATTGTATTGGTTAAACGCCTCGTTGCGTGATCGAATCAATCCCCATTTTTCTCGAATCACCCGGTCTGGCTTAGCGATAATTTCGTAGGTATAGGTCAGCGTATGTCCGGGCCGCACGGGCTCGAGCCATTGGAGATCGTTGATGGCTACGCCTGCACCATTTCGACGGCCGTCGTTAACGCCTTGCGCATAAACCTCCATATAGTCGACCATTTTGCGCATCCACATAGCCGTCACTAGCCAAGGGCTGGCGACCAGGCCTTGCCGATGGTTGAGGCGAGCCTGATCAGGGTCGGTCGATTCGGGCCTGGGGTCAAATGACTCTGCGAATTCAACAATTTCTAGCTCGCTGAAGGTATGCGAGCCAAAGACATGAAACTCGCCTACCGGCAGATCTTCAAACCACCTGTCTCGAAGATACAGGTCGGTCATGTCGACGCCACCAGTGCCGGTTCGCTTGCGATGGCCGCGCTTGCGGTCATGGTTGCGACAACTGCGCCGTTTCCGTTGCAAACTTCAATTTCGAGTCTCTGGCAGCGTGTGTCGGGGATGGGGCTCTCTTCAAGCGATTCGCCCAGAGCGACGCGAACGCTAATTTGCTCGTTGACAAAAGTTGGCTGGCGCCACCTCAACTGACTGACCGAGGTCATTTCCACGAAGGGCAGTCCGTTGTCTAGCAAAGTCTCTATGACGAGTCGTGTTGCCAAAGCCGCGATGTGCCAGCCGCTGGCGCACAGCCCCCCGAATATAGACTGATCTGCCGCATCGGCATCCAAATGGTAGGGCTGAGGATCGAACCGTGAAGCGAAGGCCACAATGGCGTTTTTATTCAGGTCGATGCTGTTGCTTTCCAAGTGGTCGCTAGAGTAGGGGGTGGCCAAAATGATGCTCTGCAATAACGAGATGTCGCCATTCTAACCCGAAGTCATATTCGGGATTCGACCGTCTTTACCGTGGGGAACACTCTGCTAGGCGTGGTTGGCGATTGTCTGTTTCGCAATAATAGTGGTCTGAACTTCGCTGGCGCCTTCATAAATTCGCAGAGCGCGAATATCCCGATACAACGCTTCGACAATGTACCCTTTGGTGACACCTTTTCCGCCATGCAACTGCACCGCAGCGTCGATCACTTGTTGAGCTGTTTCAGTGGCGTGGTATTTGGCCATTGCCGCCTCGCGAGTGACGCGCTCTGCGGCGCAATCTTTGGTCCATGCAGCGCGGTAAACCAGCAGTGCGCTGCTATCTACGCCCAGTGCCATCTCACCAATTTTGGCTTGAACAAGTTGAAGATCCCCCAGCTTACCGCCAAATATGTTGCGCTCTACCGTGTAGTCGAGCGTTTCGTCCAGCGCGCGCCGCGCCATACCCAGCGCTGCAGCAGCGACGGTGGAGCGAAACACATCCAGTGTTGCCATCGCGATACCAAAGCCCTTGCCTTCCTGACCGACTAAATGTTCTTTGGGTACTCGGCAGTCGGTAAAAGTCAGCGTACCAAGAGGGTGAGGAGCAATCAGGTCTATGCGTTCCGTGACTTCGACTCCGGGTGAATCCGCCTCGACGATGAAACAGCTGATGCCTTTGGCACCGCCAGTGTCGTCGGTGCGCGCAAACACAGTGTAAAAGTCAGCAATGCCGGCATTGGATATCCAAGTTTTAGTGCCGTTCAGGATCCACTCATTGCCCTCGCGTCGCGCGCTACACGACATCGCGGCCACATCTGACCCGGCTTCGGGCTCGGAGAGAGAGAATGCGGCAATTTTGTCGCCTGTCGCCACGGCATCTAGGTAGGCTGCTTGCTGTGCTGCACTGCCAAAAAGGGAAATCGGACCACTGCCCAGTCCTTGCATTGCAAACGCAAAGTCGGCGAGCGCATTATGGCGCGCGAGCGTCTCCCGGATGAGGCAGAGGCTCCTGACATCGAGCCTTTCATGGTGCCCGCCTGCACTGGCGGGGACAGCATAGGTTGTGAAACCCGCATCACCCAGAGCCCTGACAATAGCTTTGCAGGTGCCGTCTAAATCGTGATGCTCGTCCGCCGTAAGGCGGGGCAGGTGGCGACTCGCCCAGTCATCAAGGCGCACAGTGAGCTCTCGGTGCTCGTCCTCAAAAAAGGGCCACTGTAAAAAGCTCTTGTCGCTCATCATCTTTTCTCCCAACGATTCACCGTCGCGTCAGTCACCCTCGAACACGGGTTGTTGCTTCTCCGCAAATGCGCTGTAGGCGCGCCGAAAGTCCTCGGTCTGCATGCAAATCGCCTGTGCTTGAGCCTCGCACTCAATCGCCTGGTCTAAAGACATGCTCCACTGTTGATGCAGTTGTGTCTTCGTGATGCCATTAGCAAAGGTAGGGCCTTGAGCGATGCGTTTGGCGGCTGTTTGTGCGTCCTCAAGAGGCGCTGCGCTCAAGCCATTGAAGAATCCCCATCGTTCGCCTTCCTCGCCGCTCATCGAGCGGCCGAAATAGAGCAGTTCGCTCGCACGTCCCTGGCCGATAATACGCGGCAGTACTGAGCATGCGCCCATATCACAGCCAGCGAGGCCGACGCGGTTAAAAAGGAATGCCACCCTCGCGCTCGGACTGGCGTAGCGTAGGTCGCTGGCCATGGCAATGATGGCGCCCGCGCCCGCACAAATGCCCTCCACAGCACTTATCACGGGTTGTCTACAGGCCCGCATTGCTTTGACGAGGTCTCCCGTCATGCGCGTAAAAGCCATCAGATCCTTCATGCTCATTTTGGTTAGTGGCCCAATGATTTCGTGTACGTCGCCCCCAGAACAGAAGTTGCCGCCCGCTCCGGCGATGACAACGGCGTCGACGTCCGATGCATGAGCCAGATTTCGGAATAAATCTCTGAGCTCTGCGTAGGAGTCGAAAGTCAGTGGATTTTTGCGCTCGGGTCGATTGAGCGTAATGGTCGCGACGCGACTGTCGCACTCCCATAGAAAGTGCTGCGCATTGTAGCTGGCGAGTGAGATTGTCTGCATAGTTCTGTCCTTTGTGTCAGGCGGTGCCGCCACCGTCTATTGCGACCGCTTGCCCTGTGACGCTGGCCGCACCATCGCTGCATAACCAGATTACTGTGCTCGCGACTTCTGCTGCCCCAATGAGGCGACCTTGCGGGTTGCTCTCTGTGAAGTGCTTCATGGCGTCCGCTTCAGTCCGACCGGTTTTGCTGACGATTTCTTTAATGGCTTCTCGTACGATATCAGTATCCACGTATCCAGGGCAGATCGCGTTGACGGTGATGCCTTGGGTTGCGACCTCTAGCGCCACCGCGCGCGTAATACCCAGAACGGCGTGTTTTGATGCGCAGTAGCCGCTGACGTAAGGGAATCCCCGTAGTGAGGCGACGCTAGCGATATTGACTACGCGTCCCCAGCCCGCGCTCAACATATTTTCGAGCGCGAGCTGAGTGCAGTGAAAGACACCGTTAACGTTCACGTCCATAGTGCGCTGCCAGTCAGCGAAATCCACGCGATGAAAAGGCGCTGTCGGCGCAATACCTGCACAGTTCACGAGAATCTCAATATCCCCGTAGCGTTCTTTCGCAGTGGCAAAACATGCCGTTATGTCGGGCCTGTTGGTCACGTCGCCAGTCACGGCTTGGCTGCCTTCTCCCAGTGACGTCGCTAGCGTTTCCAATGGCTCGATGCGTCGTCCGACCAGGGTGACTTGGTATCCTTCGCCATGTAGCTGGCGACTGATTGCCTCGCCAATGCCCGAGCCCGCACCTGTGACCATGGCGTGTCGGCTCATGAGTTTGCCTCTCTTTCACGCTCCGCCAGCGTATAGGCCTGCCGATAACCCAAAAAGTACTGGTGCTGTTCAACTGCGCCTGGCCCGCGGTAATTCTGCTCGGCTGCCGCGTGAAGCGTCCAGTTGGGGTCGGCAAGATGAGGGCGTGCCAGACAAACGAGATCGGCGCGCCCCGCCGCGATAATGCTATTGACGTGGTCAGTTTCGTAGATGTTGCCGACAGCTATAGTCGGCACTCTGCCATCGTTGCGAATGATATCCGACAGCGGTGTCTGAAACATGCGCCCCGGCTGGGGTTGAGCGGCATGACTAGTTTGTCCTGTCGAGACATTGATGATGTCAGCCCCCGCATCCACAAAGGCCTGTGCGATCAACCGCGCTTCGCTACCAGTAACGCCGGCGTCGCCCATCCAATCATGGGCGGAAATACGCACTGACATGGGCTTTTCCTGAGGCCAGGCCGCCCGCATGGCGCGACAGACCTCGAGAGGGTAGCGCAGGCGATGTTCGAGAGAGCCGCCATACTCATCCTCTCGGTGATTCAGAATCGGCGTGATAAAAGCGGAGAGTAGGTAGCCGTGGGCTGCATGCATCTCGATCATATCGAATCCCGCCGCATCGGCACGCCGCACAGCGGCGACGTGCTGCTCCAACACGATGTCCATGTCTTCGCGAGTCATGGCGCGGGGCAGAGGGCTGTAAGTGTCGAATGGTACGGCGCTCGCAGACAGCAGCGGCCACCGCTCGTGTTCAGGGAGAGGTTCGTCGAGGATTTTCGGGTCCCACTTCCACGGCTCCAAAGTTGAACCTTTGGGGCCCGCATGGCCAATCTGTATCGCCATCTTGGCCTGTGTGTGATGGTGAACGAAATCAGTAATGCGTCGCCACGCATCGGTGTGTGCATCGCTCCAGATGCCGGTGCACCCGGGTGTAATCCGTCCCTCAGCACTGACGTTGGTCATCTCCGTATACACCAGTGCGGCACCACCTTTTGCCAGACTACCGTAGTGAACGAGATGCCAGTCATCAGGTAGACCATCGGTAGCGCTGTACATGCACATAGGCGACACGCAAACCCGATTCTGCAGGGTCATTTCGCGGAGAGAGAAGGGCAGGAACATCGGGGGCACCGGGTCGTTTGCAGCGGCGCCAAGATATCGCTGCGCAAGGTGTGTTTCCATTGAATCGAGCCAGTTTTTATCCCTGAGGCGCAGATTTTCGTGACTGACCCGCTGGCTACGGGTGAGCATCGAGTAGTTAAACTGTTTTAAGTCAAATGCATCGATATAGCGCGGCACATTTTCGAACCAAATCATGGCATTACGGGCGCTGTTTTGAAGCCGCAGCACATCAATTTTGCGCTCCTCCTGATACTGCTTCAATGCGCAGGTGATCGACGCACCGCTATCTAGATGGTGTGCCAGTGAAATGGCATCTTCCAGCCCTAGTTTCGTCCCTGAGCCGATTGAAAAATGAGCAGTGTGCGCTGCGTCTCCGATCAGCACGACACGATCATCCTTGATCCAGTTGTCGCAGTAGACCGCAGGGAAATTGATCCATGCGGACCCTCTGACGTGAGCGGAATTGGTCATAAGCGCATGTCCGTCCAGATAGGCTTCAAAAATCTGTCGGCAGGTCTCGGCACTTTCTTCATGTGACATTTCATGGAAGCCGAGGGCGTCATATACCTCGGGCGTCGTCTCGACGATAAAAGTTGAGGTGTTCTCGTCGAATTGGTAAGCGTGGGCCCAAATCCAGCCATGGTCGGTGCGTTCAAAGATGAAGGTGAACGCATCTCGAAAAGTTTGATGTGTCCCTAGCCACACGAATTTGTTGGGGCGCATTTCAATGGTGCAGCCAAATTCTTCGCGAAAGGTGTTGCGGATTTTAGAGTTCAACCCATCGCTGGCAACGATCACGTCGGCGTCGGCGAATCGGGTATCGATATCATCTAACTCAATCTCTTGCTCAAAGTGTAGCGCTACGCCTAACTCTCTGGCCCTCTCATGCAGAAGCTGCAGAAAGCGCTTTCGGCCCAGACCAATGAAGCCGTGACCGCCTGATCGTTCGACCGCACCTGACACATGGCAATCGATCAGGTCCCAATGGATAAACTCGTTCACAATGCGCTGGGCGCTGACCGGGTCGTTCGCCGAGATGTTGTCGACCGTTTGGTCTGAAAAGACGATCCCCCAGCCAAAAGTGTCATCGGGTTTATTCCGCTCGTAGATTTCAATCTGGTGATCGGGGTTGCGAAGTTTGAGGCTGATTCCTAAGTATAAGCCTGCTGGCCCACCTCCAAGACAGATTACTTTCACGGCATACTCTCCATTAAGGCGCAACGCTGGAAACGTTTTATACCTAAAATATTCAGTTAGTATAAAAGAAACATTTTATGTTTAAAATATCGAAATAATGCTTTGTCGAATGGATGGTATGTAATGGATGCTCTCGCGGATCAAACGCCTCTGGACCACGAATCTCGCATCGAGCAGGACGATCATCACGCAATCAGGTTATGGCTGCGGTTACTCACCTGCACAAATTTGATCGAGCGACACCTGAGGAGTCGTCTGCGAAACGATTTCGACATCACACTGCCTAGATTCGATCTGATGGCACAGTTGGCGCGGGAGCCAAAGGGACTGACGATGGGGGATCTGTCTCAGCGGATGATGGTGTCAGGAGGCAATGTGTCTGGTATCGCCACCCAGTTGGAGCGCGAGGGACTGATCAGTCGAGAACCCGTCCCGGGCAACCGTCGCGCCTTCTGCGTCACCCTGACTGTGCCAGGTAAAAAGCGATTTTCTGAGATGGCGACCGCACATGAAGCCTGGATTGTGGATTGCTTGGGCGAAATGAATGGCGAAGAGTATGAGCGGATGATGGCTATGCTGAGACAGATCAAGGTGAGCGTGGGCGGTATCGAGGACTAGTATTGTGTGGAAGCCCCCGGAGAGAATCAAATACCAAACCGCTGTCGCGCAATGGCCCACTGAGGAGGCCGCTGCTCAGAGCCAGCTCTACTCGCCACTAACCACTCCAAATCTGTTCCTTGAGCAGCGCACGTGGGTGCCCGCGATGGTGCCATGGCGTGCTAGTGAGCAGGGGGAGGTCACCCAGGACGTCATCGATTGGTACGCGCGCTTTGCACAAGGCAGGCCCGGAGCTATTGTGATTGAGGCAACGGGTATCAGGGATATCCCTAGCGGCCCGTTACTGCGGATTTCCGACGATCGATACGTAGCAGGCTTGCGGCGATTAACCGATACCGTCCGAGAAGCCAGCGGCGGTCGGACTCGGTTGCTGATTCAACTGATTGATTTCCTCACTATCCGGCGGCGGCCCCAGCCGGAGATTTTTTTTAACCGGTTTCTCGAGGTGACAGCGACACATCGGCAGCGTCTCGATATGGAGCGAGAAGATGAGCAGACGATAAGACAGCGCCTGCTCTCGCTCAGTGATTCGGAACTGCAGGATGTGCTGTCGTCTCGGGAGCTGGAATCGTTGCGTGAGGGCTATCGTGAGCGCGTCACTGACACCCATCTGCCGGGGATCGCAGCCTTGCCGGAGACCCTGCCATTGCTGTTCAGTCAGGCAGCGAAGAGAGCGCAAGCGGCGGGGTTCGACGGCGTCGAGTTGCACTACGCGCATGCTTATACAATGGCGTCTTTTCTGTCTGCCACCAATACCCGGACCGATGGATACGGCGGTAGCCGGGAACAGCGCGCGCGATTACCGCTCGAGGTTTATGCGGCGGTTAGGGCTGCCGTCGGTGACGAATATGCGGTCGGTTGTCGATTCCTGAGTGATGAGATTGTCGACACTGGGAGCGGCCTGGATGACGCCTGTTTTTTTGCTACGGAGTTTGCCCGCGCCGGCATGGATTTTTTGAGCCTATCCCGAGGCGGAAAGTTTGATGATGCCAAGCAACCCAAGGTTGGGTGGGCCGCCTATCCTTACACTGGCCGCAGTGGCTATGAATGTATGCCCGCGTACTTGTCTGATAAGCAAGGGCCTTGGGGCCGCAATACAGAGCCTGTGGCGTTATTGCGGAACACTGTGCGTGGTGCCGGATTCGTGACACCCGTCATATCGACCGGTGGGATTCATAGTTTTGAGCAGGCTGAGTCATTGCTCGCTGAGAATAAGGCGGACGTAGTGGGATTCGCCCGGCAGGCGTTAGCTGATCCAGATTGGTTCGAGAAAGTTCGCCTCGGTCATGGTGAGGAGGTTCTGCTGTGTCGCTACAGTAATTACTGCGAAGGGCTCGACCAAAAACATAAGCAAGTAACCTGCGAGCTTTGGGATCGCAAGGCGCTTGATGCACCCGAGGCAGTGCTGGCCTCTGACGGGAAGCGTCGTCTTACCGCGCCCCAATGGCGTCCAAAAAACGCCTAGATCGACGGTTCATTCCGCGAACATCTGGGTTGCCCCTGCAGCTGCAGTGATTAACCTTATTACGTTGGCTGATCACCCAAAGGGGTATGGTGCGGGGATGCGGATTCATGCACGATGCCAGACTGAAAAGTGTGATGGGTAAAAGGACTCGTAAAGCACTTTGCTAACCTTAAAGTACGGTGAGCGTCTGCTGGAGACGGTCCCGGACTGGCACTGGAGTGGTCGTCATGCAGCCTAAGCTTTCGGATACAAGTTTACTCAAGACAGCATCATATGTGGCGGGCCGCTGGGCGACAGACTCTGCTGATCGGCTGCCCGTGTTCAACCCCGCTACGGGAGAGACCGTCGCCGAAGTGAACACCGTCAATCGTTCGGGCGCCGAGGAGGCCATCGCCGCGGCGCATGATGCAATGATGACTTGGAGAGCGGTGCCCGCTAAGACCCGAGCACAGGTGCTCAGACGCTGGTTCGATTTGATGATGGCTCATCAGGAAGATCTTGCGATCATCATGACAATGGAACAAGGCAAAACGCTCGCTGAGAGCCGGGGAGAGATCGCTTACGGTGCCGCTTTTATGGAGTGGTTCGGTGAGCAAGCCAAACGAATCGATGGCGATGTGATCCCTGCCCCTTCTAGTGATAGGCGCGTAATATGTATCAAACAACCGGTCGGTGTCGTGGCGGCCATTACCCCCTGGAACTTTCCCACCGCGATGATCGCGCGAAAGGCGGCACCTGCACTGGCGGCGGGTTGCAGTATTGTCATTAAGCCGGCCTCAGAGACACCCTTGTCGGCGCTTGCCATGGCGGAATTGGCGGAGAGAGCCGGCGTGCCCCAAGGTGTTCTTAGCGTCTTGGTCGGCGCCTCTTCAGAGATCGGTCCCGCACTGACCGATAGTCCGGTCGTCCGGAAACTTACCTTTACGGGCTCGACGGAAGTGGGGCGTCGTCTCGAGCAGGCCTGTGCAGCGACGCTCAAGCGAACGTCTATGGAGTTAGGAGGCAACGCACCGTTTATCGTATTTGAAGATGCGGATATCGATGCCGCGGTGCAAGGCGCACTGATCTCGAAGTACCGAAATAGCGGGCAAACCTGCGTCTGCACTAACCGAATTTTGATTCAAAAGAACATTCACGACGAGTTCGTTGAGAAGCTGGTTGCAGCGACGGCGGAACTCAAGATGGGTAATGGGCTGGATGCGGGAGTGCAGCAGGGGCCGTTGGTCAATTCTGGTGCGGTGGATGACGTGGATACACTGGTTAGATTATCAACTGAGGCGGGCGCCGAGGTTGCATTAGGGGGAGCGCGGTCTGATCTTGGGCCTTGCTATTACCAACCCACTGTACTGACTGCGGTAACGCCCGAAATGGCGGTGTTCCGGAATGAAATATTTGGTCCTGTTGCACCGGTGCTGTCGTTTACTGACGAGGAGCAGGCGATTTCGCTGGCCAATGACACTGAATTCGGACTCGCCTCGTACTTTTATACCCGGGATATTGGACGGGTCTGGCGGGTAGCTGAGGCGCTGGATTACGGAATGGTCGGTATCAATGAGGGCATCATCTCCAATGAGATGGCACCCTTTGGAGGGGTGAAAGCGTCCGGCTCTGGGCGGGAGGGCTCCAAGTACGGTATCGATGACTACCTCGAGATCAAATACATCTTGATGGGTGGGCTTGATCGCTAGCGGGCGCGACGCCGGCCTGCATTAGAGCGGGCGATAGTGTGGCAATGCACTGATTTGAGTAACAAGGGAAGGGTAATGACGATAGATCTTAATGAGTTTCGACAGACTCTGGGTCGGTTTGCTACCGGCGTCTGTTTGGTGACGGTAAGCGATCCTGAGCTGGGACCGCTTGCGACCACAGTGAATTCATTTTCTTCAGTCTCTCTCGATCCAGCCCTGGTGCTTTGGAGTATTCAAAATAGTTCCGACCACGTGCAGATTTACACCGAGTGTCAACACTTTGGCATCAGTGTTTTGAGCGAGGAGCAGGCGGGGCTATCGGGACATTATGCCCAGCGTGGGGGACACGAAGCATTGCCGGAGCACTTTTCTATCGGTTCGCAGGGTGAGCCTCAGCTGATCGACGCACTGGCTCACTTCAGTTGCAAGACCTACGCGGTTTATCCCGGGGGCGATCACCAGATTATTGTCGGCGAGGTTGTTGCCTTTGGATCCACGACGGCAACGCCGCTCATTTTCTTCAGTGGTGGATATCGTTCATTGAGCGAACAATAAGCTCTGGGGCTATGCCCCATTCAAAAACGTCTCGTGATCGATAATACCCAGTGCTCTGACATCGCGCAGGGCATCCGCATAGGCGATCAGTAAGTTTAGGGCATACTCGCTACGCGCAGCGAATTCAGCATGCAGGATTTCATCGTTGAGGGTCTCGTTTTCATTGCAGATGGCCTTTACCTGTCGTGCGATGAGGTTCTCGGGTAGCCAACACAAACGATTGTTTTTGTAACTGCTCATTCTCAGCTCAGCGATCACGTAGGCGCCACCATCGGCTGCCGAAACAGCGCAAGGTAGGGCGGGCTTATGGGAGAGCTCACCGCTCGCAGGCCAGAGCAGTAAAAAGTTTTTTAGCGCAGCCGGGACCATGCCGTGCCACTCGGGTGCGATCATTACGAAGGCATCGCTGCTATCAAGCTGTGCTTTGAGCGCGGGTAGCTCGGACCACTGCTCGCCTTGAGTCCATAGCGTCTCATCCCATAGAGGCAGTGGGGTTTTTCCCAAATCCAGTGTCCAGGTGTCTACGCCGCTGCGCCGCTCAAGCGAAGCCGCAATAGAGTGGCCTACCTTTGCACTCTGTGAATCCTTGCGGTGGCTGCCAACGATAATGCCAATTCGCATATCAGTCGTGCTTAGCCAGCGAGTTCTGCGTTAAAAAGCGCCAGAGTGCGTGCTTTCGCCAGCGTTGCTGCAGAGGCGTCGTAAGAGCCGCGCTGGTCGCAATTAAAGCCATGATCCGCGGCATAGATGTGAACCGGCAGGTCGGGCTGTTTGCTCTGTAGCGTGGCCACCGAATCCATGGAGATGTGCGCGTCGAGTTCGCCAAAGTGAAGAATAATAGGAGACCTCGGTGTCAGTTCGGCGTTGTCTGGTATTCCGCCGCCGTAGTAGGCAGATGCCGCTGCGACATGCTCCAGGTTGCAGCTGGATAGCCAGGTGAGCAAACCGCCAAAGCAATACCCGACAACGCCGACCTTTCCGTGCTGCGCGGCAACGTCTATGGTCGTCTGCAGATCTGCTAATGTCTGTGCCATGTCGAGTTTTTGAAAGGCCAACTCAATTCCGGTACCCATGTCTTCCTCGGTATAGCCCAACTCTACATTGCGCTCGAGGCGATCGAAGATGGCTGGCGCAATCGCGTAGAAACCCTCGCTAGCATAGCCGTCGACGACCGACCGAATGTGAGAGTTCACACCGAATATTTCCTGAATTACCACGATGGCGCCCTTGGCTGCCCCAGAAGGACTCGCGGCGTACGCGCCCAGCTCAAAACCGTCTGCGCAGGTGATGGTAGTAGCGGCCATGTTGGTCTCCTTGTGGCGCTTTATTCCTCAGATGGGTCGCCATTGTGAACGCAGTGGCCCGGGATTGGAAACCCCACCTGCAGGTGCAGATTGGCGGCCGTGTGAAATTGGTTCTGATGTGTCGCTGTTTTCAATCTAGGGGCCGGCGATTAGACTTTGCCGTACATGATAATGGGTGTCCCCAAATGGTGCCATTGCAGACAATGATTACCGCAACGGAACTGTCAGGATTGCTTGAGCGTCGCGACGTTAAGGTGCTGGACGCTTCCTGGTATCTCCCCACAGAGGATCGCTGCCCACTTCAGGAGTTTGCAGAATGCCGGATTCCTGAGTCTCGATTTTTTGATATTGATCGAATCGCTGATCCTAGCCACTCATGTCCCCATATGTTGCCGAGTGCGCGGCAGTTTGCGGAGCACGTCGAAGCGCTAGGTGTGGGAAGTGAAGATCTGGTGGTGCTCTACGATCGCAAGGGGCTGTTCTCGGCACCGCGTGCCTGGTGGATGTTCCGCGTTTTCGGTCATGATCAGGTGCGCATATTGGTGGGAGGATTCAATGCTTGGCGGTTAGCCGGTCTCCCGACAGAGTCAGGTGAGGTTTCTGTAGGCGAGGCAGGATCGCGCTTTAGGTGCGATTACCAGCCGCAGTGGGTCGCAGATAAACAGCGCGTGCAGGCGGGAATGGGTGCCACTGGTTTACTTACGCTAGATGCGCGTTCTCCGGCGCGGTTTGCGGGGGAAGAGCCAGAACCTCGACCGGGCGTTCGCCCGGGCCACATACCCGGTTCGCGAAATCTGCACTATGCGCAGGTCGTTGCTGACGGAGGGCAGGGCCTCAAATCAGAAGCGGAGTTAAAACGGCTTTTTGCGGATGTGGGTATTGATCAGGTCGATACAGTGATTACCACCTGTGGGTCCGGTATTTCAGCCTGCATATTGGCTTTGGCGCTGCATGAGATCGGTCGATCACCGATTTCGGTATACGACGGTTCCTGGGCAGAGTGGGGCGCCGATTTGTCCTGCCAGGTTGAGAAAGGGTGAGAGAAGGCGCCCAGTCTGGTATCTTCCCGCGCTCCCCGTGTGCTGAATAGAGATGAATAAACGTTACGTCATTGGTAATTGGAAAATGCATGGCAGCCTTTCCAAGGTAGCTACCTTTTCCCAGCAGCTGCGCATTGCGCCGGCGACCGATGTGGTGGTGGCGATTGCACCTCCCTATCCCTATCTGGGTGCATGTGCAGATTTGCCCAGTGGGTGTGGCCTGGCTGGACAAGACTGCTCGGCACACAATAGCGGTGCGCATACGGGAGAGGTGTCTGCCAGCATGTTGTCGGAGTGGGGTTGCCAGTGGGTCATTGTGGGTCACTCGGAAAGGCGCACTGACCTTGCAGAATCGGATCAGCTGATTGTGGCCAAGCTGAGTGCAGCGATCAGTGCCGGTCTTACGCCTCTTTTGTGCGTTGGCGAAAGTCTGACTGTGAGAGAGTCGGGGCAGGAGGAGGCCGCAGTTCGGGCACAGTTGCAAGCGGCCTTGAGTGATATACCGCCGGCCTCACTCCTAATTGCCTATGAGCCGATCTGGGCAATCGGCACTGGGGTGACGGCATCACCTGAGCAAGCGGATGCCATGCATGCAGTGATTCGGAATGAGCTGACGGGTCTGATGGACGATGGCGCTTCAGTGCCCCTGCTCTACGGCGGAAGTGTTAATCCAGACAATGCCGGTGCCCTGTTTGATTGCCCCCACGTAGATGGAGCGCTGGTGGGCGGCGCATCACTTGATGGGACCTCCTTTTCAGAGATAGTTGAGGCCGCGCAGGCCAGCCTGAGGCAGTAATATGCAGATAGATCCCAATACCCCGGTGTTGCTCGGGGCGGGGCAATTTACTGAGCATCTCGATGCTAATTTCATCGGCATGATGCCGGAAGATCTAGCCGCCAAGGCTTGTGAAGCTGCGTTGGCCGATACGGGCGCTGGGGACGCACTCCGACAAATGGTTGATCGCCTCGTGTGTGTGAGGATGTTCGCACATTCTGTGCCGGAACCGTTCGTGCCTACCATAGCCCCGTTTGGTCACAGCACCAGTCCTCCTTTGTCGATCCTCAATCGTTTGCAGCTACCCAGTGCGAGTGCAATTTATACGCGCGCTTGCGGTGATGAGCCGCAGCGTCGGGTTTTTGAGTTGGGTTCAGCAATTCAGAAGGGCGAGATCAGGGCGGCGATGATTTGCGGCGCTGAAGCACTGGCAACTTCCCGCCACTTTCAAAAAGTCGGGATGACGGTGGATTGGAGTGATTCACCTGAGGGAGAAACCGATGATCGCGGTCCGGGCTTGGAGTTATTGTTTGATCCAGAGTTTAATCGCCATGGCGCATTTGCGCCCATCGATATTTATCCGATACAGGAGCAAGCGCGTCGCGGAGAGCTGGGGCTAGACAAGCGCAGCTATCGTGATCAGCTTGCTCGCTTAATGGGTCGCTTTAATGAGGTCGCTGCTGCCAACCCCTTCTCCATGTTTCCAGCGCCGATGTCTGTTGACGAGATCGGTTCGGAGACGTCGACTAACCGACTGATTGGTGACCCACATCTAAAATCCATGGTGGCGAAGGATGGCGTTAATCTGGCATCGGCATTGGTATTGACAAGCTTTGCTGTCGCCGAGTCCCTCGGCGTCTCTGACAGGGCGGTGTATTTGCATGGTCATGCCGCCGCCTCAGAGCCCGCAGTGCTGGCACGACCGTCGCTCGGTGGCGCAGCCGCCATGCAATATGCGTATGAGGCTGCTTTGGCAGGCGCGGGGGTAACGTCAGGCCAAATAGGCGCAGCAGACTTATATTCCTGTTTTCCCATAGCGGTATGGGTGGCGATGGACGCTTTGGGGCTGACTTTGGATGATCCGCGCCCGCTGACACTGACCGGTGGGCTGCCCTTTTTCGGCGGCCCTGGCAACAACTATTCAACTCATGGCATAGCTGAAATGGTGCACTGGCTTCGCGGTCAAAAGCGGCCAAGTTATGGCGTCGTTGGTGCGAATGGAGGCTTTCTCTCCAAGCATGCGGTTGGTGTTTATGGCAATGTGGGCACCGCTTTTCCGGATCCCGTTCCAGAACCCTCCGTAGTCGATGCGGTGGAGATCGTCGAGCGGCCCGACGGGCTTGGCATCATTGAGAGCTACACCTTTCAAATAAAAGGCAATCAAGCGCGTGCCATTGTGGTGGGTCGGCAAGCGTCGGATCAGCGGCGTTGGGTGGCAGTTGCTGACCCGGAGGACAGCGACCTACTCGCATGGTTCAGAGACGGTGATCCATTGGGTGCCGAGGTTGAAGTCAGGCCGGGTGAGAGGAATGTCGTGCGCAGACGCACCCAATAACAGTTTCAATTTAAGTGAAAAAAGGGAGTTAACCTATGGATATGAATGGAAAAGTTGCAGTTGTTACTGGCGGTGCTTCCGGCATCGGCCAAGCCGTGGCAAGGCGGTTGGCAGAAGCCGGTGGTAAAATCGCCATCTTTGACCTGAATGAAGATGCGGGTCAGGCGATGGTCGCGGAATTAGGCGTCGACAACTGTGTGTTTGCCAACGTCAATGTGGTCGACGAAGCATCTGTGAAAGCCGGTATTGAGGCTACGGTCACGGCGTTGGGCGCAATTCATGTGAACGTCAACTGCGCCGGTATCGGGAATGCCGCAAAAACTTTGGGCAAAAATGGCCCCTTCCCACTGGATCTCTGGAACACGGTCATTGCAGTCAATCTCACCGGCACTTTTAACGTGTTGCGGCTGTGTGCAGAGGTCATGGCGAAAAACGAGCCGATGACTGATGACGGCGCCCGGGGAGTCATCATCAACACCGCCTCGGTCGCTGCTTACGAGGGGCAAATGGGACAGGCCGCTTACAGCGCTAGTAAGGGAGGCATCGTGGGCATGACGCTGCCCATTGCGCGCGACCTTTCGACAATAGGCATCCGCGTAAACACGATTGTGCCTGGTTTGATTAACACCCCCTTATTTAACGGTCTGACTCCCGAGTTTGTAGAGTCGCTTTCGCAGTCGGTACTGTATCCGAAGCGACTTGGCAGACCTGAGGAAATTGCCCAGTTGGCCGCGGCGATTATCGATAATGACTATATTAACGGCGAATGTATCCGCATGGATGGTGGCATTCGCATGCAACCCCGATAAAAGGAGAGGGATCATGAGCGAAGAATCAACAGTACTTACTGATGACGCCGATGGCGTGCTTGTCATTACGATCAATCGCCCACAGGCAAAGAATGCAGTCAACCGCTCGGTTGCCGAGGGCGTCGCTGCAGCACTAGACCGTCTCGATAACGATGAGGCGCTTCGTGTGGGCATTGTAACCGGTGCCGGGGGCACGTTTTGCGCCGGTATGGACCTTAAAGCATTTGTGTCAGGCGAATTTCCGGCCGTCGAGGGTCGTGGTTTTGGCGGGATGACAGAGCGCTCTGCAGACAAGCCGCTGATTGCTGCGGTGGAGGGTTATGCTCTTGCGGGCGGCTGTGAGTTGGCAATCGCCTGCGATCTTATTGTTGCCGCCGATAATGCCAAGTTCGGGATCCCTGAGGTGAAGCGCGGCCTGGTCGCGGCGGCGGGTGGCTTGGTGAGGTTGCCGTCACAGATCCCTTATCGTGTCGCAATGGAGCTTGCGCTCACCGGCGAGTTTATGGGGGCTGATCGGGCAATGGCAATGGGCTTGATTAACCAGCTCACGGCGCCGGGTGAGGCGCTCGCTACCGCTCGTGCATTAGCCGCGCAGATCGCGGAAAACGGACCGCTGGCAGTTAAGGTAAGTAAGGCCATCATTAAGGCATCACGAGACTGGAGTGACGACGAGGCTTTCACCAAGCAGCACGCCTTAACACAACCGGTATTTACCAGCGAGGATGCGATCGAAGGTGCAACTGCGTTTGCCGAAAAACGTAAGCCCCAGTGGACGGGTCGTTAACGCGTGGCGGTCGGCTAGCAAGATCTGGCCCGTGGCGGACCGCGAGCCGGTGTTTTTTGATATGGGGGTGAAAGTATGAGCAATACTGAATTTGATGCGCTTCGCAAGGTGCTCGCTCACGATCTAATGCAGGTCTATGTGCGGCTGGTTCTGCTGCTCGCAGTGGTCTGGTTTTCTGCAGAGACTTTTGCGCCATTTCTTCCCCTGATTTTATGGTCTGTGATCCTGGCCGTATCGCTCAATCCGCTCAATCAATGGTTATCTCGCCACCTGCACATTGGCGTGGGTAAATCAGCGTTCGTATTTGTTGCGCTAGGACTGATGATTGGCGGTGTGCCGACGGTGCTGTTGGGCGTGTCTTCTGCGGATCATCTAAGGGAATGGATCGCGATACTCAGTGAGCAGAGCATGATGGTTCCCGAAGCTAACCCTCAGGTAGCGACGTGGCCCTTGGTGGGTCCTGCGCTGTATGAGTTGTGGCAGAGTGCTCACGAGGATTTAATGTCAGCCGCCAAAATTGTTCAGCCTCAGTTGCTCACGGGGGGGAAAGTGCTGCTGGGTGCTGTCGGCAATACCCTGTTGGCTCTTGTCCTTTTTTTCGTCGCCCTGCTGATTGCAGGGTTTATGATGGCTTATGCAGAACAGGGGGCCAATCAGGCGCGCCGTATGCTGGCGACCTTCACGGGTGCCACCCGTGGTGAGGAAATTCAGGAGCTGGTTGTGGCGACGGTGCGATCGGTTTCAAATGGTGTCGTCGGCGTGGCATTTTTGCAGGCGTTGGCGCTCGGTATCGGCTTTCTTATCCTCGGTGTTCCCGCCGCAGGTCTATTGGCATTACTAGTATTGTTTCTTGGGGTGCTGCAGTTGCCCAGCTCTATCGTGGTTTTGCCCGTCATTGCCTGGATTTGGCTGGTCAGCGGAATTCCCACAATCGCGGCGGCGTTGGGTTCTGCTTACCTGATGGCGGCGGGCTTGGCTGATGGGATTCTCAGGCCCTACTTACTAGGGAGAGGCGTAGAAACACCCATGCCAGTTGTATTGATTGGCGCCTTAGGTGGCATGGCCGCAGAAGGCTTAATAGGCTTGTTTGTCGGTGCGGTAGCGCTATCGGTGGGTTACAAATTGCTCATGTCTTGGGTAGAACATAGCGTATCTGAGCAGCAGGCTTTGGAAGCCAGCGCAGGATCTTCGGGCGACTGAGATGACGATACGCGTGGTCCGCAAGCAACTGCTTGCCGTATCGCAGGAGTATTATCCGCAATCTAAGAATACGATGAATATTATTACGTTTTACATAGTGATGGCCGCCGTGCTGTCGGTGACGCTGACGGCGTGCGTCGCACCGGATGGCAAGGTAGAGGCACCGGTGAGGATCCAAACCAGTTCTGGCCAGGTCTCGGCTGAGATAGGGCCCGAGGGAACGTTGGTCTATCACGATATCCCGTTCGCGCAGCCGCCGGTGGGCGCTTTGCGATGGGCTGCTCCCGAACAGCTGGAAACGCCAGACAAGGATATACAGACACAGCAAACAGCCGTCATGTGTCCGCAGCCTCAGAGTATGGCGTCGGGTCTAGATGGCGGTGAATACCATGGCTCCGAGGACTGCCTCTATCTTGATATTTATGCGCCTGGCGAAGCGATCTCCGGTGGCTCGTTGCCGGTCATGCTGTGGATTCACGGCGGTAGCAACCTAACGGGACATAAAGGTACGTATGACTTCTCGCGATTGGCAGCCCGTCAGCAGGTTGTCGTTGTAGTCATCAATTACCGATTGGGGCCCCTTGGTTGGTTTGTGCATCCTGCCATTCAGGGCCCAGATCTTGAAACCTTGCCCCTGGCTAATTTCGGCACACTCGATATGGTTGAGGCTCTGCGGTGGACCCAGCGCAATATCAGCGGCTTTGGCGGTGATACGAACAATGTCACTATTTTTGGCGAGAGCGCGGGCGGCAGAAATGTCTATAGCCTGCTCGCGTCGCCACTAACGGATGGGCTGTTTCACAAGGCCATTGCTCAGTCCGGGCATATTAGAAGTTTTTCCCCTGCGCAGGCGTATAACGCGGGTCGAGAGTTCGCCCATGTTGATCGCGGTAGCTGGGAGGTAGTCGATGCGCTTGGCCTGACTGATGGCGATGTCAATGCTGAAACCATGCGTGCGATCAATGCAGAAACACTGTTGAGAGCGTACTATGAGTTGGATGAAGACCACGCCCAACCTGCGGTTATCAATGACGGTGTGGTGATTCCCTCGGAAGGCTTGTTGGCGGGACTCGGTAATCCCCGATACGCAAAAAATATCCCGGTCATGGCAGGGACGACACGTGATGAAATCACCCTCTGGGTGGGTTTGAATCGCTATTACGTCGATGTCAGCTATCCATTGACGCGACTCCTTCCCGCCAAATTAAGTATAAAAGATCCCGATCTTTATCGGTTTTGGGTCGATATGCGCTCGCGCGGATGGAAACTGAGTGCGGTCGATGATCCCTTCCATATGATGGAGCAGGCAGGATATACGGACCTATACGCCTATCGTTATGACTGGGACGAGCAGGCCGATAACTTTTTGGTGCGTTTCTCAGAGATTCTCGGCGCCTCACATGCCAGTGAGATCGCCTTTATCATGGGCGCTCCAATGTACGGCGAGATCGGTGACTTCATGTACCCCGATACGGCTTCGGCTCGAGAAATGACTGACATCATGATGACAGCATGGGGTGCGTTTGCCAGAGATGGTGAGCCGGTATTGCCCCAGGGACTGCGTTGGCCACGATATGACCCAAGCCACCCGGCTTTTGTAAGGTTGGACGTGGGCGAAGGGCTCGGGGTCAGTGATGATGTTCCCGATCGTGAACAGTTACTTAATCGCATTGGCGCGAGTGCTGTAGTCTCCGAGCTGGAGCGCTGCCTCTTGGCATGGGAAATGGTTACCGCGGTGGGTGATCCCGACTACCGTATCTATACTGACTGGCAAAGCGGGCGGTGTGCTGGTGTCGATGCGGTTGCGGAGAAGCGTCGTATCCGAGCCGAGTTGGAGGCCAAGTACGGCAGCATTTACTACCCCTGATGACAAGAGTCATTGCCATCTCGGGTGGCTCTGGTAGCGGTAAATCCACGCTGGCCTCAGCACTCCTCGACGCTGTCGGTCCGAGTGATGTAGAGGTCCTGCCGCTCGATGCCTATTACCACGACCTGGCGCACTTGCGACTTGCTGATTGT
>Ga0209374_1001713_pt1 | contig 20705 bp, 21 predicted proteins | sample SaaInlLV_DNA_10m_FD_184683 | JGI IMG/M metagenome (GOLD analysis project Ga0209374, IMG submission 184683) | Marine microbial communities from expanding oxygen minimum zones in the Saanich Inlet - SI075_LV_DNA_10m (SPAdes) (version 2) | ecosystem: Environmental > Aquatic > Marine > Unclassified ... | reverse complement strand
TTGGCAAGATCGTTGCCTTGCTTGCCGTCGAAGTTCACGCCCAGGACGGAAACGTCTTCTCGCTCGTCAAGTCGGCGCAACTCAGGAATTTCTTCGCGACAGGGTTTGCACCATATCGCCCAAAAATTCACGACCTTCCAGCGGCCTGATTGTGTCATCGGAGCGTCCGACGTACATCCTATGCAGCTAAGACAGAAAAAAATGAGGACCGTTGCACGCATCGTGGGTCACCTTTGAGAGCGCGATGATTATAGCGCGCTCTGAACCTTTGCGTCGGCATGCTAAAATGACCTCATGATGATGCAGTTTAGAGGTAGTCAGTGACCGATCCTTATGTGTTGATTTTATATTATTCGCGGCATGGCTCTACAGAAGCAATGGCCCGTCAGGTTGCACGCGGGGTGTCTCACGTGAAAGGCGTTGAGGCGAGGCTTAGAACGGTTCCAGCCGTTAGCGCCGAAACAGAGCGGCCGATAATTGCTGATGTGCCCGATGAGGGTCCTGTGTATTGCGATCACGAGGACTTGAGCGGATGTGCAGCGCTGGCGCTTGGCAGTCCGACCCGTTTTGGCAACATGGCGGCCGCATTGAAGTACTTCATCGACAGTACGTCTTCTTTGTGGATCAGCGGTGCGCTGATCGATAAGCCCGCCGGTGTTTTTACCTCGACAGCATCACTTCACGGTGGCCAAGAGAGCACGTTATTGAGCATGGCCTTGCCGCTTATGCACCATGGAATGGTCTATGTTGGCTTGCCCTACAGCGCGCCTGAGCTTCAGGCTACTCAGTCTGGCGGAACCCCCTATGGTCCTAGTCATTGGGCGCAAGCAGGGGCGTTAGATGGACAGCTTTCCGAGCACGAGGCGTCGCTTTGTCAGGCGCTAGGGCGACGACTCGCGCGCTTTGCATTAATGGAGGTGCCGGCATGATCGAACGTGGAGTTTTGACCGGTTGTTTGTGGATTGCCCTCTGGGTGCTCAGTGGTGCCTTGGTACTCCAGGGAGGGCTTGAGTTGCTGCAACTCGGTGCGCGTTGGCCGGTTTGGGTTCTGTCAGTGCTACCGTTACTTGTGTTTCTCGTCGGTGTCGCGAAGGATAACCTTGTCTGGCTGATTTGGTATTGCTTGCTGCTGCTGTTTTATTTTATCAGTGCAGTTGAAGACACTTTTGCTCGCCCCAATAACATCATTGTCGTGAGTGGTTTGGTCATTACCGTACTGCTCTTTTGTGTGTGCACCGCCTACCTTCGATTTCGCGGTCGAGAAAAACGTGGGATGAACCCCTTTAAGGACTAAGACATGGATTTGTTAAAGGCCATATGGCGCATTCTTTCCGGTATCAGCAAGGCCATCACGGTTCTGGTTCCGCTGGTGTTTGTCGGTGTTTTCCTCGTTGCCTTGTCGGTCGGTGTGTCTGAGGGAACGCCTACACCGCTGCCGGAAAAAGCGGGTCTACTGATCGCGCCAAGCGGCACTCTGGTTGAGAGTAGAGCGCCGCTAGAACCGCTGGATGCGTTGTTCGCAAATGATCTTGCGGGCGAGACACTGCTTGCGACCGTGATCGAAGGTATTGATGCGGCGGCTCAGGATGATCGAATCACCTCAGTCGTATTGAATCTCGAAAACCTAATGGGTCCGTCGACGAGTCAAGCGATGGAGATCATCGAGGCGTTAGACCGGTTCTCAGACAGTGGTAAGCCTATTGTCGCTGTTGGTGATTACTTTACGCAGTCTCAGTACCTTCTCGCCTCGCAGGCGGATGAGATTGTCTTGCACCCCGAGGGCGGTGTCAGCCTCATGGGGTTTGGCGTCTACCGCACTTACCTAAAGCAATTCCTGGATAACGTAAAAGTGAACTTCCATGTCTTTAGGGCAGGCGATAATAAGTCTGCGGTCGAGCCTTTTATGCGTGACGATATGTCGGCGCAAGAGCGCACGGTCGTGGGCAAATGGTTGGACAGCCTTTGGGGCGACTACACCGCTGTTGTAGAGGCAGGTAGAGGCAAGGAGCTGGGTGACGTCACTCGCTTTGTGAATGATTTTCCGAGTCGACTTGAGTCACACGGTGGGGATTTAGCGCAGACCTTTTTGGCTGAGGGCTACGTGGATAAGCTCTTACATGGTGATGAACGTGAAGCGCACATCTTGAAGATCGTCGATGCCATGGACGCAGACGGTGAACTGGAACTTGTCAGCCTCAAACGTTACGTGGCTGATATACGAGAACCTATTGATAGCGAGATGCCGTTGATTGCGGTTGTGCCGATTGAGGGTACGTTGGTGCCGGGCAGCAGTTCACAGGGCTCAGCGGGCAGTGACACGGTCGTCGAGCAGTTGGAGCGCGCCGTTGAGCACGAGGCTGCGGCTATTGTCTTGAGAATTAACTCGGGGGGTGGCAGCGTGTTTGCATCCGAAGTGATTCGCTCAAAGGTCAATTCTATAGCCGCTGATGGCGTTCCCATTGTCGTTTCCATGGGTGGGGCGGCCGCCTCCGGAGGCTACTGGATCGCTGCTGCGGCGGATGAAATTTGGGCCATGCCAACCACAATCACAGGCAGTATTGGCGCTTTTGCCGTTTTCCCAACGATTGAGGGTGTCTTCGATTATGTGGGTGCGACGGTGGACGGCGTAGGCACAACTGCAATGGCCGGTAGTTTTGATCCTAGTCGAGGGCTGGATAAGAATTCAGAGCGAATCTTTCAGGCGGTTATTAACGGCGTTTATAAAGACTTTTTGTCGCTGGTTTCTGTGTCGAGGGACATGAGCCTTGCCGAGGTGAATGCGCTTGCGGGTGGCAAGGTTTGGATCGGACGAGACGCTAAACAGATTGGACTGGTTGATCAGCTGGGTGGTCTTGATGATGCAATCTCTGCTGCTGCTGCGCTTGCGCAATTAGACGCTTACGAGACGAAACGTTTCGGCATGCCCATTACGCCTCAGCAGCTCATACTCGAAGAGATAGGAAACAGCTTTGGGGTCTCAGTACCCGAGCGTGTGGGCACAGCACTGGCCTGGCTTGCACCCATTCATGAGCCGCTCGTCATGATGTCGCAGTTTAAAGATCCCAAGCACACCTACCTGCAGTGCTTTGCCTGTAACTATGCTTACTGACATTGAACTGCCCAATGACGATCGTGATGGTGCGATTGTTGCGGGGACTATTTTACTGCTTCGCGACGCGCAAAACGGGCCAGAAGTACTGTTACTCAAGCGCAACCCTAAGGCAAAAAATATGGGTGATGTTTGGATGTTCCCCGGTGGCAAGGTGGAGGCTGGTGACTCTGCGCCCAAGGAGGTGGAGCAAGCCGCCAATGCAGCGGTACGAGAGTTGCATGAAGAAGCAGCTGTTGTGCTGAAGACTTCGGAACTCATTTGTTTTTCGCACTGGCTAACGCCGGCGGGAATGGCGCGCCGGTTTGCAACCTGGTTTTACGTGGCTCGACTTCCCGCGAATGCGGCCGTCATGGTCGATGGCGAAGAAATGGTTGAGGCACGCTGGGTCAGTCCTCAAGTTGCGATTGAGGAGCATCGGCGGGGCGCGCTTCGATTGCCTCCGCCTACGGTGGTGAGCCTTCAAGACTTGGCGCATTCAACGTCTGTTACGCAGACACTCAACGCGGTTGTGTCGAGGGTGCCACCCTATTTTTTTCCAAAAATCTGCGCTAAAGCGGAAAAAAATGTGGTGATGCTGTATCCGGGGGACGCCGGCTATGAAGACGCTAATCCACAGACCGCTGGCGAGCGCCACCGAGCACAGTGGTCCGATGGTGTGATAGCGTATGAGCGCAGTTACGAGTATTCAAGCCGTTAACTAATTGGGCATCCAGCGAGCGCCGGGGAGCTTGGGTCGCTGCTTTTGCAGTTGTTCCTCGAATAATGATGCAACACTCAGCGCTGCTCCGGCTGATAGACGTCGAGAGATCAGGGTGATTGGAAACACATAAATATCTTCCTCGCGAAAGCGCAGTGCTCGTGAGCGACCTTTCTTGTCTCGGTAAATCACCCAGTCAAAGCCCAGTTCTTCAGCAAGTAGGTCTCCAAAAACGATGCCCAAGGCTTGTTGCGTTTGGACATCTTCGACGTCGACCCAGCGACGGTCGATGATTTCTTGCAGTGTGTCTAGATCGCGCGTGGCAATGCCTGAAACTCGTCGGCCCAGTCGGTTCGCGAGTCCTTCAACGGTTTTTCTCTGTTCCCCCATATATTGCCGGTCGATGGCAGTGAGTGATTGAATTTGGACTCCAAACTCGGAACTCATCGCACTGGGCGCTGTCAAAACGACAACTAACAAAAGCAACAGAAAGCTGACGTCCCTGAGCGTCAGTAATTCAGGTTGTGAAACTGCTCTCGAAATGGATAATTGCCGCACCATGATGATCCTCATCTCGAATTTTCCTATCGCTGGAGTACACCGATGATAACCGGAAGCATAGTGGCGCTGGTAACACCGATGACAGAATCGGGTGACGTCGATTGGCGAACGCTTGAACGACTCATCGATTTTCACATTGAGAATGGCACTGCGGCAATCGGGCTTGTGGGCACGACCGGTGAAAGTTCAACCTTAAGCCACCCAGAGCACCGAGAGGTCATTCGCTTTGGTGTCAGCCATGCGGGCGGCAGAATGCCGATTATGGCCGGTACAGGATCCAACTCCACGCTCGAAGCCGTTGAGCTTACGGTCGCGGCGGCTGAGGGTGGTGCCGACTGCGCATTGTTGGTGACGCCTTACTACAATAAACCCTCGCAAGAAGGCCTATATCAGCACTTCAAGTCCGTCGCTGAAGCCATTAATTTGCCTATTATTCTTTACAATGTCCCCTCGCGAACGGGGTGTGATTTATCGACTGAGACAACGCTGCGCTTAAGTCAGGTGGAGAATATTGTGGGTTTAAAGGATGCCACTGGCGATGTTGCACGAGGAGCATCACTGATTAAGTCACTGCCCGAGGGGTTTGCGGTGTACTCAGGCGACGACAGCACGACCTGTGATTTGTTGGAGGCAGGCGCAAAGGGTTGTATCTCGGTTACGGCAAACGTGGCACCCGCGAAAATGGCGGAAATGTGCCGCTTAGCGCTGCGTGGCGACCATGCTGGCGCGCGAGCTGTCGATGCCAAGATTCGGCCACTGCACAAGACGTTGTTTCTTGAGTCAAACCCGATTCCAGTCAAATATGCGATGGGCCACATGGGGCTGATCGATCCTACTATGAGATTACCGCTGATGCCGCTGTCTGAGCAGTACAGGGGCGAACTGACCAAGGCGATTGAAGAATGCGTAGAGTGAAAACCACATTAGCGGCCGTGTTGATGGTCTGGCTGGCAGGCTGCAGTTTGCTCCCCGAGTCGGGCAGCATCATCCCTTGGGAAACAGAATCTGAGCTTGCGGGAGACTATGAAACAGCGATCGAAGCTGATCCGATGACGGTTCCCCAAGACTTGGACTCCGAGGCGATTCAACAAGCATTCCCGATTCCCGAGGTTGCAGTGAATCTTACGATTCCTGTAACCGGTCAGGCGCCACGACCTGCGCCGTTAACCGCGGGCTCTCAGCTCGATGCGGTGCGTTTGCAGCGGCTTGGTAATAGCAGTTGGGCCGTGGTCAATGTGCCTCCCGGGCAGCTGTGGCCGCAAGTGCGCGCGTTTCTTGTGAGCAGTGGTATTGACGTAGTGGGTGTTGATGCGACGGGCGGATTGATTGATACCGGATTCGTATTACTCGAGGACCGTAGCTTAGAGGCGCGGTTTCGATTTAGGGTTGACTCCGGTGTGCAACGCAACACGTCTGAACTTCATGTGCTGCAACAAAATACGGCCAAGGATATTGATGTCGGTCGCTGGCCAGAAAACTCTGACGACGCCGACCTTGAGCAAACCATGCTTCGCAATATTGCTCAGTTCATCGCTAACAGTGCGGAGTCCGCCCCCGTGTCCATGATGGCGGAAAAAGCCATGACCGGTGCCGGGCGCATTGCACTCGAAGAATCCGTTGATGGTGCACGCCTGCGCCTCGAGCTTCCCTTCAATCGCGCCTGGGCGGCCACTGAAAAAGGGTTTGCCGACGCGGGATTTAGACTCGACGACAAGAATCGCAGTACTGGATTGTTCTACGTTACTTATCTGGGCCCAGAGGGTGAGGACGGTGCTGGATGGTTCGGGTGGATGTTTGGCAGTGAGGACGATGACCCTCTGATCGGTAAGGAGTTCCGGATACAGCTGACAACTCAGACGGTGTCGCAGGTTACCATTAACGTTCTAGGTGCTGAAGGTCAGTCGATCGGACAGTTGGAGCAACAGGGTCTACTGACACTTCTCCAGGGCAATATCACGTAATGTTGCGCCTTGCCTCGGTTGGCTCAGGCAGCAAGGGCAATGCAACGCTGGTGGCGACTGATGAGACCACAATTCTCATCGATTGCGGATTCCCGGTTCGAGAGATGCTTGTACGTTTGCCACAGCTGGGTGTCGATATCTCCGATATTGATGCCATTTTGGTGACGCACGAGCACTCAGATCATATCGGCGGGGTGGCTGCGGTGGCTAAAGCCGCCGGGGCTCAGGTGTTTGCGACACACGGTACCGTGGCGTCAGGAAAGCTCGACGCCGTACGTTCGCTCGTGCGCATCGACAGCGACTCCAGCTTTACGATTGGCGATATCGAGGTCAACGCGGTCACGGTGCCTCACGATGCGCGGGAGCCGGTGCAATACCGCTTTCACTCTGGTCTGTCTTGTGTGGGTGTGCTTACTGATTTGGGTTGGGTCTCGCCTCACGTCTTGGGCGCTTATAAGGGGTGTGATCTCCTGTTGCTCGAGTTTAATCATGACTTGGAGATGTTGCGACGCGGGCCTTATCCCGCGGTCTTAAAACGCAGAGTCTCAGGGGACTTTGGGCACTTAAACAATGAACAAGCGACCACCATGCTGACCGCCTTAGGCGATTTGGCGCCGCGTGTTGTGATCGCAGGTCATATCTCTGAGCAAAATAACTCCGTCGATCGGGTGGCTGAACTCCTAACGCCGCTTGCTGAGCGACAGAACGTGAAGATCATTTACGCAACTCAGACTCAAGGATTTGGTTGGACGACATCTGAGTCGTCCGGCGATGTTTCTCGCGTCGCCTGAGGGGGCTTAAGCTTCCATCGCCGATTCGACCATAAATAACTTTCTGGCTGAAGGCGTATCGCCTCTTCGGACATCTGAGCGTAACGTTCGATGAGTTCATTCTCCGACATGGCGCCTGGTGTCGCACACAACTCGAGAAGCTCTGCCTCATAGTGACCTTGAGAAATCCGTCGTGTCCTCGCGAAATAGACGGGGTAGCGCGTCAGACGAGCAAGCGTTGCAGGTCCCATAAAGAATGCAGTGGGTTGGTTTAAAAAGTCAGTCCAATACGCCACCTCTTTTTTTCCGGGCGACTGATCAGCGAGCAGCGCCAATACTCGATTGGCTCTTCGTGCTTTCAAGACGTATTTCCCGATGGATTTCATTGTCACCAGCGTCCCCCCGAATTTTCCGCGTGACTCCAGCGCAAATCGGTCAGCGCCTTGGTCATGCAAGGGCTTGTAGACGCCATCAAACGGAGCTCTTGCTGCTAAGCTTGCGCGTTGTGTAAGCCACTCCCAGTTGGTGTGGTGCAGGGCGAGTATGATCCCGGGTGCCGGTGTGCCTTCTTCCGACATGAGAGGCTCCCAGCCCTTAAGCGTCATTCTGCGCTCAAGTTCCTCTTTGGGTATACGCCAGGCGTACAGAGCCTCGACCGCGACGTCTGCGAACTGCTGATAAAAGGCGTGGCGTGTTTGCACGTACCACGCTTCGGGTTTGTCGGGAAACGCATTGCGGAGATTGCTGTCGACGGTCTTGACCCGATACCGAAAGACAAACTCTGTCAGCCACGCAAAGACTCGCGCAAGGCCGTAGGAGGTTTTCAGTGGCAGTGCGGCGATTCCGCGATAAATCCAGTAGGTGAGCATCAGCAATGCTCCGGCTTCATAACCTGAACTTGGTCATTGAAACGAGCGAGACTGTGACACTGCAACGCGTCATTGCCCACTAAGTTCACGTGTTCTAACGCCGTTAGATTCACGAGAGGGACGATATCGACAATGAGATTATTATCGAGTTGCAGTTCGATCAGACGCTTAAGACTCGTGATTTCCACAAGATTACGCACCTCGTTGTCCGTGAGCTTGATTCGCTGAAGTGCCTGAAACTGCGAGAGACCCGACAGTGATCGAATGCCAGCATCAGAGCAATTGAGTACCTCAAGTCCGCTTGATGTATAGATCAGTCCGTCCTCAATGGCTTGTGCCACGCAAGATGCAAGTCCGGGGTCAGCTATTTGGTAGTCCTCGAAGAGGCTTCTGGGTGAGTAAAGGCTTCGCTCATTCAGCGTGATGTCATACTTTTCTAACCCGGTGCACGATGTGAGTGCGATCAATGGGGCGATCAATAGGCCAGCCCAAATATGGCCCAGGGACTGAGCCTTGTTAGACTCACTGAGTATCGATGTTGATAAAATTGATACCATGACGAATTCCGCTTGCTGAGTCGGTATGATGCCAGTGCAGAAGGTTAAGTTCGAGATGCACTTGAATTGCGCACGCGAAAACAATCGAATAATTGCTCGGTGAGGAAAGGTGGCCCTAGACCAACTTGAAATAACTCTAAAAAAGCAATGGCGACTTGGGCAGAGTATTCTGCTGTGTTGGGCGTTTGACCCTAACGGCTTGCTCACCATTGTCGTTCCGCATTACTTTTTAGGAAATTTCACGTCACCTAATCACCCCTCAGGAGTCGGAGAACAGAACGAGGATTTCGTTCGAGATTTGATTTCTGGCAGTCGCTTTAAAGCGCACAATGAAATTTTTGAAATCGCCCGTAAGCTCGGGGTGGCGCCAAGTTTTGTTAAGTTAGATCAAGCTTTAACGCAGGACGATGAGGCCGTCGCTCAGATCGATTCCATGATCAAGCGTTACAGTCTCGGTCACGAGGAAAGCCGAGCCGTCGTGTTGTTTGATATTGCCGATTTTTCCTTGTTTCGGCCCTTTGAACAAGCGAGTCAACTCAATAGCCTGTCTTATTCTATGAACTCGGCATATTCCAAGCTCAAGCGCGAGGGAATCGAAGTCAACTTTGCGCGGACCACTACGGGAGATGGGTATTATGTTTGGAATCGAGATTTAGGGGTTTTCCCCAACGTCGACTTACTGACCTTCTTCTTGTTGGTCTTAATCGACAACGCGGTCGCGCGCGAGAAGTCGCAGTTTGGATCGGTGCCCACACTGCGTTCTGCGTTTCATATTGGTAGCCACTACGAGTTATCACAGGCCGAAGGGATCAATCCGACTGTTTTGAGCTATATCGTGGGTGACGTGACCATCAAGCTTGCCCGATTAGTGGAGAGTGTTCCGTCTGAGGGCATACACATGGGTGATTTCTTGGCGCTGCTGCCTGACAGCGATGTCCCTGCAACCCCAGCTGATTTTTTAGGTCACTCGTGTGATGAGCTTCTCGACATGTCCGGTCTACGTGTTGATGAAGGCCGGTTAATGAAGATTCATTTTGAGCCGTGGTCCGCAGGACAGCCCGATGAGCGTCTCATTGAGGTGACGGACAAACACGGTTTGAGTCAGAGTGCGCACAATGTTGGTTTTACCCTTGAGCTTGAAGGTCATACGCTGTCTTTGGGCGTGAGAAATCGCTAATGTCGTGCCTGGTAACGCCTGCCTCTTATGCCGTTCAGTCTCTTGCAAAGTCTGTGGCATTAGACCTAGGGCTGACGTATGTGCATTCGATTGAAGGTCTTGATTCGGGTGTTGCACTGGTTGTCGATACAGACAGGTCATGGCTTCAGCGGCTTCAAAGACCGAGATTGGGCCGAGTCAGCATTGATTTTTCGGCCCCCGAAATGTTGTACCGCCGAAAGTCGGGTCACAATGAACCGCTGGGTCGTGCAGTTGGGGTAAAGCATGATGTAAAACCGCGCGTATTTGATGCAACCGCTGGCCTTGGGCGAGATGCATTTGTACTGGCGGACCTTGGATGTGATGTCGTTTTGTCCGAGTGGTCTGTGCCCCTGGGGTTCCTTTTAAATCAGGCGCGTGAGCTCGCGCTGTTCAGTGCGCATAGAAAGGTGGTTGAGGCTGCAGATCATATGACGGTTGTAACTGGGGACAGTTGCGAACGAGCTCTTCAGGGATTCGACGCGATCTACATTGACCCTATGTTTCCCGAGCGCGGAAAGTCGGCCGCCGTAAAAAAAGACTTGGCGACAGTCCAGGCGCTGTTTACCGATGCTCCGGGCGCGCCGAACGCTGAGGCACTGCTGGCTTGGGCGGTGTCACAGCCCGTTGATCGCGTAGTGATCAAGCGTCCGGTCAAGGCGCCATCGTTAGGGGTGAACAAGCCCTCACACAGCATCACTGGCAAGACCGTCCGTTTTGACGTCATTGTAAAATAAGGGGGGAGACGTGGAAAAGAGTGTCTTATACGTTGGGCGTCACTTGCCGACAGAAGTCGCGACTGCGGCAAAAGCCTCGGGTTACCGATTGGTGTGCGCCAACAGTGAAGGAAATCCAAATATCGAGGGTCTTGCGGATCATCTCCCTGTCGATATAAGGACGGTAGAGGGTCGGGCAAGGTTGATCGATTGGCTTCGCCAAAACGTCGCTCCGGCTCACATTCTTTGCGAACTTCACCCCTTCGACTTTTCAGGAGGCGACAATGAAAGCGGCTCGCTATCCGCCAGCGACTACCTCCAAGGACAGATCGTCGGGATAACCGAGCTCTTGGAAGCTGCCGTGTCTCTCAATCCTGCCTGCCGTTGGCGCTTTATTTCGCCGAGTAACGTCGATGTTTGGTCTCGCGCGAGCGAAGCTTACTTTCGCGTTCTACTCGAAGGTCTTGTAACACTGGTACCCAGCGCTGACTTTGACTTCATGAGCCAGGGCGACGCGATGACGTTCTAGGTCAGAAGTCGCTCCATAATGCCCTCATAAATACGAGCGAGTTTTGGTATGTCCGAGAGCAAGACGTGTTCATTTCTCTGATGGATAGACGCGTTTATGGGGCCCAGCTCAATAATTTGGCTGCCCATACTCGCGATAAAACGTCCGTCGGAAGTTCCCCCACCGGTGCTGAGCTGAGCACTGACGCCCGTTGCGGTCATAATGCTCTCTCTGACAGCGTCTACCAGATCGCCGGGCTCAGTCAAAAAAGGATTGCCACTCAGTTGCCAGTCGAGCGAATAATCGATGCCCGTGGCCTCGAGCACCGTTTCACATTTGGACTGGATTTCATCGGCGGTGATCTCGGTAGAAAACCGGAGGTTAAAAACAGCGACGAGCTCTCCTGGGATGACGTTGGTTGCGCCGGTACCTGAATGAATATTGGAGAACTGGAGCTGCGTTGGGTCAAAGTAGTCATTGCCGCTATCCCAGCTTATCTCCGAGAGCGCCGTCAGTGCTGCAAACGCCTTATGCATAGGATTATCGGCTAGATGTGGATAGGCCACATGGCCCTGCTTACCTTTGATGGTTAGGGTTGCATTAATCGACCCTCGGCGGCCATTTTTAATAATGTCGCCTAAAGTCGATGTGCTGGACGGCTCACCTACGACGCACCAGTCAATGGATTCCCCTCGGCGCTGTAGCGTATCGACAACGTAACGCGTCCCGTGAATCGCAGGGCCCTCTTCGTCTGCGGTAATGAGATACCCGATTCTACCGGTGTGATGCGGATGGTTTGCGACAAAAGATTCTGTTGCCACCACCATTGCGGCAAGACTGGCCTTCATGTCAGCGGCTCCGCGCCCATAGAGAAAGCCCGCGCGTTCGGTAGGAACAAAAGGATCGCTGTCCCAGTGCTCGCGAGGTCCAGGCGGAACCACATCGGTGTGTCCTGCAAAAACTAAGGTGGGTCCGTGAGTGCCGCGCGTCGCCCAGAGGTTGAGTACTTCTTCTCTGGGTAATGATTCGCAATTAAACCCTAATTTTGCCAGGCGCTCTGCGAGTAAAGGCTGACAACCGTCATCGGCAGGGGTTACCGACTGCTTGCTAATGAGTTCTTTGGTCAACGCGACAGAGGGGTGTTCCGAATCAGTTATGGGCATGGAGGCTCTCGTTGAGTTCGATCGCTGTTTTGTTAGTCAGACATTCTACCGAACCTGACTGCGAGTTGCGTCGAAACAAAAGATCCGAGCGTCCCGCTAGATATCGAGCTGCCGTGGTTTCAACGGCCTGCTTTGCGTCATCAAGCACGGTGACTTTAGTGCCCGCTGTAATAAACAGTCCGGCCTCGACGGTGCATCGGTCCCCCAAGGGAATACCCAGACCCGCGTTGGCGCCGATCAGGCACTCCTCGCCGACAGAGATGATCATGTTGCCACCGCCGGACAGGGTCCCCATGGTTGAGCAGCCGCCCCCCAAATCAGAACCTTTGCCGACCATAACGCCGGCCGAAATACGGCCTTCGACCATTCCAGGGCCTGCTGTTCCAGCATTGAAATTAATGAAGCCCTCGTGCATCACCGTTGTTCCAGCGCCAAGATAAGCGCCCAGGCGAACGCGCGCACTGTGAGCAATTCTGACGCCCTCAGGGACTACGTAGTTTGTCATTTTGGGGAATTTATCGACACTTGCGACCTCGAGTACTTGGCCCTTTAGACGGGCACTTAATTGCCGCTCAGCCAGCTCGCTGAGGTCAACAGGGCCTTCGTCGGTCCATGCAACATTGGGTAGCAATCCAAATACGCCCGTTAGATCAGTGCCATGAGGCTTAACCAGTCGATGTGACAGCATATGAAGCTTGAGGTAGGCGTCCTCTACCGACACCGGGGCGACATTGGCTACCAAAGAGGATGCAACAACAGACACAGGGCTTTCACTAAGTCGATCTGACAGCGCCGCCAGCGCGTCATTTCCAGCACTTCGGGCATTATTCGCGAGGGTCTTCAAGTCACTGCGATCCAGTCGACCACGAACGCCGCTGAGTGCGTCTGACAGTGGGCCTGTCACATCGCCAAGGGGTGTGGGGTAAAACACATCCAGTATCGCACCCCTGGTGTTCTCAGAGATGACGCCAAGTCCGAATCCATGCATCTTATCGACCATAATAATCGCTCCTGATTGACAACGGGTTATTGAAAATAAACGCGGTAGGTGTCCGCTTTGAAGCCCACGTCAAGGAGGCTGCCGTGTGAGAGCACTGGGCGTTTGATTAGTGTGGGGTTCGCAATAAGTACGGCCGCCGTATCACCGGACTGCGCTTCATGACGCTCAATATCAGACATATTTTTCCAGGTGGTGCTTCGTTTGTTAACGAGCTTTTCTGCCCCCAATCGAGCGAGCCATTCATCGATCATCGCTTTAGAGGGGGTCGATTCACGCACGTCGACAAACGTGTGTTCAATGTGTTGCGCGTTGAGCCATTGCCGTGCCTTGCGCACGCTGTCGCAGGTCGGAATGCCGTAAATGATTGTTGCCATGAAAATACCTGCTGGTGTTACGGTTTATTAACTTTCTTTGGATGTTTACGGTTGGGATAGCACGTTGTACAAATTTCGCAGACCAGCCCGTTACAGTTGCGTGCCGTGCAGAACTCGCGACCGTAAAAAATAATCTGCAGGTGCAGATCGTTCCAACGCTCACGACGAAATACCTTTTTTAAATCGCGTTCGGTATCTACAACGTTGCGGCCGCGAGTCAGACCCCACCGCTGAGCGAGGCGGTGAATATGTGTGTCCACTGGGAAGCTCGGTACGTCGAAGGATTGTGCCATGACAACGCTTGCAGTTTTATGACCGACGCCGGGAAGTCGCTCCAGGCTTTCAAAATCAGCAGGAACTTCCCCCGAGTGCTCTTCGATCAATATTTCGCTCAGTCGGCGTATCGCTTTTGACTTTTGAGGGGACAGACCACAGGGTTTTATGATCGCTCTAATGGCCTCCGCACTGTGCTGAGCCATGTCAAATGGGTTGTTAGCCAGTTCGAACAAGGCGGGAGTGATGCGGTTGACTCGCTCATCGGTACACTGCGCGCTGAGCAAAACCGCAACGAGCAGTGTGTAAGGACTACTGTGGTCCAATGGGACGGGTGGCTCTGGGTATAGCTCATTTAGCCTTTGGTCTATAAAGTCGACGCGCGCCTGTTTTGATAAGTGACGACTCATAGGCATTAGCCCCGCGACAGCCATGTTGCAATTCGCTCCGCCGCTTCCAGAGTTTCTTGGTGTGTAGCGACTAGGGCCATGCGCACGTGATCGGCGCCGGGGTTTTCGCCGTTGATTTCTCGTCCTAAGAAACTGCCAGGAAGTACGGCGACGTTTGTCTGCTCTAACAATTCGCGCGCAAAAGCGGTATCGCTCATCGGCGTTTTAGGCCACAAATAAAACCCGGCGGGGGGTATTGAGACGGGTAATACCGACGACAGTCGCTGCGTTACGGAGTCAAACTTTGCGCGGTAAAGCTGACGATTTTCCACGACGTGCTGTTCGTCAGACCAGGCCGCGATACTGGCACGCTGATGGTGCAGCGGCATTGCGCAACCGTGATAGGTACGATAACGGCGAAACTCTTGAACCAACTCAGCATCGCCAGCAACGAAGCCCGAACGTAAACCGGGTAAGTTCGAGCGTTTGGAAAGGCTGTGAAAAACAAGGCACTGTTTAAAGTCAGAATTTCCCATAGTCGTCGCGGCTTGCAGGAGACCCATGGGGGGCGACACATCGTCGTAATAGAGCTCGCTGTAACACTCGTCACTCACCAGTATGACGTTGTGCTCCATTGCTTTTTCAATCAGAAAGTGCAGTTCTTTTTCAGGGATGACCGCGCCTGAGGGGTTTCCCGGTGTGCACATAAAGAGCAGGTCGCACTGTGCCCATTCATCCTCTGAGAGTTCGCGATAATTTGCCAGATAATCCAGCTCCGGGGGGCAGGGTATGAACGTTGGCTGAACACCTGCGAGTAGGGCGGCTCCCTCGTAAATTTGATAAAAAGGATTTGGAATGACCACTGCGCCGCGCTGTTGTGGCGTGACAAAAGCCTGAGCAACCGCAAATAAACCCTCTCGCGTCCCGTTCACCGGCAGTACCTCAGTAGCGGGGTCGATGTCTCGCGTGTCAAAGCGTCTTTGGAGCCAAGTGGCGATGTGCTGCCTGAGCTCTGGTAGTCCCCCAATGGTTGGGTATCGGGAGACCTCATTGAGCGAGTTGAAAAGGGCCTCCAATACATGGGCAGGAGGCTGGTGTTTGGGTTCGCCAATGGTCAGAGAGATACGGTCTTTATTGGGACACTCAACGCCGGTCGTGAGTTGCGCGAGCTTTTCGAAGGGGTAAGGGTGGAGCGCGTGCATTCCCGGATTCATGCGGCCACGTCCGTATCAAGCGCTTTACACAGTGCGCTTTTTAGGGCGTTGCAAATCGCGTCATTGTTTAGTCGATTGCCGGTTTGATCCGTGAGAAAGAAAACATCCTCCACACGCTCGCCAAGTGTCTGGATTTTGGCTGCTTGAATCGTGACCGCGTTGTCGTCCAGCGTTTGGCCGACGCGTGCGAGCAATCCGGGTCGATCGGGTGAGCTGAGCTCCATAATCGTCAAATTTCGTGCCGTGTCCTCAACAAACGTGATTTCGGTTGGCGACAGGAAAGAGCGAAGCGAGCGCGTAATGCGCTGATGCGCGGTACTCACCTCTGCTGTGCTCAGTGCCGTGTAAATCGCGTTCTCGATCATGTGCATGGTTTCAGGCGAATTATCGACCGGATTTCCGTCAGCTTTTAAAACGAAAAAGGTATCGAGTGTGGCGCCGTCGGTACCTGAGTATATGCGGGCATCGTTAATACTGAGGTCCATGACCTCCAGGGCCGAGCAGACCCGTGAAAAGACGTTAGCGGTGTCTTCCGTGTGCACAAAAATCTGAGTCGCATTGGCGATTAATGATTCTGACGAATGTTTGAGTAGGACCAGTGGGCCGTCACCCTGATCAAAATCAGCGATCGCTTCCGTATGCCACGCGATGTCCTCGGGGCGCTCACGTAAAAAATAGTCGTGCCCTCTTGCCGCCCAAATTTCCGCGAGTTCGTCATCCAAAAAGCCCCTGAACTCGAGCAGGTGTGTGGCGGCTTTCTTGGTGGCATGGATCACGTCTTCGCGCGCAATTGGATGGGCCAGACCTCGTCGCAGTGCACGCCGAGTCTGCGTGTAAAGGTGCCGCAACAACGAGCTCCGCCAGGCATTCCAGAGCTCTGGATTTGTGCCGTTAATGTCAGCAACAGTCAGCGTAAACAAATAATCAAGGCGCTCTTCGGTAGACACATGTTCAGCGAATCGTTGGATCTCCTGAGGGTCTGAGGTGTCTCTCTTTTGGGAAAATGAACTCATGAATAGGTGATTTTGAACCAACCAAACAACGAGCTCAGTATCCGGCTCGTTAAGGAAGTGACGCTCGCAAAAATGGCGTGCATCAACGGCACCTAATGCTGAGTGGTCGCCACCGCGGCCCTTGCCAATGTCGTGATACAAGGCCGCCACGAACAGTAGTACTGGATTGCGAAGTCGGTGCGCGATTCGCGTCGTTACAGGAAACTTGTCCGTGTAGTCTGCCCTCAAAAATCGACGGCTGTTGGCGATGACCTGCATGGTGTGTGCGTCAACCGTATAGGTGTGGAACATGTCAAACTGCATCTGCCCCACAATCATTTCAAACTCAGGAAGATAACGGCCCAATACACCATGGCGTAACATGCGACGAAGTTGTTTTGTCATCGAATAGGGCGACGAGAGCACATCGGTAAACAAACGGCGATTTTTCGGATCGTCGCGAAACTCGGTATTGATCAAGTCAGCCGAAGCGCGTAACAGTCGAGTCGTCTCTGGATCGATTCGCTGAATACGCTTATCTCGTCCAATCACAGCAAACAATCGGAGTAGATTTGAGGGTGATTGCGAGAAAACGTCTGCGCGTCGAGCGGCAATTCGATCATCGATGAGTTCAAAGTCATCATCTATAACTATAGCGTCGCCGGGGTTCGAGTGACCGAGAGTGTTTTCAAACGTATCAATCAATAGAGCCGTAATGTGCGAGATGGCTTGCACATTTCTAAAATAAGCTTGCATGAACTGCTCTACTGCAAGCTTATCCGCGTCTTTGAACCCCCATTGGCTGGCCAAGGCGCGTTGATGCTCAAATAGTAGGCGGTCTTCTTCCCGGCCTGTAAGTGCGTGGAGCGCAAACCGAACGCGACTGAGATAGTCCTGTCCAGCCTCGAGCAGATCGAGCTCTTCCGTGGTCAAAAATTCGCCCGCGGGCAGTCTGTCGAGCGACGTACCAAAGTGACGCTGGACGATCCAGCCAATCACCTGAATGTCCCTAAGACCACCGGGAGAAGACTTCACGTTGGGCTCTAGACTGTAGCCAGTAAGACCAAACTTTTCGTATCGTGCGGTCTGCTCTTCGATTTTAGCCTCAAAGAACTGTGTGCTGGACCAGATATCGCAGGCGTCAATCTCATTGTGAAGCGCGTCTTTGAGTCGCGGATCACCCGCTAGTAACCGAGTTTCAAGCAACGTGGTCATGACCGTGACGTCGGCAGTCGCCATCTCAATGCAGTCGCTGATGGTGCGCACACTGTGTCCGATGGTCAGTCCTAGATCCCACAGCGAACTGACAAACGCACTGACGAGCGACTCCTTAGCAGTGCCCTCTTCGTTGAGAAGAATTAAGACGTCCACATCGGAGTTCGGAAATAATGCACCTCGGCCATAGCCTCCAACGGCGATGAGCGATGCTTGGGCCTCGTCTAAATCACAAAAACGCCAAAGGCTTATCAGGGCCTCATCAACGGCGTCGCAACGATCACACAGAAGCTCTGTTACCGGGCTGGAAGGGTCAAATCGGGCTGACATCTCACGAGCTGTCTCGTTAAGCTCGTTTCGCAGGTCAGACACTAACTGAGTGAGTGCTGTAGGATTCATGAAATACGGGTGCTTTGGCTTAGGCCTCTAATTACGAGATGATCGCTGAATTGGAGCAGTTTGAGCTGATTTAAGTCAGTCGGTCGGGCTCAAAAGGGCAAGTCCTCCGTCGACCGCTTCGTCAATACTTCACAGCCATTGTCGGTGACCGCAATCGTATGCTCCCATTGCGCGGACAAGCGACCGTCTCTTGTGGTTACAGTCCAGCCATCGCGTGTATTGAGCTTCGTGTGACGTTTGCCGGCATTCACCATGGGTTCAATGGTAAACGTCATTCCTTTCTCAAGCACCATGCCAGTACCTGCTCGGCCGTAGTGAAGTACTTGGGGCTCTTCATGGAAAACTCTCCCTATTCCGTGGCCGCAATACTCTCTGACCACCGAATAATAGGAAGACTCAGCATACTGCTGTATGACCTGACCAATATCGCCAAGGCGTGTCCCGGGTTTCACCAACGCGAGCCCTTTGTAGAGGCACTCTTGTGTAATGTTAATAAGCCGTTCAGCGTGCGGCGCAACTTTCCCGACGGGGACCATAATACTAGTGTCCCCGTGCCAACCGTCTTTGATGACGGTGACGTCGATATTAATAATGTCGCCATCCTTTAACACTTTCGTGTCGGAGGGGATGCCATGACAAATGACATCATTGACAGAGGTGCAGATCGATTTCGGAAAACCTTTGTAATTGAGCGGTGCGGGGATCGCCTGTTGGATGTTCACAATATAGTCGTGGCAAATGCGATCGAGCTCCCCCGTAGAGATGCCGGGAACGACCTGGGGGGCAATCATCTCCAGTACCTCGGCCGCGAGTCGTCCCGCTTCACGCATTCCAGCGATGTCTTGTTCTGATTTAATCGATACGTTACTCACGGTGTTTTATCCACGCTTAATGTCATGTTGGGCTGCAAAGTTCGGTAGTTTACCGCACTCGAGGTGAGTTATTACAGCAAGAGGCTTCAGCACTACTTCTACCTATGGTATAAAGCGCGCCGCTTTCGTGATTACGAAGGCTAATAAGCACGTTCGCTACAAACAAGTTGCCGGGTGCTGGGAGACCAGTTGGACAATTTGAGGGAACGGAAGTTAAACCCAACCTAGAGACTGATTATGACACAAGTAAGCATGCGCGAGTTATTGCAGGCCGGCGCGCACTTTGGCCACCAGACCCGTTTTTGGAATCCAAAGATGGATCAATACATCTTTGGTGCACGCAATAAGATCCACATCATCAATCTTGAGCACACCGTCCCCGCATTTAACGAAGCGCTTGGATTTATTCACAGATTGGCTGAAAACAAAAACCAAATTATGTTCGTCGGCACAAAGCGTGCCGCGGGTAAAATTATCGAAGAGCAAGCGGCGCGTTGTGGAATGCCGTACGTCAGCCATCGTTGGTTGGGGGGAATGCTCACGAACTACAAAACGATCCGGTCTTCCATCAAGCGTCTCCGCGAGCTTGAAGGGCAAGAGCAGGACGGTACGTTCGACAAGCTGACAAAGAAAGAAGCCCTCATGCGGTCGCGCAGTAAGGACAAGCTGGATCGCTCAATCGGCGGTATTAAAGATATGGGTGGTCTGCCCGACGCATTGTTCGTAGTCGACGTTGATCACGAGCGCATTGCGATTACTGAAGCCAACAAGCTCGGTATACCCGTTATTGGTATTGTTGACACCAACAGTAACCCCGACGGCGTCGACTACGTAATCCCGGGCAATGATGATGCGATTCGCGCGATCAAGCTCTACGTGTCTGCCGTTGCTGACTCGGTACTTGAGGGCAAGGGTGTGTTGTCAGAGACTCCGGTTGTCGACGAGTTTGTTGAGGTGGTCGAGTCCGCTGAGCCTACGGCAGATCCTGAAGAGTCAGGTGGCGCAGAGTAAGCAATAAGTCGCCGCGCTCAGCGCGGCTTTTTTTTATTTGGGCTTCGTTTTTATCGAAGACCACAAGATGATCTTGAGACGTTAAAAGGGTGAGATAAATGTCAGCTGCATTGGTAAAGGAACTTCGCGAGCGCACGGGATTGGGGCTGCTTGAGTGTAAAAAAGCGCTGGCGGCTGCGGGCGGTGACGTCGAAGTTGCGATCGAGGAGTTGCGAAAGTCGAGTGGTATGAAGGCCGCTAAGAAGGCGGGTCGCACAGCCGCTGACGGCGTTGTTTCCATGAGAATTGCTGCGGATGGAACCTCCGGTGTGATTGGCGAGGTGAACAGCGAGACGGACTTCGTTGCGCGCGATGAGAATTTTTTAAGCTTTGTGAGTCAGGTGATGGACGCGGCTGTCGCCGCACAAACCGATGACGTGACCGTGATAGCCGGTGGTGATGTTGAAACGTCACGCCAGGCACTGGTGCAAAAAATTGGTGAGAATATATCGGTCCGCCGTATTGCCGCGCGCTCAACAGAAAGTGGTGCTGTGGGTGGCTACGTGCACGGCAACAGTCGAATAGCCGTGTTGGTGGAACTCGAAGGTGGTGACGCGGAACTTGCAAAAGACGTGGCAATGCATGTTGCGGCGGTCAACCCTGCGGTTGTCTCGCCCAGTGATATGCCGGCCGAGTTACTGCAAAAAGAGCGGGAGATCTTCACAGCCCAGGCGGCAGACTCGGGTAAGCCCCCAGAAATTATAGAGAAGATGATCGAAGGACGAGTCCGCAAGTACTTGTCTGAAAATAGCCTCACTGAGCAGGCGTTTGTTAAAGACCCCGACACGACAGTTGGAAAGTTGGTTTCGGCAGCAGGA
>Ga0209374_1001708_pt1 | contig 20785 bp, 18 predicted proteins | sample SaaInlLV_DNA_10m_FD_184683 | JGI IMG/M metagenome (GOLD analysis project Ga0209374, IMG submission 184683) | Marine microbial communities from expanding oxygen minimum zones in the Saanich Inlet - SI075_LV_DNA_10m (SPAdes) (version 2) | ecosystem: Environmental > Aquatic > Marine > Unclassified ... | reverse complement strand
CGCTGGTTACGCTCAGTCGCGGATATGGAAAATTACCGCAAACGAATTGGCCGCGAGAAGCAGGATATTATCCGCAGCGCTGGGGCCAGCGTGGTCGAATCACTTTTACCAGTGCTTGATAACATGAAACTCGGCTTGCAGGCGGCTGAAAATCATCCCGAAGCCAAAGATGTCACCATCGGCTTCAAAATGGTCGATGATCAACTCAAGCGGGCCCTGAGCGAACAAGGCCTCGAAGAACTCATTCCTGACGGCGAAGCCTTCGACCCGAATTTCCACGAATGTATTTCGCATCAGTCATCAAGTGAAGTTGGGGAAGACATCGTTATCCAAACAGTCCGTGCAGGTTACCGCCTGAATGACCGATTGATTCGCGCCGCGAGCGTGATCGTTTCGAGCGGCCCTGAAAAAGCATAACTCTTTCTAGACCAATATGGCACAAGAAGATCTATACGAAACCCTCGGCGTCGCACGCGATGCGAGCACCGATGAACTGAAGAAGGCCTACCGCAAGCTGGCAGTCAAATATCATCCGGATAAAAACCCTGGTGATGCCGTTGCAGAAGCGAAGTTTAAGCAAATCTCCTCAGCTTACGACAATCTCAAGGACCCCGACAAACGTGCGGCCTACGATCGTTACGGACACGCCGCCTTCCAAGGTGGCATGGGTGGCGGTGGTGGCGGAGGTGGCCATGATCCCTTCGACATGTTCCGCGAAGCCTTCGGTGGTCGCGGCGGCGGCGGTGGCGGTGGCGGAATCTTCGATGAATTTTTCGGTGGCGGTGGTGGTGGCCAGTCCGCGGGCGGTGCTGCTCACGGCTCCGATCTGCGCTACGATTTGGAGATCACACTCGAAGAAGCCGTCAAGGGATGCGAGAAAGAGATTCGCTATCGACGCCCGATCGAATGTAGAAAATGTCACGGCGAAGGCGCTGAGCCGGGCTCTAAGAAGGTGACCTGCCCGACTTGTGGTGGCGCTGGGCAAGTATCGTCCAACCGCGGATTTATTAGTTTTCGCCAAGTGTGCCCAAGCTGCCAAGGCGCTGGGCAAACGATCGAAAAGCCTTGCAGTAACTGCCACGGCGAAGGTCGCGAAATGGACACCAGCACCGTCAAGGTTCGTATTCCTGGTGGCGTCGCTACAGGATCGAAACTTCGTTCTGCGGGTAAGGGCGAGGCAGGTCAAATGGGCGGTCAAGCGGGCGACCTTTACATCATCGTACACGTCAAGGAGCATGAACTGTTTGAGCGCCACGACCATGATCTCTTTTGTGAAGTGCCAATCAAGTTCACCCTCGCCGCACTCGGCGGTTCGATCAACGTACCGACCCTGTTCGGCAAGGGCTCACTCAAAATTCCAGCTGGCACACAGACTGGCACGACCTTCCGCCTGCGCGGCCAAGGCGTCCCGCACCTGCGTGGCAACGGTAAAGGCGATCTACTGATTCGCATGCAAGTGGAAGTGCCCACCAAGCTCTCTGCAGATCAAAAGAAGAGGCTAGAGGAGTACGCCGATGCCTGTGGCGATCCGGCTAACCCGATGGGCGAATCCTTTGTCGAAAAGGCGAAGCAATTCTTTCGTTAGGCCGCTAATGCAGGTTTACCAGTTATGGTTCTTTAGTTTTCAGATGATCACGAATTAAAACTGGAAACCAACGACCTGATTACCAAACAACTCTAATACATGGCTTATCCAATCGTAATTCTTGGCTCCGGCCGCGGCTCCAACGCTCAGGCACTGTTGAAGGCAGAAGCCAACAAGCAGCTCGGCGCAGCAAAGGTCGCAGCGATCATCAGTGACCACGAAGACGCAGGCATTCTTGAGTTAGGGCAAAAGTATCAAGTGCCGGCGATCTACATCGATCCGAAGCGTCAGGGCGCCCGCCTGAGCGACGAAGCCGAACAAGCCTATATCGAACGTATCGCATCGTTCTCGCCGAAGCTGATCGTATTAGCGGGCTTCATGCGAATCATCAACCGCCCCTTCATCGAAGCGTTCGAAGGGCGCATGATTAACCTACACCCGAGCCTTTTGCCCAGTTTCCCAGGGATGAATGGCATCGCTCAAGCATTTGATCACGGCGTAAAGCTGACTGGCTGCACGGTACATTGGGTCACACCAGCACTCGATGCTGGGCCGATCATCGACCAGAAAGAGGTTCGTGTCGAAGAAAAGGATACGCTCGAACACCTCGAGAAAAAAGTTCATATCGTTGAGCATCAGCTACTCCCCGATGTCGTCGCACGACTTAGCAAGGGCAAGATTAAGCCGCTGTAACTATATTTCAAAATCGATCATCATGAGTACACAATTCGAACTCCGCACCATCATTCCCGACGAAATGGCTGACCTCCTCGACGGTCACTTTTTCGAAATCGAGTCCGCCCACTGGGGTGTCATGCAAAAAGAGATCAACGATCCCTACGAAGTGTTCGGCATCTTCGCCGACGCCGAGACCGCACAAGCTGCCCTCGCGAAACTGCGCATTGAGTTTCCCACTCTCCCCGAGTCATTTACCGAAACCATCATCGAAGACGCGGATTGGCAAAATGCTTACAAAGAATTCGTCAAGCCATGGAGCGACCGCCAGTTACATTGGATACCGCTCTGGGAACGCGACAAGCTCGAAGTTCCTGCCGACGCTGCAGTCGTCTATCTCGACGCAGGCATGGCCTTCGGCACTGGCGCTCACGAAACCACGCGCCTATGCGCGCGCCGCCTGCAAGACTATCGCGACGCCCATACCAGCGGACTCAACACGCTCAAAGTGATCGACGCAGGCTGCGGCTCTGGAGTGCTCGCACTCTCGGCGTCAGTGCTCGGCTTCAAGAAAATCCTAGGCTTTGACTTCGACCCCGAAGCGATCGTCGTTTGCGAGAGCAACGCCGAAGAGAATCCACACATTACGAAACTCGACTTTGAAGTCGCCGATTTGGAAGATGGTCTCAAAGACCGACAAGCCGATTTACTCTTGGCCAATATCCAAACCGATGTCCTCATCCCACATAGCGATCCCGTCGTGCACGGCGTCAAATCAGGCGGCACACTGGCACTCAGTGGCATTCTCGTTAAAGAACTCGACCTCGTGCGCGCTCACTATCAAGCCAAATTTGCCGAGCTCCGTGCAGAAGACACAATCAGTGTGGATTCCCGCCAAGATGGCGAATGGGGTGATTTGCGCTTTGTGTTATCGTAACACGTGCAGATCAAGGGCCGTGGATTTCGCGCCATTCCGTGCTTGCGGTATAAAACAAGACCCCCACATAATGGGCTCTAATGCAAAGTATTGGCGAACGATTTGAAGAAGCACGCAAACGCAAGGGAATTTCTCTCCGCGAGGCAGCTGAGGCGACTAAAATCCGCAGCGATTTCTTGGGTAACATCGAGCAGAACAAGTTCAATTTCGATCTTCCTGAGATCTACAAGCGCGGATTCCTGAAAAACTACGCACGCTATCTTAAGCTCGACCCCGAAAATATCCTAACTGACTACAGTGCACATTTACTGAGTAAATCGCGTAGCACTAATAAAGGAGCCGAACTATTCGGCAGCATGGATGTCAGAGGGACATCCACTGAAGCAGAGGATCATCAACATGAGGAACCTTCCTACGGCAGGATTTCTGCAAACACTCCCGCTAGCGATGTAGAGGAAGACGAGCCGAATTTTGAAGACGAGAGTGATAAGATTTTTTACATTAAAGCGGGCCTAGTTGCCATCGGCACGCTTGCGCTGGTGGTGGTCATCTTCGGCCTAATTAAAGCGATTTTAGGCAATGGCGACAATGCTGAGATCGAGACCCCGGATTTACGCGATCCTGCTGCAATCACCGAAACCATTGAATCGGCTGAGGCGAGTAATCCTGCAAGCAACGAAGAAAGTATCACTCTGATTGCCAGTGGTAATGTTTACGTACTCGTCAAGCAACGTAACGATAACCAAGAGCTCTTCCGCAAAACACTTAGTGAAGGGGAAACTATCACCCTCGCAAAGAGTGGACCTATCGACATTTTATTTACCGCAGGTGAAAACTTAGTAATCGTCAATCCGGCGGGCGAAAAGCTACGTCCCAAAGGTGAAGGCACTGCCAAGATTTCGATTCCCTAAGGGATTGGATTTGTCGGGCTTGAGAATTGCTCAATGCCGCATCAGAGATGATTCGTGGAGGGCAACGCTCCGTCGTTGCCACCTAGTTGCGAATCGTTACAATCGACACACGGAAATGACGGAGCATTTCCCTCCAACATTTACATGCGAAATGGTATTAAACGATTTCTCGAAGGGAAACGTGTCACGGCAACAGAGCGCCGTGACGACAAACCATCCACGCCCCCTACTCCGCTACTCCGCACCTGGTCGGGCGTAGCCCAATAGGCTTGCCCAACACTTCACCATACACAAAGGCAGTGCGAGCTGCGATGGGATCGCGCAAGACTGATCGAACCGAACCAGCAGGAAAGCTCCCGCAGCTCGAACGTGCCTGCTCAACTTGATCCTTAGCCACTGTAGTCGACCGACCCGCCTGGCGCCTGAGAGCTTCAGCGCGACGCTTGGTCGCTTCGATCTGTTGCAAGCGAGCCTGCATTTGCTCTTCGTACACGTTATCCGATGTATTCCAAGAGAAACGATCATCCACTTCAGAAGCTTCAGGGGTCGGCTCCACGTGCGGTGCGCGCTGATGCGTTTCTTTATGTCGCTCGACGACCTGCTTGTGTTGCTCACGATGCGCTGAAACTGGCTCTGGTGATGCCGTAGGGGCAGTCCTCGCTTCTCGCCGCTGCATGATTTTACGGCGAATTGCTTCCTGAATCTGACGCTGACGCGCGGCATCATCATCGTCCCGACCAGCAGAGTCACGCGGCAATGTCGACGGCCCTGGCGTATCTTCGTCCTTATTCTTAAAGATCTGATTCCCAAAGAGATAGATTGCCCCAAAGATGATACCACCGACGACCTTTAAAATCTCTTCTAAACTTTCCATATAATCAGTGGATTCGAGTGAAGTGAGGCGGCCACGACGACCGCCACACTCGTTCAAATACTCTATTTCTTCTCGTCGCCCTTGGAGATTGAGTCGCGCATATCCGTATCGGCTTTGATGTTATTCATCTTATAGTAGTCCATAACACCTAGGTTGCCGGAGCGGAAGGCCTCAGCCAATGCGAGCGGCACCTCTGCCTCCGCTTCGACAACCTTCGCCCGCATCTCTTCCACCTTGGCCTTCATTTCCTGCTCCAGTGCCACCGCAGCCGCACGACGCATTTCCGCCTTCGCTTGGGCAACATTCTTATCGGCTTCAGCTTGAGACTCTTGTAGTTTCGCACCGATATTCTCGCCGACATCTACGTCGGCGATATCGATTGAGAGAATTTCAAATGCAGTGCCGACGTCGAGGCCCCGCTCCAGCACCACTTTCGAGATACTATCTGGCGACTCCAACACTGACTTATACGAATCAGCCGAGCCAATTGTCGTCACAATACCCTCACCGACACGGGCAATTATCGTCTCTTCGAGTGCGCTGCCAACGTAATTATCCAGATTAGAGCGGACCGTCACACGGGCGCGCGCTTTAACTTGAATGCCGTCTTTGGCGACACCATCAATTGTCGCCCGCCCGCTATCTGCGGCGGGGCACTCGATAACTTTGGGATTGATCGAGGTGCGCACGGCTTCGAGCACGGACTTTCCAGTGCCCTTGGTCGCAAGATCAATCGCACAAGCGCGCTGCCAGTCGAGACCGATATTGGCCTTATCTGCGGCGATGATCGCCTGTACTGTTTGAATGACATTACCTTCGGCTAGATAGTGCGCTTCGAGGTCATTTGCACTGACCTCAATGCCCGCCTTTACTGCAGTGATACGAGCATCCACAATCAACGAAGCGGGCACACGACGAAGTCGCATCGCGATCAAAGTCGGAAAACCGACAGTTGCACCTGACAGCTTGGCACGCAGCCAAGTCATAAAGAAAGTCGCGATGACCAAAACGAGGACGAGAATGAGCAGCGCAAGAATTGCGGCAGCACCGAGTTGCCAGCCAACTAGCGCGAGCGGGAGGAGGAATGTATTCATAGTTTTTTAATGATTAATTTGAAATTGTCTTGGGCCACAACCGCAATCGCCTGATCACGCTCGATATAGCCATCTCGAGAGTAAGCTTCGTAGCTCTTGCCTTCGACTGCAATCTTTCCAGACGGATTTAGGCGAGTTAAAGTCGTGCCTTCCCTACCTATGACCGAATCTTCAGCAACCGCGGCACGCGTATGCCCTTCGATTGAAGACTTCAGAAAAAACTTTTGTCCGAACGAAGTCTTCCCGAGTAATTTGAATTCCACAAATACCAGTACGATCATCAACAGAATCGTGCCAAAGAAAACCGTACAAGCGGCCATTATTCCATACGTATCGTAGCCCATCCAAGAAGCGACCAGCAGGCAAAGCGCCGATAACACGCCTAACACTCCACCAGGAAGCAGCACTTCGAAAAAAACCAAAATCAGCGCTGCCACAGTAAAACCCAAAATTATACTCATGTCGGGACCGCCTCCACGGTCAGCTCGAAATCAGTGCTGCTAACGACTCGGATACGCGCACCACGCTCAACCATGCCGACCAAACAATGTGCCTCATAACGCTGCTCCTCAATTTCGACTCGACCGCCGGGATGCAGCGGCGTGAGCGCGATGCCCTCACTGCCTGCTTTTGGCAGTATCGATTCCCTCGCTTCACGAATCGCCTGTCCGCTGCCGCCCGCTACGGTCTGCAGCACTAGTTTCCGCTCAATCGAAGAACCCTTTAGTAATCGCGACACAATCAAAGCGCCAAGCAATGCAATTGAAATACCAAAAATGAGATGCACCAACGGCTCGGCAAACATTTCGGGCGCAAGCACGATGCCATCGCCCTCAGTTGCAGAGGGCCAATAATCGACCATCGTCCACAGCAATGAACCGATCATCAGCGCCGCCCCAGACAGTGCAAACACCACTGCTCCTGGCAAAAAAAGCAACTCCACCATCACCAGCAATACGCCTAAAACGAAGAAGAACACCGGCTCATTCCCGGCCAGCCCAGCTACATAGTGGCTAGCAAAGAAGATGCCAAGCAAGATCAAGCCGCCGATACCAAAGACCCCAAAGCCAGGCGTCTTAAATTCGATGAAGAGTAGCAACGCTCCCAAACCCATCAGGACTGGCGCGATGGTATTCATCCACTTCGCGATTTCTTCTGAATAACTGATTGCAAAATCGCGGATCTGATAACTGCCCGCACCCCATCGGGCATCGAGCAGATCATCAATCGAATCGTAGATTCCTTCACCCAACAGTTTGTGCGGCGGATCACCATATTCCTTGACCGCCTCGGAAGCCGTCAGCGTCAGTAATTCCCCCGCAGGTTTGATCACTTCATCGCCAATCTTCAGCTCAAAGTCGGCATCAAGCATCGCCCGCACCACGTCAGAACGATACGGGTAGTCTTCAGTGATTACGCGGATGTTAGCACGTAAGTAGCTCTCAATTTTTTGCTTCGCGGTCTCGGCAACATCTTCGCCTGTTCCTTGAATCACCGCAGACGCGCCGATTTTACCTCTTGGGGAAAAATAGATTTCTTTTGTCGCTGCAGCGATGAACGAGCCCGCCGAGATCGCATCATCATTCACAAAAGTTGCGGTGATGCCGTCGAAACGATCCAGCATCTCCATCATTTCCAAAGTAATATCCACCCGTCCGCCGGGAGTATCCATATCGAGGATCACCATGCCGACGTGGTTTACAATCGCTTCCTTCAAGCCACGCCGGAGAATATATAAATTCGGCGTGCTGATCGCATCCGTTATTGGGATCACGTAGACATCAATTGGCACCGCAGTTGTTGGCGTTGCTTTTTGAGCAAGCAAGCCAGCCAGCGGCAAACAGGAAAACGTAATAAATAGGAGGCTGAAACGACAAATCGCCATGGATTTAAGCATGAAAAATTAAAGGCAGAAAGCAAGTGCAGACGATTCAAGTTATGGTTAATCCTATCACATTGCAGCGCGAAAAAGGGCTCAAACTCTACTCTTTGGCTCGCCGCGCGATCGTGTTCGAGTTGAGCAAGGCCCCTAGAAATTGTTCCACGCCAATTGTTCCACAAATACGAAATTCACCGAAGATCCGCCCGAATAGATTTATATAGCAGGCTTGCAATGTTCCACACTAATTGTTCCACGCATTATGCTCGATCCTCTGCCGCACTCATTTACAATCTGGCGCTAGACAAGCGCAAAAAAATTCCTTCAACTGTAATTCAATGGAAACGATTGATTATAACGGCATCGCGCTGCATCGTTGGCAGTGCGGATCTTCGACTTTTCTCGCACGCCCAGAATTTGGTGCGCGACTAATGAACTGGAACCTGCAAATGGCTGACGGCAGTGTGCGCGATGTCATCCACTGGCCCGAAGATGCGGACTTTGAGCGCTTTGATAAAGTGCGCGGTGGCAACCCGATCCTCTTCCCGTTCTGTGGCCGCAGCTACCACGCGGGGCAGATCGACTATTGGTCTGATCGAGACGGCACAGTACGTCCGATGCCAATGCATGGATTCGCCCGCAATGGTAGATTCGCACTGGTGGCGACCAATGAGGCTGGCTTCACTGCAGAACTACAGCCGACCGAGGCAGACCACGAGGCCTACCCCTATGACTATCGCTTTACGGTCCGCTATGAATTCAGCGAACTGTTGCTTAAAGTGACGCTGACGCTGGAGAATTTGGACCGCCGCCCAATCCTTTGGTCTGCGGGGCACCACTTCTACTTTACTTTGCCGTGGCGCGCCGGAGTAACCCGTGGCGACTACCAGTTTAAGATTCCCGCCAAGGAGTGTTACACCCACAACGCCGACGGGTCACTCGAACCAGTCAAACCCTTTGCCAAACATGGCTCTTTTGGCAACACTGAGCACAGTGATCGCATTTTTACAAAATTACACGGCACTCCGACCACTTTCGGCCCAAACGGCGGCGACGAGAACATTAAAATCCATATTTTACAAGATACCGAAGCTGCATCAGCGGAAAATGCAATGGTGATCTGGACTGAATTTAAAGATAGTCCATTTTACTGTGTCGAACCGTGGATGGGCCCGCCCAACGCCGCCGAGCACAGTAAGGGCCTGCAAACTGTGGCGCCAGGCGAGCGCTCCAGCTTCACAGTTGAGGTGACGGTTTAATCGACACGGCTGCGCTCTCGCATTGAAGCTCAGTATATAGCCAGTCGCTAGCAAAATTGCAGTGCACAGCTTGCTGGCGCGAATCAAGGGCCGGCAACACGTTTGGAGCCAGTCGCCACACACAAAGCCAGTTCGCAGGCCATTTTCGTGCAAGATGATGCAGAAAAGCCGCTGAAATTAACACTGGATATACGCCTCCACACCGTCACTATGCGTCGGAGGTTTAAAGTCATTTAGACACATCCGTTATGAAAATAATCATCGTTGGCGCTGGCGAAGTCGGCCACAATCTTTGCACAACACTGGCTGCCTCTGGGCACGACGTGACACTCATTGAACGCTCTGCACTACGCTGTGAGAAGCTGGATGAAGAGCAGAACGCGCGCATCATCTCTGGCAACGGCAGTTCTGCACGCCAATTGATCGAAGTCGATGTGGCGGAATGCGACGCCTTTCTCGCGATGACTAGTGATGATCGCACCAACATCATCTCCTGTTCTCTCGCCAAGGGACTGGGGGCTAAAAATACGATCGCCCGTATCCATGACGAAACTTACAGCGATAACTCGGTGATTAACTATCAATTGCACTTCGGTATCGATCTCCTAGTAAACCCAGAAGCGATCTGCGCTGTAGAACTGGCTAAAGAGATTCGTGGTGCGGGTCGCGTGGCCGTAGAAAACTTCGCCCGCGGGCAGATTGAAGTGCAGCAACAGCGTGTCGCTGCAGGCTCTCGCCTGATCGGCAAGCAACTCAAGGACTTGAAATTCGACTCTCGTGTGCGGATTGGCTACATTCAACGCGACGGTAAGAGCGAGATCGCCAGTGCAGAGAGCATCATGCAAGTGGACGACCTAGTCACGCATTTCGGCCATCCTGAAGCCTTGTTTGCCCTGCGCCAGAAATTCGACCCAAAACACAAAGCCGACCTCTCTCGAGTCGTGCTCTTCGGGGCCAGCGAGACTGCAATCAATTTGATTCAGCTGCTAACCAATCCACGTTTTAAAATTCGCGTGATCGAGAAAAACCCTGAGACTTGTCGCGCCTTGGCAGAGCGCTTTCCACACATCACAGTGATCCATGGAGATGCCACCTCGCTACGCCTGCTCGAAGAGGAGCAAATCGGCTGCGCCGACTATTTCGTGGGCTGCACCAAAGACGATGAGGAAAACATCCTCACCTGCATTCAAGCGTCTAAACTCGGCGCAAAACACGTACAACTGGTAATTAACAAGGGCGACTATGATGAGCTACTCGGGATGCTAAAGACGACCCTGGCGATTGAAGTGGTCGTCTCACCGCGCCGCGCCACTGCCGAATTCATGCTCCGCACCTTATCGACAGAAACCGTCGCGACCCTCGCCGATTTACCGAGCCAGGGAGTACGCATACTCGAAGTGCGCATCAGTCACTCCAGTCCATGTGTTGGTCGTAGCGTCAAAGACCTGCAATTTCCACGCGGTAGTCTATTGGTCGCGCTGCAACACAAATTCAAAGCCAAGGTACCCGCAGCAGATGATATCATACTTGCTGGTGATCGAGTCGTCGTCGCCGTCAACCACGAGCACGAAAAAGCACTGCTCGAGCGCCTCGTCTAAATTGTGAATACTGCAATCATCTACAAACTGCTAGGCATGGTGTTGCTGGCTCTGACTGGAGCCTTCGGGCTCTGTATTCTGGCCGGGCTGGCCAACGGCGAGACCTTTGCCGACCAATCCTTGCAAGCCTTCGCTAGCTCGATCGGGGTCACTTTTGCGCTAGCCGCACTCTTTTTACTGCTCGGCCGCAAAGGGCAAGCCAAGCTCTTTCGCCGCGAAGCACTTTGCGTCATCGGACTATCGTGGATACTCGCCACCATCGTTGGCGCGATTCCATATCTTCTCATTGTCGAGCACTGCGAGCTATCCGATGCAATCTTTGAGAGTTCGTCTGGTCTCACCACCACTGGTGCGACCGCTTTTCCAAAGTTTTACGAATTCCCGCATAGTCTCCTGTTTTGGCGCTCACTCAGCCAGTGGGTCGGTGGCTTAGGAGTAGTCGTATTTTTCGTCGCAATCCTTTCCTCTCTTGGTGCCGGCGCAAAAATTCTCTTTAGTAATGAGTCTTCGGGCACTTCGGCAGACTTTGATCACGGCCGCATTCAGAGCGGTGCGTTCTACCTAATGCTCTATTACTTGGGCCTTTCGATGATCTGCATGGTCGCCTATGTGATAGGAGGGATGGATTGGTTCCAGGCGATCAACCACGCCATGACTACGATTGCAACTGGTGGGTTTAGCACTGAGCCCGCGAGTATGCAGCAGTTTCAAAGTCCGACACTCGAATGGATCTCAATCGTCTTCATGACGATTTCAGGCACAACCTTCGTCTTCGCCATACAGCTGCTTCGGGGGCGCACCAAGGGATTAGCCAAACACAACGAGATCTACTGGTTCTACGTGATACTCCTCACGAGCATTGCTCTTTTGACGCTCTACCTTGTGGAGCTCACTGGAGAGCTCCCCGATCACAACAGTATTCGCGCCGCAGCCTTCCAAGCCGTTTCCATCATGACGACGACTGGCTATTCGACCATGGACTACGACACTTGGCTGCCCTCCGCCAAGATGTTGCTGCTTATTTTGATGCTAATAGGAGGCTGTTCGGGTTCGACCAGCGGCGGAGTTAAAGTAGTGCGCGTCGTGATCGCATTGCGTGCCGCAGTCCAAAGCGTAACGCAGTCCTTCCGCCCAAATGTCACAAGGCCGATGCGGATGGGCGGCCAAACGCTCAGTCAAGGGGCGATCAACAGCGTTATCATCTTTCTAATGCTTATGCTATTTTTAGTGGTCGCATCGATGCTCTTTATCGCATCGAACGAGCCAGGACTGACTTTCATGGGCTCATTCTCGGCAGTTCAAGCGACCTTATTTAACATTGGTCCAGGCTTCGACGCCGTCGGCCCCACCCAGAATTTTCATTTTCTAAGAGATTCCACCAAAGTATTCCTGTCCCTACTGATGATCCTCGGGCGTCTTGAACTCTACGCCGTGCTCGTCCTGTTTTCGCCATCGGCGTGGAAACGTTTTTCATAGCCGAGGGGCGGCGTGGATTCAAATCAATGCCGCTTACGCGAGCGCACGCATCGATTAAGCTCAGAGGCAATGATCCAAAAAAGGGCAGTGAGTAAAGGAGGGAGGGCGACTCGCCCTCCTTTGCAGCCAGACAGGATAAATGTGGGCGAGTCGCCCACACTCCGATCGCGGTCAATCGCTCAAACAAGCCCCCCCCAACAAAGACCCGTGGCCACTCATCGACGATGAGCCAAAAAAGCCCGCGATAACTCGCGGGCTTTAGAAATCGATTCGACTTAAAGGAGCTAGCCTTCGCCGTCTTCGCCAATCGCCTCGACTGGGCAACCTTCGAGTGCTTCCATGCACAACGCGATGCCCTCGTCGTCAGTCGACTCGGGTTGCTTATGCACAAAGGAATATCCTCCGTCTTCGTTACGGGTGAAGAAATCCGGAGCAGTTTCGCGGCAAAGATCACAGTCGATGCATTGCTCATCGACATAGAACTTCCCTTTAACGTTCTCCGGCCATTTTTCGTCTAATTCTGCCATGCTGCGAAAATTGAGACTTTCGCATGCGAGTCAAGCGGGAAGCCAACCAAGACTCATTTGCTTCAAATCAGAAGCTTCGATTGCAATCCGAACAGAATCCCTATTTCGTGTAACACTTGTGCACACGGGAACTCGCAGCTTTGAATGCGGTCTAGTGGAGCGCGAAACCTTTTACGTTTAAATTTCTATGCTCTACGACCGCCCGTACATGCGCCAAGCTCCTGAGCCTGTCGCCAAGCAGATCAGCGCAGTGAGAATTCTCCTCATTGCTACAATTAGTATCTTTGTGCTGCAGCAAGTGCTGAATGTCAGTTTCCCGGGCATCGGGGGCCGCCAAAATTTGTTTCTCACCGACTGGTTTGCATTGAGCGCAGAAAATTTCAAAGAGCTCAAAATCTGGACTGTTTGCAGTTATGCTTTTTTGCACAGTACCACGACGATTCTGCATCTCTTGGGTAATATGCTGGGCCTGTTTTTTATCGGCCGAATTCTCGAGCCACTGCTCGGTAAGCAACAGTTTTTGATTCTTTATTTCAGTGGAGCATTGGTCGGAGCACTGACTTACCTGCTGTTCCACTTTAACGGCAACAGCAGCGTGGTCGGTGCCTCAGCGGCCGTATTTGCACTTTTAGCCTTCTTCTGCCAGCGCCACCCCGAGCAGCCCATTACGCTGCTGCTGTTCTTCGTCATTCCATTAACCGTTAAACCTAAGTGGCTCTTTTGGGGACTACTGGGCTACTCGATCTACGCGCTTATTTTTACCGAGCTCGGCGGCTCTGCACACGTCGCGCATTCCGCCCATCTCGGCGGCTTCCTTGTCGGCGTGCTCTACTTCCGCTATGTCTACAATGGCAAATCCTCCTTTGCTGAAACAAGCAAACGGCCAAACATTGAGATGCCAGAATGGTTTAAGCGCCGTAAAAAGACTGCGGCTCAGACCAGTTACCAAGTGAATCGCCCAACCGCGGGCAACCAAGACCTGCAGAAGGAGGTCGATCGCATCTTAGATAAAATCAACGCCTCCGGCTTCGGCTCGCTCAATTCTAAAGAGAAAGCGACCCTCGACCGAGCCAAAGATATCCTCAGCAAATAGTCGCCTCACCTGCATAACTTTCCACTTTCCACCTGTTAATGAATCCGACACTCAAAACTATTGCCCGCCTCAGCTGCATCATACTCGCCGCTATCACGCTCCAATCTCCTACTCATGCTGGATTTGAGCAGACTAAAGAAATGGCAGACCAAACCCGTTGGGTCATGAATACCATCAATTCCCGTCATTATCTACACGGCAAAATGGAGAAGCTCAACGGCACCGAAATCGTCGAGGCCTTCACCGAATCGTTCGACTATGGGCGCATGTATTTCCAACGTAGCGAGGTCGACCAGTTCGTCTTCCGCTTCGGCGATGCGATGGAAGACTTCCTGCAGAAAGGCAACCTTTACCCAGCCTTCGAAATCTACGCGGCCTATCAAGCGAATGTCCAAGCGCGCACCGACTGGGCTTACCAACGACTGACCCAAGACTTCGATTTTAGCTTAGACGAAGACTTTTCCCCCGACCGTCGCGAAGCCAAATGGCCTGTCACTGCCGCGGAGAGTGACGACCTCTGGGAACGACGCTTAAAGTACGAACTCCTCAACGAGCTGCTCTCTATCGCCGGCGAGGAACAGGAAGAGCCACTCGAATACGGTGAAACAAGGAATCCTGACAATGTGGAAGACCAAGAAGAAGAAGACAGCTTTGACCCTGCCAAGATTCAACGCCTCCTCGAAGACTCCGAGTTTATGCTCGAGACGCTCGACGCTGCGCGCGAAAAGATCCGCCGCCGCTACGAGCGCAATCTTACCTACATCGTCGATCGCGAAGCTGCTGAAGTCCAAGAGTCCTTCATCAATGCGATGACTCAACTGTTTGATCCACACTCCAGTTTCCTCTCCGCCGACACGCTCGAAAGCTTCAACTCTGCCGTACAGAATTCGTTTGTTGGGATCGGCGCCCTCCTTCAGGACGACGACGGCATTTGCACCATTAAACAAATCCTTCCCGGTGGCCCAGCCGAAGAATCTGGCCTGCTGCATGATGAAGATAAAATCCTCGGCGTGGCGCAGGGTAAAGACGGCGAATTTGAAGACGTCATTGACATGCAACTGCGCTACGTCGTGCGCAAAATTAAAGGAGAAAAAGGTAGTATAGTGCGCCTCCTCATTCGCCCTGGCTCGGCTGGCGATCCATCTGCCCGCAAAGATATCTCGATCACACGTGGCGAGGTCAAACTCACCGCCAACCTAGCCTCTGCGAAGTTAATCGACATCCCCAGAGCCGACGGCGAACTCATTCCTGTTGGAGTCATTCAGCTACCCTCTTTCTATGGTAACATTGGCGCCGGGAATACCTTGACTACCACTGCTGACGACGTCACCGAACTCCTTAAAAAGCTAAGTGCAGCAGGGGCCCAAGGCATCATTCTCGACCTTCGTATGAATGGTGGTGGTCTGCTCAGTGAAGCCGTGCGCGTGGCCGGGCTCTTCATTCCCATCGGCCCCGTCGTGCAAGTGCGTAATCCCGATGGACGCACCGACGTGCTTTCCGATCGCGATCTTAAGCTTGAATGGAAAGGCCCCCTAATCGTACTAACTTCGCGCTTCAGCGCCTCTGCCTCTGAAATTGTCGCTGGTGCACTGCAAGACCATGGTCGTGCACTCGTCGTCGGTAATACTTCGACGCATGGTAAAGGGACTGTCCAAGAAGTTTACCACATGAACAGCCGCCCCGCTTTTTCTTGGTTCCAAAATACCGCGGCACCACAGGCTCGACCAGTCGCTTCGAAAATCACCATTAAACAATTCTACCTTCCCGGCGGCAGCTCGACTCAGCTCAAGGGTGTGCCCTCAGACATCGCCTTGCCCTCGGTGAACGAGTTTCTACCCATCGGTGAATCCGATCTACCACATGCGCTTGCGTGGGATGAAATCCCCGAAGTCGATTGGTTCAACGACTGGAAGAAACTCAGTATCTCCAGTCCCGAAGAACCAAAATTGAAGACCGCACTCGCGCACAACAGCACGGCGCGCCAAGCGAGCCTAGCAGAATTTACATTTTTAAAGGAGCAGATCGAGTGGCGCAAAGCACGCTACGACAAGAAGGCCATATCGCTCGACCTCGAACAGCGTATTACTAGCAAGATCGAAGATCGAATAGTCATCAATCGCATGGACGATGCTTACGAGTCACTCCGCGAGACGAACTACGCCGAACAAGACTTTATTCTGGAAGTTGCTCTAGAACAAGATGCACTCTCGAAGCAGAACCTGCTCGAAAAAGCAGCCGTTGAGGTCGCACTCGACGACGCTGAGACAGCCAATGACCCAGCGGCGAGTGTTGTCGCAATCGAACCCGACCAAAACGATACAATCGAAGAAGAAGACAAACCAGACTTCGACATCTATTTGCGCGAAAGCGCTCGCATTATGGCCGATTGGATCGAGTTGGAGGCAACCGACAAAGCCGCCACCAGCGCGACCAAGATCGCAGTGACTACCGGAGTACTGTAGTATATTTTTGATCGTAGGCTGCCTATGAATCGTGACTTCGTTGCTTGCAACGGCCGATTGTGATTGTACACAGACAGCTTGCCGAAGCCGTTGCAAGCAACGACACCACAACTGAAGTGCCCACGCCTACTTCCGCATGCTCAATTCGATGAGAAACGCTTCGCGTGCCTCATCGCTGACCCAATCGTGGCGAACCACCGCAAACACCGAACCATCTCTGAGATAGACGAGTGAGAGCTCATCCTGGGAACGTATTCGCGACGCGATCACTAGACACACGACAAAAAAAGTCGGTAGGATCCCCCAGAACATCGCGTTTACCCCATCACCTTGAGTTGCCCATAACATAAGTCCAGCGAGAGCAGTTGCTATGACTAAATACGGCCATTTACCTTCAGTTTTTTTAAGCTGCTGGCCGACGTGCGGATCGATATTTGCCAACGCCGTACTTCTGCTGCCGCTTTCACGCCCGAGATCCCATTCATGGTGTATGCGATCTCCTTCGATCTTCAAACGATCCCAGCACTTACCTTTAGTCTGTTTTAACTCCATCTTCTGCCCATTTATCCCTGCCATCGAAACTATGTAAATAATAATTGGCTGTACATCTATGAACTCACAGGAAGGTGCGGAGACAGGGCAGACTATTCCACGGGACACAACCAAATGGTCCGACTGGATTGATCCTAGACTCGGCAAACTCGGAAACAATCTAGATTGTTTCCGCTCAACAGTTTTCCACACTAACAAAGGAGGTTCAAACCAGCCCATGGGCTCAAAATAACTTGACTCAAAATTATTTGACTCAATAATAATTGAGTTATGAAGGAGAATCCATTTAGAATATCAGGTATTGTCACTGGGAAATATTTCATCGACCGAACCGATGAATCTCATGCAGTGATAGAGACCATGCGGGGGCGAGGCGAAAAGATGCTGATTTATGGGGAGCGTCGCATGGGCAAGTCGTCGATTCTGCTCAACGCCGCCGATCGCTTGCGCATAGAGAAAGAGCAGATAGTGTATGCCGACATCTCCCCCGCTACCTCACTCACTGATGTAGCCAACATCATCCTGCATGCCTTCAACAAGGAAACGGGTGGCACTGTCAATTGGATAGAGTTGCTGCGACAGATACAGCTCAGTTTCACGATCAGTTCACAAGGCATTCCGTCGCTAGATGTAAGCCTCAAGAAGGAAAGTGCCGATAAGCAACTGACATGCTTATCGGCGGTATTGGATTCGCTCGATGCTTACGCCGCTAAAAAGAAACTCACTCTGATCATTGATGAGTTTCAAAAGATCGTCGAGTTCGGCGCCGAAGCGGCCGAATGGCAATTGCGCAGTGCGATTCAACAACATCAGCACCTCAATCATATCTACGCTGGCTCACAGACCCGCATCATCGATCAAATGTTGATGAAAGATCGGGCTTTTTACCGTTTTTTTGAAATTCTCAGCGTCGGCCCCATTGACGAAGCCTTCATGGCACAGTGGATCGACGAGCGCTTTCAACAAGCCTTCGGCATACCCTACAGCGCCGGCGCTGATTGCATTCGGCTCGCTGGACCACGCACACGCGACATCGTCAAACTCGCGCGCAAGACTTTTGCATTGGCCCAGCGCACTCAAGAGACCAAAGATCTGGCAGCGGATGCCATCGGACAACTCGTCAGCGAAGAAGACGACTTTCTGCGTCCACAATGGGATCACCTATCCAACCTTCAAAAAGACATTCTAAAAGTCGTTGCTAGCGGCGCGACTGAAATCAGCTCACAAGCGACCATTACACGCTTCGGCCTGCCCAACAGTTCCAAACTCGCTTACCACTTGAATACATTGGTCAACAGTGATGTTCTCTGGAAGAACTCCAGAGGCTACCACTTTGACAATCCATTTTTCAAACACTGGGTAGCTCTGACACTGTCCGAAGCCTGACTGACTCGACAGCCACACACCACCAGCCACACACCAACAACTACGATCACAAGGTTCGCAGATGAGTGCGAATGGCTAAACACTCAACCACTCAGGCTTAATAATAGATTTGGACTCTGATTTTGCAGCTTAATGTGTGATTTGCCGTCATACATTTATCCTAGGAGAATTCGTGGGGTAAAGACGCTCGCTGTAGCGCAAATCGCAAACCTCAACATTGCATGCGATCTGCGAGAAGCACAGATCCTACAAAAAAACGCGCTCCTCTTTCGAAGAACGCGTTTTGAAAACTAGTATGAACCACAGTTAGCGGCGACGGCCTTTGGCGAGCTTCTGAGCGATCAAGAATTGAATATTCGATTCGAGACGGTCGACTTCACTTGGATCATGTCCTTCGGCTGCAGCAATACTGAGCGCTTCTTCGGCACGCGCTTGAGCTGATTCGACTTCGGAAAGATCGATGTCCTTGACGTCAACAGCTGCTTCAGTGAGCACCGAGATGGTATTGCCGATCACCTTGGCAAAGCCATGGTCGACTGCGATGAACTCTGTGTTGCCGCTTTTGATGACTTTCAACTCGCCTGCGACGACTTTGGTAACCATCGGCACGTGACCAGATAGGATACCTGCCTCGCCCGACTCAGTCGGCAATACGACCTGATCGGCCTCAGTGCTGAGGACGCGTTCGTCAGGTGTAATGATTTCGAGTGTAAGTGACATCGGAATTAACCCTTTTTGTTAGCTTCGATAGCCATGTCGATTCCACCCTTCATGTAGAGGTCGTTCTCGGCAAGGTCGTCGCACTCACCATTAAGGATCATTTGGAATCCCTTAATTGTGTCTGCAGTCGAAACATATTCACCAGGCGTGCCGGTGAAGATTTCAGCAACGTGGAATGGCTGCGACAGGAACTTTTGAACCTTACGTGCACGGTAAACAGTTTGCTTATCTTCAGGAGACAGCTCATCCAGACCAAGAATCGCGATGATGTCTTGAAGGTCCTTGTAGCGCTGAAGCACGTTCTGCACACCACGAGCACACTTGTAGTGCTCTTCGCCAACGATCGCTGGATCAAGTGCATTGGAGATCGAAGCGAGAGGATCCACCGCGGGGTAGATACCAAGCTCAGCGATCGAACGCTCCAGAACGATGGTGGAGTCCAAGTGAGCGAAGGTGTTGGCTGGCGCAGGGTCAGTCAAATCATCCGCAGGGACGTAAACAGCTTGGAACGAAGTAATCGAACCCTTCTTAGTGGAGGTAATACGCTCCTGAAGGTTACCCATTTCCTGAGAAAGTGTTGGTTGGTAACCCACCGCAGATGGTGAACGACCGAGAAGTGCGGACACCTCAGCACCGGCTTGAGAGAAACGGAAGATGTTATCGACGAAGAGAAGAACGTCTTGGTTCTTTTCGTCACGGAAGTATTCAGCCATTGTCAGACCGGAAAGCGCGACACGCATACGTGCACCAGGAGGCTCGTTCATTTGACCGTAGACCAGAGCAACCTTCGAGTTGCTGATATCTTTTTGGTCGATCACGCCTGCATCAGACATTTCGTGGTAAAGGTCATTACCCTCACGAGAACGCTCACCAACACCGGCGAATACGGAGTAACCACCGTGCGCCTTAGCGATGTTGTTGATCAGCTCCATGATGACAACGGTCTTACCAACACCCGCACCACCGAAAGCGCCAACTTTACCACCCTTAGTGAACGGGCAAATAAGGTCGATCACCTTGATACCGGTCTCGAGGATCTCGGCGTCAGTTGCTTGGTCAACAAGCTCTGGTGGAAGGCGGTGGATCGAGCGACGCTCGTCTGTGCCAACTGGGCCCTTTTCGTCGACTGTATCACCAGTGACGTTGAAGATGCGGCCAAGAACGGCCTCGCCGACTGGAACAGAGATCGAAGAACCTGTGCCAACCACATCCATGCCGCGGACAAGGCCGTCGGTGGAAGTCATTGCAACAGCGCGGACAAGACCTTCGCCGAGGTGCTGTTGCACTTCGAGTGTGAGGCTCTTCTCAGTGCCGCCGATTTCGTAGGCGATTGTGATGGCGTCGTAAATTTCGGGAACGCTGTCTTGCGGGAAGGCAGCGTCGACGACGGCGCCGATGACTTGGACGATTTTACCGTTATTGCTCATGGTGATTAGAAGGTGAAAAAGTTGGAAATTAAAAAAAGGTGGAAGGTTCGACTATTGGGCGGCAGCGGATGCGGCGATTTCAAGAATCTCCTGAGTAATCGCAGCTTGGCGGGCCTTGTTGTAGTCGAGAGTGAGATCGTCAACCAGAGTCGACGCGTTATCTGTAGCAGCCTTCATGGCAACCATGCGTGCACAGTATTCGGCAGCGCGGCTTTCGAGAAGGAGTTGGTGGATGATGACCTTAGCATAAAGCTCAGGTAGTGCATCGAGAACGGCTTCCGCAGTTGGTTCGAAAACCATTTCGCGAGTGTCGCCACGTGCTTCGAGTGA
>Ga0209374_1001706_pt1 | contig 20805 bp, 18 predicted proteins | sample SaaInlLV_DNA_10m_FD_184683 | JGI IMG/M metagenome (GOLD analysis project Ga0209374, IMG submission 184683) | Marine microbial communities from expanding oxygen minimum zones in the Saanich Inlet - SI075_LV_DNA_10m (SPAdes) (version 2) | ecosystem: Environmental > Aquatic > Marine > Unclassified ... | reverse complement strand
TGTCCTAGACGGGTTGTCCAAAGCAACAATGCCATGCTCATCGCCGCCCCAATAGTAATTGAGCCCATCGACGTCTTTGAATTGGGGCGGCATCTTGTCAGAGGCGAGGGATTTAAACCCAGCATCAACGGTCACGGTCCGCGGCTTAGGTTGGCTAATCAAAGTGACCAAAACGGTTAAGGCCACCGAGAAGTCCTCAAAGGTGGGACCATTGTTACTTTCAATATCTCGATACTCAATGTCCATAAACGCGTAGGAGCCGGCTTGTAACTCGTTTAGGATGCCCAGGTCTGCTTCAAAGTCGATCGAACCTGTTCCGCCGCCAGACATCAACTGCACCGAGTATCCTGCACGCTCCACGACGTTTCTCGCCTCAGCGCCTGTTGCCAGCGCCCGCTGATACTTGCTTTTTCGCTTGTCAAATTCAGGGATGTGCATGCAATGCCCCGCATAGGTTTGCAGCCCCAAAAACACCAAATGTGGGCAGTCGCGGTCAATCATTTGCAGGAGTGCAAGCAACGCCTCGTTCGGCGCAATGCCGGTTCGGCCAAGGCCTGGATCGATATCAATCAAAATTTTCAAGGTTGCTTGCCTTTGAGCAAGCGCGGCTTCAAGCCGCATCACCGCATCAGGGTGATCAACTACCACAATTAACTGTGCATTTTTTCGCGCCAGTTCGGAAACGCGCGTAATCGTTCGCTCATCGACAACAGGTGAGGTAATCAAGATCGATTCAATGCCTGCACGTTGCATAACTTCCGCCTCAGACACTTTCGCGCAGCAAATACCTGCTGCACCCAAGGCTAATTGTCGGTGCGCAATGACAGGGCATTTATGCATCTTACTGTGTGGCCGCAGCGCAATGCCGGTGGTTTTTGACCACTGCGCCATCCGAGCGAGGTTTGCTTCAAACCGGGCCTCATCCAGCAATAATGCCGGTGTTGGCAAATCCGCAACGGGTACCGGTTCGGCAAGCCGAATTGGGTCAATCGGTCGAGCGTTCAATTGGGCGTTAAACCACTGATCAAATTCCATTGGCTTCCTCGAAGTGACAATCCTGAGTTTGGCAATTATCACCCTGCTCAACTTGCAGCGTGACATGATGAATCGAAAACTGTTGTGCAAGCGCGCGGCTAACGGTTTGATAACCGTTGGGTTGTGCCCACAGGGGATGCTCTGGCATCACCAAATGCGCGGTCAAACAGGTTTCCTGCGTACTCATGGCCCAGATGTGTAAGTCGTGGACCGCGGTAACCCCGCTAATATTCCTTAAAAATTGAGCAACCGCTTCCGGGTCGATATTGGGCGGCACTGCGTCGAGGATCAGGCTGAGTGCATCGCCCAGCATGCGCCAGGTTAGGTATAAAATGACCGAAACGATGGCCAAGGCCACGACAGGATCTATCCAGTAGGCATCGGTGTAAAGCATGACAATGCCCGCAACGACAACCCCTGCTGAGACCAAGGCGTCGAATGCTAGATGCAGAAAGGCACCTTTAATATTGAGGTCATGATGACTCTGCTTCATGAAAAGCAAGGCCGCCCCGCCGTTGATGACAATGCCGATTGCGGCGACATAAATGACAATTTCCGTCTGCACAGTGGTTGTGGACGATAGTTTTTCAAGCGCGCCGAACGCGATGTAAATCGATGCAAACAGTAAGGTGATGGCATTTGCGAGGGCTGCTAAAATTGTGGTTCGACGATAACCGTAACTGAAACGAGCGCCCGCTTTCTTGGTCGCAAGGTAGCTGGCGATCCAGGCCAAAACAAGACCCAAGACATCGCTTAAATTATGTCCGGCGTCGGCCAGAAGACCCATAGAGTCTGCTTCTAGCGCCAAGGCCGCTTCAACAATCGTAAAGGAAAGGTTGGCAAAGACAGCGAGTCCAAAGCTTAAATTGATCTTCCCGGAAAACGACGGTGCGTGATGGCTGTGATGGCCATGATGATCATGCATAAAAGCGTCCTATTCGCTTAGATTTCCCCAAGCCACTTCACGACTTGCAGGTTCAGTCTATCCCAAGCTGGAGCGCGCCAAAACCGCTAGATGCTTTGCGTTTTTTGCGCAACCAGTCTCGCGATCGCAAGTGAAGCCGTCAGTCCTGGAGACTCTATTCCAAACAGATTGACCAAATGAGGAAACCCGAGTTCAGACTCTTCCCGAATCAGAAAGTCTGCAGCCGGCTCGCCCGGCGCCTGAATCTTGGGTCGTATGCCGGCATAGCTGGGGTTCAAACTGCCGGACTTAAGTCCTGGAAAATATCGCCGAATCGCGCGGTAATACGCCGGCAACGCGCCCGCGTTAACCTCAAAATTAGCGTCAGCCACATATTCAACATCGGGTCCAAATTTGACCTGGCCGCCCAAATCGATCGTTGCATGAATGCCAAGTCCTGCGCCATTCGAGGGCGGTGCCGGATAAATTAGATGGTTGAAGGGATTTTTACCCGTCATTGCAAAATAATTGCCCTTACAATAATACAGCTTCGGCACAGCGCTCGATGGAAACCCGTCAATTCCACTTGCAACAGCTTGTGCGCCAAGACCTGCCGCGTTGATTACACAAGCAGCGGTGATTTCAAATTCAGATTGGTCCGCTTGCACGCTGACCTTGAGTCTAAAGCCACGGGCATGTCGCGATATCTGAGAGACTGCAGACTGAGTACTCAATAGTCCGCCATTGGCCTCGAAATCTCCGAGCAGCGCATTCATGTAATCCTGCGCACTTAAGATTCCGGTAGAAGGCGATAACAACGCCCCGAGGGCCTGCACATTGGGCTCTAGCACGGCAACTTCAGACTGTGTGAGCTCGATCAGGTCGGTGACGCCGTTGCGATAGGCTGAGTCAGCAATACCCGTAAGTTGATCAAGTTCTGACGTATTGGTCGCAACAATTAATTTACCGCAGCGCTTAAAGGGCACTGAATACTGCATGCAGAAGTCGTACAACAGGGCTTTGCCTTCCAAGCAGAGGTTGGCCTTATTGGAGCCCTTTGGATAATAGATACCAGCATGAATGACTTCACTATTGCGGCTGCTAACACCCTGTCCGATTTTGGGTGTGCTTTCTAGGATTAGACATTCTTGACCGGCTCGAGCAAGTTCACGGCCGATCGCTAAGCCGACAGCACCGGCCCCGATAACAATGGTTTGAATATGATCTGACATAGCAAGGCGGGCTTAGAGCGTTCGGTCGACATTATTGCAGCTATCGGAAAGCAGGTCGATTAACCGCAATCGCCGCCAATTGCGGAATGCCTTCTAAAAAAGGCGCATTAGCGTCCAACAGGACACCTCGTTACATGGGGAGTGGGTACTGCCGGTTTTCAATTGATTGGGTTCCGACTGGTCGTTGCGGCAGCGCCTCCGGAAATTGTGCTGCAGTTAATAAAGACCTGAGGTGAAGGCAGACTAAACGACCCGTCCGAAGCTTGTCTTTGCTGGATTTCATACGTTTCGCGGCTTGCATCGCTAATCGAGAATGATCCTTGTCATTTGTCGCAACGCACACTTTATCGGATCGTGATGGCAAGGCCGTCATCGACAGCGAGCTGCTGTTTAATTGACCGCTCTCTCTTTGACCGAGCTCTCTTTGGCCGAGCTTTCGCTTGCCGACCTTTAATTTGCTTACCGACCTAGGCCGAATTCGACCTGGGACGAACGCAAAGGATTGGTTTTCAATTTTAGCCTCTAATATTTTTGCCTCAAACATTTTAGCCTCTAACATTTTAGTCTCTAACATCGTTGAGCCCTCCTTATCATCATCACCTTCATCAGCGTCATCCAAAAAAAATCTATTGAGGTTTCGCCGTTTCACCAAGCTCGGAGGCCGTTATCTAGCTATCCCGACGCTTTACTCGCGTGATCGTTGACCGCCTAAATTGCTGTACAAGCGTACAGTACTCTATAGCTGTATGCTTGTACAGTATTATTTACATTTAAAAGCGAGGCCCTGATCCGACATGGCAACCACCACGGGGCGTGTTTGGTCAACGGCACCAGACAAAATCGCTTCAGCCAGTGGATTTTCGATCATGCGCTGAATCAGCCGTTTCAGCGGTCTTGCGCCATAGGCTGGATCGAAACCTGCTTCCGCTAGGTTGTTGAAGACTTCATCTTCCAGCGTCATTTCGATACCCTGCTCCGCGATCCGCGCCAGCAGACGATCGACTTGAATGCGTGCTATGGCCTTAATATTGACTTCTGTCAGAGGCTGAAAAACCACACTGTCGTCGATTCGATTGAGGAACTCTGGTCGAAAGTGCTGTTTAACGACCGCCATCACCGCGTCTTTGATCTCATCCGCGCAAGACGCACCCGCTGCAGACTGGATCACGTCAGAGGCTAGATTCGAGGTCATAATGAGAACCGTGTTTTTGAAATCCACAGTCCTACCATGGCTGTCGGTCAGTCGACCATCGTCGAGTACTTGCAGCAAGATATTAAAAACGTCGGGATGCGCCTTCTCAATCTCATCTAGCAATATGACCGCATAGGGCTTGCGCCGAACTTGTTCTGTCAAGTAGCCGCCTGTCTCGTAGCCCACATAACCCGGTGGGGCACCAATCAAGCGGGATACGGCATGCTTTTCCATGTATTCCGACATATCCAGCCGAATCAGTGCTTGTTCCGAATCGAACAGATTTTCGGCTAAGGCTTTCGAAAGCTCTGTTTTGCCGACGCCTGTTGGGCCCAAAAACAAGAAAGAACCATTGGGGCGGTTGGGATCAGACAAGCCAGCACGAGCGCGGCGCACGGCATTGGCGATGGCTGAAACTGCGTCTGCCTGACCCACGACGCGGCGCGCCAATTCCGTTTCGAGATCTAAGAGTTTTTCACGGTCACTGGCCAGCATTTTATGAATGGGAATGCCCGTCCACTTCGACACGACTTCGGCAATTTCGTCCTCAGTCACTTGGTTTCTGAAGAGTTTCGCCGCAACTTTATGGCCGCTGGTTTGGTCCTCAATTTGTTTTTCAAGGGCAGGGATTTGGCCATATTGTAATTCGGACATCCGCGTTAGATCGCCGGCTCGCCTGGCGACCTCGAGTTCTTGCCGAGCTTGATCCAACGACTCTTTTAGGTTCTGAGCACCCTGATGCAAGTGTTTTTCTCGACGCCAAACTTCATCTAAGTCAGCAAACGCGCGCTCTAGCGCCAAAATATCACCCTCAAGCTCTTCCAGTCGCTTTTTTGACTGACTATCCTCTTCTCGGCTGAGCGCCTCACGTTCAATTTTAAGTTGAATAAGCTTTCTTTCCAGTTGGTCCATCTCTTCCGGTTTTGAATCAATTTCCATCCGAATGGAACTTGCGGATTCATCAATAAGATCAATGGCTTTGTCGGGCAGCTGGCGATCTGTAATGTAGCGTTGGGAAAGTTGGACCGCCGAAATAATTGCGGGATCGGTGATGGTCACACCATGGTGCAGTTCATAACGTTCTTTAAGGCCTCTAAGAATCGCAATCGCATCTTGGGTGCTGGGCTCATTGACTTGAACGCGCTGAAAGCGCCGCTCTAGGGCCTTGTCCGATTCAATATATTGTCGATATTCATCAAGTGTTGTCGCACCCAGACAATGGAGATCGCCACGCGCGAGTGCAGGCTTTAGCATATTGCCAGCATCCATTGAGCCCTCCGCACGGCCCGCACCGACAACCGTATGTAGCTCGTCAATAAATAAAATAACCTCGTCTCGCCGAGTTTCAAGCGCTTTTAGAACAGCTTTTAGCCGTTCCTCAAATTCGCCACGAAATTTTGCGCCCGCGACCAGCGCTGCTAAATCTAACGACAAAATGATTTTGTGCCGAAGACCTTCGGGCACCTCTTGATTGATAATTCGGAGCGCCAAGCCCTCAACAATTGCGGTCTTGCCGACGCCCGGCGCGCCAATAAGTACCGGATTGTTTTTAGTCCGGCGCTGCAACACTTGAATGGTTCGTCTGATTTCACTATCGCGCCCGATGACGGGGTCCAGTTTTCCTGAACGAGCAAGTTCCGTGAGATCAACCGTGTACTTCTGGAGCGCCTGGCGCTCGGTCTCCGAGCCTTCATTGTCAACTTGTGCGCCATTACGAGCTTGTTTGATTGCGCGCGCCATGGCATCTGGATTAACGCCACTGCTCTGAAGCTGTTTGGCTAAGGCGTCGGTGCCTTCAAAAAGTGACAGTAACAGTACTTCGGTTGAGATAAAGTCGTCCCCCAACTCGTGGGCTTTTTTCTCGGCAAGGTTCAGCCAGCGAATCAGTTCTGGACCCGGTTGAACCTCACCGCGATTCGGTCTAACAACGGGCAGCGCAGCCAGTAAGTCGCTCACCCCCTTTAATAGCTGCTCAAGGTTTACACCCATTTGACCCAGAAGCGTCCAAACGGTGCCTGTTCGATCTTGAAGCAACGCGGAAAATATATGCACAGGCGCCAAGATATTGTGATCTTTTTGAACGGCCAAAGATTGGCCGTCAGATAAAGCTTGCTGCACCGCAGTGGTCAATTTATCCATTCTCATTGTGAATCCTCAGTGATTCGATAATCTGCTTATACGTCGCGTTTTTCGCGCTTGGGCTTATGTATAATACTCCCCTTGCGGAATTCAAGGGCAACTGGTGTTTGCTGACCAGAAGCTTAAAGACCCTGTTCGCGTTTCAAGGCTAAGACACGGCATTGTTCAGGAATTAAATTTCTGGTTTAAGCAAAAAAAATGATTTGGCGATCTTGTCGCGATGCGATCAGAAACGGGAACCGTCAGCATGGTTTACGCGGAATGTTTCCAAGCAATCCGACTTTGGCGCTTGCCGCCAGCGGCAAGCAGCGGTGACTCGCCGCTGAACTCAGCTTGGATAATCATGTTTCGGGTTCAACAGTCTACGAGGGCATCAAGGTGAGCGAAAAGGTCTACATCACGCCACAAGGCGCGAGTAATCTCCGGGCCGAGTTGCAGTATCTGTGGCGGGACAAACGTCCGAAGATCACCCAGCAGGTCTCCGCTGCGGCGGCATTGGGCGATCGGTCTGAAAATGCCGATTACATTTATGGCAAACGGTTGCTTCGAGAAATCGACCGTAGAGTCCGGTTTCTTGAAAAACGGCTTGATGTTTTGGAAGTTGTGGATCGAACGCCCCAAGATACTGAGAAAATTTTTTTTGGCGCCTGGGTTCGACTTCAGCCTGACAACGATGATCTGATGACGCTTCGAATTGTTGGAGAAGATGAATTCGACTTAGCTCAGGGTTGGATCAGCTTAAATAGTCCAGTGGCTCGCGCCTTATTGGGAAAAAGAGTCGGTGATGACGTTGTTATTGATCGGCCCGCAGGAAAAATTTTTGCTGAGGTATTGGACGTCAGCTATGAGAGGTTTTTAGATGAGCAGTAAACGCTTTGAACGTCACAATATTGCAAAGCTGGCAGGCTACGTCCCAGGCGAACAACCCTTTGACGCGCCGGTTACAAAGCTAAACACCAACGAGAGCCCCTACCCGACCTCGCCGAAGGTGCAGGACGCAATTGCAAACTTTGCGATCGAGGGACTTAGGCGTTACCCACAACCGACAGCAGACCGTTTTCGAGCGACCGCGGCATCAGTTCATCAGGTTGCGCGCGAAAATGTGATTGCAACCCGCGGGGGCGATGAGCTGTTGCGGTTATTACTGACAACCTTTGTCGATCCAGGGGCTTGCGTCGGCATGACCGACCCAACCTACTCGCTGTACCCAATCCTCACGGCAATTCAAGATGCTTTGGTCGCCTCGATTCCGCTTGAAGCCGACTGGTCTCTACCGCACGATTTTTCGAGTGTGATTACCGCGCATCAATGTCAGCTCACGTTTATCGTCAATCCTCATGCCCCCAGTGGCCGCTTGATCGATCAAGAGACCTTGCGGATGTTGGCCTCAGAGATTGACGGCATTCTCGTAATTGATGAGGCCTACGTGGATTTTGTCTCCGATGAGGCGCATGACCTGACCCAATTAGCGGTCAACTCAGACAATATTGTCTTGCTCCGAACACTCAGCAAGGGCTATGGCTTGGCTGGTTTAAGGGTGGGTTACGGTATTGGCCCTGAGCATCTTATTGAACCGATGCTGCATAAAACGCGTGATAGCTACAACCTAGATGCAATTAGTCAGCAACTGGCAGAAGTTGCTTTAGCGGATCAAGCCTATGCAAAGTCAGTCTGGGAGCGCGTTCGTTTAAGCCGTACAGACCTGTGTCGTGATCTCCAGGCGCTGGGGCTTCAAGTATTCGCATCTGAAAGCAATTTTTTGCTGGCAACGGTGCCCCCTGAATGCCCGCTGAGCGCTAAAGCACTTTATGAGGGTTTAAAAGCAAGGCATATTTTAGTGCGGTATTTTTCGCATGATCGGTTGCAGGACAAGCTTCGTATTACCGTCGGGACAGACCAAGAAAATGCACACCTACGCCATCATCTTGCGGCGCTAATGCAAAGGGAGGCGGTCAGCACGCCGACTTAAAGGATCACAGGACCATGGTGGAACTCGATATTGACGACGCAACACAAACCGGGCAAATCGTGCTGCGCCCGAATGCATCCGGTACTTGGCGATTCAATTTGTACCTCCTGTACACCCTGATGATCGTGTCAGGGACCGTCAGCATCGGTTTTTTATTTGCCGGCGCCTGGATGATTCTGCCATTTTCCATTATCGAGATGGGAGCACTGGCGGGGTGTATGTTTTACTGTAATCGGCAATGCAATCGTCAAGAAGTGATTACAGTTTCAGACGATCTTGTGAGCATCGAGCAAGGCGTTCGTCAGCCAAACAAAGCGATTACCTATCAGCGGCTTTGGGCCAAATATCTTGTATCACCACCGCCTCATCCCTGGGGCGTGTCTCGAATAGCCATTCGCAGTCACAACCAAGAGTCAGAATTAGGCGGATTTCTCAGTCAGGCTGACAAGCAGCAACTGGTGAAAGCGCTTAAACGCGTGACGCCTCGATAACCACACACTCCAGTTTCGGGACTAGTCGATTTCTCGGATCAGGCCTTCTTGGGCAACAGATGCAATCAAAAGACCGGCTTCCGTGAACATACTGCCGCGATTGAAGCCGCGTGCGCCCCCGGCGGCTGGTGAGTCTTGTTCGAATAAGATCCACTCGTCGAACCGGAAGGGTCTGTGGAACCACATGGCATGGTCTAAACTTGCTGTCATTAAACCTTTTAAGAACGATTTGCCATGAGGCAGCGTGCAGGTACTCAAAATCCCCATATCGGATGCGTAGGCCAGCAAACATTGATGCATTGCGATGTCATCGCCTAATGGTTGCCGCGCGCGGAACCACGTGTGTTGTTTGGGCGCCTGTTTTACTGGGTTTAGAAAATCAACCACTTCAACCCGTTTGAGTTCAATCGGGCGCTGCCGCATCATCATCTCGCGCATGGCGGGTGGCAACTGCTCAAGTCGAGCGGCCATGGCATCCATGTCATCGGGGATATCGTCTGGCAGCGGCACATCTGGCATCTGACTTTGATGGCTAAGGCCGGCTTCTAACACTTGAAAACTACAAGACATATTGAAGATGGCCTGCCCCGCTTGGATTGCGACGACCCGCCTTGTGGTGAAACTCCGGCCATCCCGAATACGGTCGACCTCATAAATAATCGGGCGCGTTGGATCTCCGGGACGCAGAAAATAGCCGTGAAGCGAGTGGCAATGCCGATCTTCAACCGTTCTAAGGGCGGCAATGAGCGCCTGACCAATAACCTGCCCCCCAAAGACCCGAGGGGTTCCAAGATCTTCGCTGATGCCTCGGAATAGGTTAGTTTCAATCTGTTCTAAATCGAGTTGGTCGATGAGGGTTGGTTTGTCCAAGTGAGATCTCTTTTGAGGGTTGAAACGGGCGCAAGGATCTACACTTTGCGAATCAATTGCAAGGCTTCGCCGCTAATCAGACCAAAATCGTTGGCGTGCGGGCCTTGCCGATGATACCCAATGCAGCCCTTTTCGATCGGCTTTAAAGATTAGGGCGCCCTGCTCGGCTGTCGATATCACATGGGCACCCCGGTTCCGATACCGCGTTACAATTTCTGGGTGGGGGTGGCGGAAGGCGTTGTTGAACCCGGCCGCGATGACCGCCCACTGGGGCATGAGGTGATTGAGCAACGCCGGGGATGAGGAGGTTCTCGAGCCATGATGCGGAACCATTAGCCAATCGACCTTACCTTGCAGGTTATTCAATAGGGCGAGCTCTGCGTCAACTTCAATATCACCAGACAAAACCAGGTTAAAACCGGGGCCTGTCACTTGAAGCAAACAGGAGCGATTGTTTCGATTGGTGCCGCCTTGCCAACTCAGCAGTTGAAAGTTTACGCCATCAATTTTATTGGCTCGCTGGTTTCTACAATCAGGATGGTTGGGGTCGATCACGTCGTTAATTTTCAGGGCGCGCTGAAGACTTGCCTGCCCGCCCGCATGATCTGCGTCCCCGTGGGAAATAATGAGCCGATGTAATTGGTCAATGCCTTGAGCCCGCAGTGCCGGAACGACGATTGCAGCACCGGCATCGAAGCCGCTGCGAGACAAGGGCCCGGCGTCGTAGAGTAGGTTGTGGTGCGCCGTTTGTAGCAAAAGGCTGTTGCCTTGCCCGACATCGATAACGTGAAGTATGAGTGTGGCAAATTCGGGTCGAGTTGTTTTGGGCGCAATCAAAGCAAGCCAGATCGCCATGAACGCTGCGAGCGATAGCAATCGAAGACCCGTAATAAAGGCCAAAAATGCTGCAAATGCAAACATAAGGTACAAAGTGGGTAAGCGTACAAGGGTTAGCGAAATCCCGAGGCCAGCAAAGAAGTCGAGGACGATCCAGAACAATTGCAAACCCAGATCGCTGACCCTGAGCAAGCCTTGGGCTAGTAAGATGGCCCCATCTCCCGGAAAGGCTTCGCTGATTAAAAAGAGCAAGATACCGGCAAGTGCTGGGGGCAACACGATGATCGACATCAATGGAATGGCAATTTGATTCGCAATGGGGCCAATTAAGGGCGTAAATCCTGTCAAAATCGACCCTAGGGGCATCACGGCCAACGCAAGTAGAACTTGCGTTTTAAAGGAGACCAAAAATCGCAACCATCCGGATTGGGCCTTAATCCTTTGGGTGTTTGAGATCAGTAATAAAACACCGACACAGGTGAAGGAATACCAAAATCCTGGAAGGCCAGTCACCCAGGGTGAATGCAAAAGCGTCGCGATCATGGCGAGCCAATAGATGTCGCTGTAGGCAATCCGGCTCCGCGCGAGGCCAGCCCCGACAACCAGCAGACACATAAGACTCGCCCGTAGTACAGAGACCGCTTGCGCCGAAATCCAAAAGTATCCGGTGATGGCAACCGCGGCGAGAAGATAACAATAGGCTACTGGCAACCCGACCCAACGCAGTATTCTAAACATGCCCCAACCCACAAGGCTTAAGTGCAGGCCGGATATGACCATTAAGTGTTGGGTGCCGGTCGCTTGCAAGCGTTCGCGTTGTTGCCGATCCATCGTCGTCGCCGCGCCAATGGTAATGGCTTGAATAACTTGACTACTACTGGCTGATAACGATTCATCGAGCCAGCGTTGGATAGTATGACGGCGCGTCAGGGATTTGAGCGGGCTTGGTGGGCCGCTAAGGGGTTGATGATGAATCAAGGTGCCGCGACCCGAGACACCTCGAAAAACCATTCTTTGATGACTATGGCCTGAGTGGGTATTGACGAGACCTCGCAGGGCTGTCACTTGGATAATGGCGTTGATTCGACTACCCGGTACGAGGTCAGTTGTTAACGCGGCAGGATCATAAAATAACTGAATTCGATGTCCCTCGAGGCGGCTTTTGGGCGGCGCCTTTAAGATATCGGCCGTAAAACGGTTGGTATAACGTCCTCGGCTAATCAAACTGGTGACCTCTGCGGTGACTCGCAATGCTTGATCTGGATGGACGTTTAACTGCTTTGGATAAGTGGCGATAGCGAGTTGCTCAAACTGCACAAGCAAAGCAATCACGATCCAGCCTAGAATTCGAATGATGGGATACGACAAGGCCGCTATTGCAGCGGGCAAGGCGAGCCAAAGCAGATCGATATTGGGCAAGGCCGGTAATAAAAGGCTACCCCGTTGAATCAATAAGAGTGTGAGCGCAGCCAGGGCCATGCCGTAGTATCTAAGAACAACATGCTATATATTCTGCGACTTAAGCGGCGCCCCTTGTGCGTCAATGCTTAGGAACTGCGGTTATGAGCACCCTGCCGCCCAGGGGCTGAGGTCATCGAGGTGGCGCATGATTTGTCTGAAGGATACTATCGAGTCATATGACGTTTAAACGTTTTCTACCGGATCGAAAGACGCTCCAAAATCAGAAGATATTTCGGCTTTTCGGTGCGTTTATTCATGATGCGGATCTTTGGCACATGAATCGTCACAGCGTTTCTGAGGCGTTTCTGTGGGGCTTCCTGTGTTGTTTCTTGCCCATCCCATTTCAGATGGCGCCTTGTTTGCTCTTATGTATCTGGCGTCGCTGTAATATTCCCATAGCCATTGCGCTGGTCTGGATTAGTAATCCCATCACCATGGCGCCCATGATGTATTTTGCCTTCGAAGTGGGGGCATGGATTACGGGCCAATCGGTTGATTTATCGACCTATGATTTGTCCTGGGACTGGCTCGTGAGCCGACTGGCCGAGATTTGGATGCCATTGATTGTCGGTTGTTTAACCTGCGGTTTGACCCTGGGCGTGCTTGGATTCCTTGGGGTTCAGCTCTATTGGGGGATGCGCGCCAAAGCTGATTAAAGGCCCGCGGGCGGGCTGTTTGTGCGGGCAGGATCTTGCGCGAGCCGAAAATTGGATTGTACCAATCGCCACATCACGCAGGCACACGCAAGCAGTGCTGAGATAATGATCAACGCAGTATCCCACAGCCGAATATCGACCGGCAGGTCAGAAAAGTAGCTCCCTGTGACGATCGAAAAACCCGTTAGGTCTTCAATAAAGGCCATAAGGGCCGGCAATTGACTGGCGATCAGGACGCCGAGGAGCAAGCCGATCGCAATCCCTGTAACCGACAGCAAAGCGCTCTGAATCAGAAAGACGTATCGGCAATCTTTCGCGGTTAATCCTAAGGTCATCAGAATGACGATTGTTTGTTGTTTTTCAAGCATCACGATACGCATCCCGGCAGACAGGCTAATGAGGGCAAGACCGATCAGAACGGATAATAAAAGCCCCATCATTAATTTTTCGAGCTGAACCGCTTGAAAAAAGGCGCCAAACTCATGCTCCCAAGAACTCAAAGGCGTGATCCCACTTGAGATTAGGTCCTCACGAACCCTTTGTACTGCCATTGGGTCTTTTAAGTGCACGCGTTGGGTTGGCGATAAATTAAGTACCGTTGCCAAGGCCGAAAGCGAGGTGATCGCGATGGCCTGATCGGTTTCTGCACCCAGTGCATAGGTCCCAATTAGAACAAAGCTCGAGACCCGCGGTTGGATCCGATGGGTCTCTGGATCTATTTTGATTAAAGCGACCGGAATGGATTGGCCGAGTCGATAACCAAATCGTTCAACTAAGGGGGCGCCTAAAATGATGGGGGCCGCGTCTTGTTTCGCCCACCACCGGCCCTTTTGTAGGGCCGCTTGCATGATTGTCACTTGGTGATCATCTGGTGCTAAGCCTTGAAGGCGAAAAAGCAAGCCACCTTGATCGGCGAGCAACAAAACCTCTGCTGACAGGTAAGGCTGCACTTGTCGTACGTTGTCCTGGTTTAGGAGCTGCTCGCGAGGTATTTCCCCTGAAATGAGCAAATGCGGCGTCACGCTGAGGAGACGTGATTGAAGCTCACGATCGAAGCCATTCATAACAGCGACTACCATGATGAGCGCCGCCGTCCCAAGGGCCAGCCCGATCACCGAAGCTCGATTGACATATTGGACATAGCGCCGACCGGCGCCCTGCAGCACGCCATTGATGTAAAAGCGTAGCGCAATGCCCAAGACCATTTTGGGATGATCCATCATCACTGCAAGACCCCGCCGGTAAGCGTGAGTTGACGGTCTGCTTGACCCGCTAGGTGCGGGTTATGGGTGACAAGAATCAAGGTTGCGCCGTTTGATCGGCACAATGACATCATGAGTTCGCTCACCTGCCGAGCCGATTCCTGATCCAGATTACCGGTAGGCTCGTCAGCAAAAATAATTTCAGGCTGATTGATCAGCGCTCTGGCAATCGCGCAGCGCTGACGTTCGCCGCCAGAAAGTTGCCAAGGAAAATGGGTCAATCGGTCCGACAACCCCATTTGGGCCAGGATCGCCAGCGCTTGATCATTTGCGGTTGTCGTGGCCAGGCCTTTTATTCGAGCCGGTAAGGCGACGTTCTCTAGGGCCGTAAAATCATCAATTAAGTGATGAAACTGATAAACAAAACCCAGATGGTGATTGCGAAACCGCGCCAAATCTTGATCCTTCATTTGATGCATCGATTGCTGAAGCAGCTGCACAGAGCCTGAGTCTGTGCGCTCCAAGCCCGCTAGTATTTGTAGCAAGGTGCTCTTGCCGCTGCCGGATGCACCCGTGATCGCAACTTGCTCGCCTTGATAAAGGGTTAAATCGAGTTCGTTCAGGACCTTAATCATGCCCGCTTGACCATGGGGATAGGATTTGACGAGGGTTGTCGCAACCACGCTGGGGATTGAATTGTTCTCAAGCGCCATCTCTAAGTCCCTCCGAGATCATCATTTTTGCGGCGCGATGCGCTGGATAAACACTCGCGATGAAGCACAACATTAGGCTGACAAAGGCAACCCAGAGAAAATCTACTAGCAATCGATCAAACGGCAGATAATGCACGAAGTACTCCGCCAGTAAATTTAACGAGAAAAATTTTTGTAGCGCCATGAGCCCCCAGTTGATTGCATCACACGCGATAAAACCCAGGACAAGGCCAGCAGCTGTGCCGATTAGTCCTAGCGTCATACCCTGCAACAGGAAAATGCGTCGGATCTCACGTGCGTTTGCGCCCAAGGTTTTCAAAATTGCGATATCAGATCGGTGTTCCTCAACGTAGATGACCAGTTGCGAGGTGACATTAAAGGCCGCAACCGCGACCAACAGCGCCAGTAAAATAAACATAATTTGTTTTTGGAGTCCGATGGCCGCATAAAGACTCCCCTGCCGGCTCATCCAACTTGACCCAAAAATTGGTTGGGCGGGATTTGCATAGTAAATTGATTGTAAAACATTGGCGGCTTGAAACAGATCCTTCAGTTTTAGCCGTACGCCTTGTGGGAACCGGCTGCCACCGAGTGCGCCGCCTGCTGTTAGGTTGATATAAGCCGTCACGCGATCCAAATCGGTCGCGGTGTCATAGATGCCCACTACGGTAAACCGTTTGGAGCGTGTGCTGATACCCGCTAGTGAAAAATCCGCGATTGGCAGCATCAAGGTAACGCGGTCGTTGACGGCTAGATCCAGAGTCGTCGCCAGCTGTTGGCTGATCACTATGTTAAAGGTGGCCTGCTCCAAGCTGGCCCAGCTTCCGCTGGTCACATAGCTCGGTAAGTCATTGACCTCGGCCTCTAACGTGGGATCAACGGCAGATACCACAATCCCTTGATGCGCTCCGTTTGCAATAAGCATCCCGCCAATCTCCATGATTGGCGCGGTTGCTAACACCTGTTCTTGGGATTCAATCAAAGCAAGTTGCGCTTGGTTCAATTGCGCCTGATTGCGGTCATAAATTAAAACATGGGGGAATAGGCTCAGCACCCGTTCGCGAAGGGCGACTTCAAAACCATTGACGACCGATAGCACCATCACCAAGATTGCCACGGCAATGCTAAGGCCTACCACTGGCAACCCATTCGCGCGCTGATACACGGCATTTTTGCCGAGCTTACCGGCCATTCTCAATGAGACGCTCAGGACCCAATGCGTCATTGGCCAAGGGTCATCAATTTGTATCCAAGGTATTCCATAGTATTCTTTACCAATTAGTGGGGTAATTAAGCCGCAGTGGGGCCCGCATCAGCTGCACGACCCTGCTCATTTTATTGCTGTTGTACCCCTTAATATTTTCTCTGCGTGCAAGCCGTTAACTAGGATTAGTATGAGTGATGTCGATATTAGAGACTTTTTCCGTTTGGAAGATGCTCTCCCCTGTGAGTATAAGCTGATCAGTTCAGATCAGATAGCCACCCAAGATCCAGAAACGTTGTTTGATTACTCTGAAGAGATTCAGCTGATCGGACAACTCAAAATGCTGCAACGTCAGGGTAAAGGGTTACTAGAGCGGGTTGACGTACAAAATGCTGAGATGGCCGCGTATCTTAATAATTTAGATCAGCAGGTTGAGCTCATCGGGCGGCGCGTGCTGTTCAATGAAATTCAGACCCCAGACAATTTTCGATCGGAATTGATTGATCTTAGTGTTGGTGGCGCCGGTCTTTGTATTGAGGAATTATTGCCCGAGCAAAGTTATGTCGCGCTGCGGGTTTTGTTTGATGAGGGCGCTTGGGTGCTGACCTGCTTTGCCCGCATTCGTTACAGTAGGATGCACAAAGGCAGCCGTCAGTATCGCTCGGGTATCGAGTTTGTTAGCTTGCCACTTGAATATCAAAAACTAATCAATCGGTATCTTTTGAATCGCCAGACAGAAGCTCGCCGCGCTCAGATTAGAGCCGAACACAATAATGAATTGCTGTAAGGGATCAGCCTGCAGCACTAGAACCGCCGCTGCCTTTAATCGATGCTTTGCCGGCATCGAGTGGGCTTTTTCAAATCCAAAGTTCGGAGCACGTCGACTGAAGGATGACCTCTGCGACGTGCTAGGTGCCGCAACTTGGCGATGAGGGGCTTATAAGGGGACTCAGTGCTTAGCTATGCTTCTAACGCATTGGTAATGACCGGTTTCGCGCCCGGGCCATCAGAGGCCTCGCACTTGTCCGGATTACCCCCACAAATTTCGCAGGCGCCGTCGACTCCCATCGCACCCAACCCGCCGCAGGATCCTGCAATCGGTGGTCTGCCGCGCATAACGCCAACCGCCATGATGACGATCACAAACAGAAAAACCAAAAACGTCATAAAAAACTCTATCATCGAATCACCTACTCTGTTTCTTAGGCCCGTCGGCTATCTCAACGGCGCCGGGTTATAGCGCTTCTTGTCTGCTTGATCCGTCTTCAATTCAACAAAGCCGCTGATGATTGAAGGTTGCGACGCTGCCTGGCAACAAGCCGATCTAGGCGAGCCTTTGATTCACAATACGGCCATCACCGCTTGTTAGTGCTCGGGATGAGTTTACAGGCTTTGTGCAAGATAGTCTTTAAACGCGGCGCTTTCCAATGCTTTGAGTTCATTCTTCTCAAAGACGAGCATGACCACGGCCAGATTCTGGTCGGCCGCTAACTGCATACCCGCGACCGGACCGAGCACGTTTAACGCTGTCGCCCAGCCATCGGCCTCTAAGGTTGTTGAGGCCACCACTGTGACGGACGTGGTGGCGTGCGTAATCGGATAACCGGTTCGTGGATCAATGGTGTGAGAAAACCGCTGACCATTGGATTCAAAATAATTTCGGTAGTCACCCGAGGTCGCGATCGCAGAATCGATCAATGGAAAAGCACGATAAATCGCGCGAGTGGCGTTGCTAGGCATCTCTATAGCAACCCGCCAGGGCTGCCCCGGACGCTTCTCCCCTTTGGAGAATAGTTCGCCGCCGATTTCAACGAGAAAATTTGAATGCCCCTGTTGCACAAGGATCGCAGCCAATGCATCCACTGCAAAACCTTTCGCCGTGGCAGAAAAGTCGAGCTGTCGCCCTATTGGCGTCTTTACGGCGGGCGCGTCTGTATCCAGTTGAAGGCTTTGATATCCAATTTGCTGTTTAACAACTTGGATACGGTCATCTGGTGGCGCTTGATCGGTTGATGTCGCGCGCCCAAAGCCCCAGAGTTCCACTAAGGGCCCAATTGTCGGGTCAAAGGCGCCGCCCGTTTTATCTGCTAAGGCGAGACTGAAGGCTAAGACTTCTGCTGTATCGGCGTGCAGACTAAATGGGGTGCCTGGTCTCGTTCGATTGAAGCGAGATATTTCCGATTCAGAATCGTAAGTCGACATTAACGCATTGATTTGAATTAGTTTTCTTTCTATTTGTTCATGCGTTTCAGTAAGGCTGCTCGATTTAGCCGGGCCGGCAATCAAGATACGATACGTGGTCCCCATGGTCTTACCCGTGAGTTCAAGCGGCGCGCCGTCGTCACTACAACTCGACGTCAAGACGATCAATAACAGAAACAGATAACGCATAAAGCACTGCATCCCAAGATGGCGCTGTATTATAGTCATAACTGTCAATAAGAGGTGCCCCACGTGGAAATGCCGTTCATTCAAGTCAGTACCGCCGCCGAATTGGAGGCGACGATTCACCAATTGATTCCGCTAAGTGTTGCGATGGGCGTGACGGTCGCCTCGTTTGAGGATGATTTATTAACGCTTGAAGCGCCGCTCGCGCCAAACATTAACCATCAAATGAGCGCCTTTGGCGGCAGTTTGTCTGCACTATCAGCGTTAGCAGGTTGGGGCATGGTGCAACTTCAAATTGGAAAAATGCACATCGTTGGGAATACGGTTGTTGGCCGTTCCGAGGCGGTTTTTCTGCGACCCGTTTTAAAGCATCTGATCTGCCGCTGCCGGTTGCCGAATGACTTTGCGGTTTTTCAGCAAAAGTTGCTGACCCGGGGTAAGTCCAGTGTATTGTTGACCACGGAAATGGTTGAAGATGGTGAAATTACTATGACCACGTCCAGTCAGTTTGTCGTTAGAAATCGCCATCATGAACCCGCCGCCTAAACTCGACCTGGCGAGGCTACCGACGCCGCTGCAACCACTTGATCGACTGTCCGAAGCCCTTGGTGGGCCTCGAATCTGGATCAAAAGAGATGATCTAACCGAAGCTGCAGGCGCAGGTAACAAAATCAGAAAACTCGAGTTTGTGCTAGCGGATGCGCTAAACCAAGGCGCAACGGCCCTGATTACGAGTGGCGGCTTGCAATCGAATCATTGTCGGGCAACCGCTTTATTTGCCGCACAACTTGGATTGAAATGCCATTTGATTTTACGGGGCTCTGAGGCCAAAACCGCCAATGGCAACCTGCTTCTGAATCAGTTACTAGGCGCTAAAATTGACTATGTGAGCGATCAGGCCTTCGAGCACCTCGATGGACTTTATGAGCGCAAAGTCGTCGAGCTCAGCGGCTTGGGTGAGCGACCATACCGGATCCCAATCGGCGCAAGCGATGAACTGGGCCTTTGGGGTTACATTCAAGCCGCCAAGGAACTGGCCGCAGATTTTACCTCGGCGCAAATTCAACCGAGTTGTATGGTGACCGCCGTTGGATCTGGCGGCACTTATGCTGGGTTATTGTTAGGTCAGGCGCTCTACAAACTGTCTCTGCCTGTCATCGGCATCTGCGTGTCCCGTAATGCGGGATTCTTTGAGCGCAAAGCGGCGCTCGATACCGCCCGCTGGCAAACGCGTTTTCAGTCGAGTCTTAATCCAGAGCCGGGACAGCTTCGCGATGATTTCATCGGCGAAGGCTATGGCCTAGCCTCCCCGGAGGTGTATCGATTGATTGCTTGGCTTGCGCAATTAGAAGGGATTATTTTGGACCCCGTTTACACCGGCAAAGCGTTTCAAGGGCTGATTCAAATGATCCAACAGGGCGATATCCATGGCACGGATGTTGTGTTTCTTCATACGGGTGGATTGTTCGGTTTATTCCCGCAGATGAGCCAACAGAGCCTATCGGAATTACTCGATTAATGAACTATCATGCAGGCATCAACCGAATGGATCGTTTTATGAAACGCGCGTTATTGATTATAAGTACAACGCTGTCCTGCTTGGGCTTGACTGGGTGCAGTTGGATGAGCCAAGACCCCTGTTCGGGTAAGGATGCTGACCTTTCAAATCCAGCGTGCGTTGTGCAGTCTAAACAGATCTATCGAGACAATGACGCAAGGTGGTATTGTATTGGTCACCTTGAGGCGAAGGACTGGTCTTGTGCCAGCAGTTTAAAAGAAGCCCAAACCAAACACGACGCGACATCAGTCGGCATTGAAGAGCCGGTTGCTGACGTCGAAGCGCGCGAACCGTTGGTCGTTACTGCAATTGAAGCGCCCATGACCGAAGTCTTGGCCGAAACACGCGAATTGACAGCGTCTCTTGTTGAAGTCGTGACCGAACCAGCATTGATAGACGAAACGGAAAGTACGCTGGCGAAGTTACCACAGCCTCTACGCGCTGCAGCAGTTGAAGCGCCGACAGTGGATATTGAACTGGAAGTACCAGACCAAGCAATTGCCTTCGTGGAAACTGAATCAGCACCAACCCTTGGCGACGAGACTGCCGCACCGGTTTTCATTGAGCAAGCGCAGGTCGTCTTGGCCGATGATCAAATACCGAGCCCATTAGCGGAGGTTCCTGAGGCAACGTCTGCATTGGCGTCAGCCATAGTGGCGGTTGCCGCGAACCGCGCAGTTGCAACGGTGATCGACGCGCCAATCGTTCTTGTTGAATTGCCAAAAGCTGCCGTTGTTGCGGCAGTCGAAATGCCGATAACCGAATCGATTGCAGACGCGCCGGCGTTGGCAACCGCTATGGCTTACACCACTCCTGAGACTCGCGCTTTAGCGATGAGTGAAACGCCGACTTCCATTGAGACGGAACAGCCGAGCTTGGCCGATTCGCAGATAGCGGGCACATTGGCTGGCGATCCATTCGAGACGCCTGAGCCGACGTCGGCCCAGATAGCCC
>Ga0209374_1001699_pt1 | contig 20849 bp, 17 predicted proteins | sample SaaInlLV_DNA_10m_FD_184683 | JGI IMG/M metagenome (GOLD analysis project Ga0209374, IMG submission 184683) | Marine microbial communities from expanding oxygen minimum zones in the Saanich Inlet - SI075_LV_DNA_10m (SPAdes) (version 2) | ecosystem: Environmental > Aquatic > Marine > Unclassified ... | reverse complement strand
ACTTCGGGAGTGCTTTTAATCGGGAAGACTTCCTCAGCAGTCATTGCCTTGAACCAACTCTTTGAAACTCGTAAGATTGAAAAAACCTATCTGGCAGTTGCCATCGGTGAAATAAGTCCTTCCGGAAGTATCGAAAACAAGATCGACGGGAAAAATTCCAAAACCTCTTTTGTGCTAACAGACCGAATAGTTTCCCCTCGATTTGGGTTCCTAAACCTTGTCACATTGCAACCGGAAACAGGAAGAAAACACCAAATCAGAAAACACCTTTCCGAAATGGGAAATCCCATTCTTGGAGACCGCTTGTACGGCAAAGAAACAAAAATTCTCAAAGGAAAAGGCCTTTACTTACATGCCTCCAATTTGGCCTTTGTCCACCCAATTACAAAAGAAAACCTAAGGGTTTCTGCAAAAGTTCCTAAAAAATTTCTAAAATTGTTTCCAAACAAAACAACTTAAAACAATTCAGTACTCCTGGATCATGCTAGTTTTTTGCACGTTCGCGTTTTAAATATGCTCTTACTTTGCTGTGACTTTACGGAGTGACTTTACGGAGTGACTTTACGGAGTGACTAAAACCTCTCATAAGCATTGGAATACTGAAAAAAACTAGAGGTTTTTACGATTTTAACTGTAGTTTTGTTTTTCTACAACTGTCAACCATGAACATCTTCTCAGAATTGGAATCCCGCAGCGGGTCAAAGTGTGAATTGTGCAATAGCCACAAGGAACTGAGCGCTTATCAACTAAAACCTGTTCATACAGCTGGTATTGACGAACAAATTCTTGCCTGCGCTACCTGTACCGATCAAATTGAAAACCCCGAAAAAACTGTTCCCAATCATTGGCGCTGTTTGAATGACAGCATGTGGAGTGAATTTGATGCGGTAAAAGTAGTTGCTTGGAGAATGCTACATCGCTTGAAAAATCACGGATGGCCTCAAGATTTACTGGACATGCTGTACTTAGAGGAATCTGTTGAAAAGTGGGCTGCCGCTACCGGTGAAGGGTTGAGTGAAGAGGATAGAATCATCCACAAAGATGCCAATGGCGCCTTGTTGGCTGCCGGAGATACGGTTAATTTGACCCAAGACCTGGATGTAAAAGGAGGTGGAAACTTCACCGCAAAACGTGGCACAGCCGTCAGAAACATCTCTTTAACGCAGGACAACGCTGCACATATTGAAGGAAGAATTAACGGCGTACACATTGTCATTTTGACAAAGTTTGTAAAGAAGTCATTCCCTAAAGACTAGGACAAATGCTTGGCACGTGTGAACTGCCGCAAAGAGTGCTTCCTACTTTTATTTATCAAAAGCATAGATATAGCTAAAGCCGATAATTTTTGTGCTTTTGATAAGGACGGCATTCAAGGATTGTTCCAACCGAAAAAACAGGTCGATCTGACCCCATTTTTTAAAACTGTACTGGCTGCCCAATGTAAGTCTGTATTTGTGAAAACCATTCTCTTTTCCTTGTTGGGTACGATTGAAAATTTCTGCTGAAAATTGGGGGTCTAATTTCCAATTGCGCACATTGTAACTTACAGAACTTTTCAAACGCAAGTTTTTCTTCGCGTTGTCCTCTTCTGCTTCGGAAACCACGATTTCGTTTTTGTTTTGAAAACGCAAGCGGTGTTTGAAGTTAAAACGTTTTTGTTTGTGCTTGTATGCAAGGTCTATGTGGTACCGAAAAAAGGAATCATATCCTTGTTTTTTTCCTGTGTTGTCATTTTTTTTTGCAAACCGAAGTCCACCTCCAATTTCAAAGTCCTTCGGAAATTGGTAAGAAAGCCCGATTTGTGTAAAATATTGATCTATCTCTGAACTATTTTCTTTCAAACGCAGTTGCTCCTCTAGTTCCAAATTCAATTTTTTGTGGAGTTTGACCTCCACGTTGATACTTGACCAGGTTTCAAAATCAGTATTTGTTTGTGCAAATGCAACGGAAGAAATGAACAAAAACAGTGCTGTACAAAAATTTGTAACCTTTTTGTTTGTAGGCATTTTATTTACTTTTGGGTGCATCTAAAAAATATATGGTGATCTGTGCAGTGTCTCGTAAAAAATCAACATTACCGATCTGGATTCTCTCTATGTTCAACCCAGTTCTGGATTCAAGGTCTTCTTTTAGCAGCTGATGATTTTCTGGTTTGATGTTTTCAATGACTTCGTAGACGATCTCTCTGGAAACCTGGTGTTTCGATGACCAAAACAACTCGGTCAAATACAAGACGAGGATGATCATGGCATTCGCAGATAAAATTTCTGAATAACTCATCTTTCCATTGGCCAAAGAGTTGATTACAGAAACACCGATGACCACAAACAAGTAAGTCATCTCTTTGATGTCTACTGTATTTGTTCGGTAGCGAATGATGCCGAAAATAGCAAAGAGACCGAGGGCCATTCCCAAATCCAATTCGAATTTTTTAAGGGTAAAGCACAAAAAGAAAACGATCACACTGATCATATAATAGGTAAAAAGAAACGCCTTGTTTCGAGCGTATCTGTAGTACAAACAACGAATAATGATGGTTAAAAAAGCAATATTGATTCCAAAACGAAACATCATTTTGTAAAAATCATCATCAAAAAGGGGGATTCCATAAAATTCCATAGTTAAGCAGTGAGTTTGTTTAGTTTGATTAATTTTCTCTTAAATTGGTTGTACTTTAAGTTTTCGTAGAGGTTGACCATTCCGATGCAGTATTTACTGATGCTGTAAGGAAACTGTCTGTGATTTCTCAATTCTTTGACGATGGCTGAACTCCTGTCAAAACGTTCCTGTTTTACTTCAATGATGGCGATGCCTTCGTATTTCTTTTGAACATCCCCTAAAGTGTAGGTTAAATTGAAATCTATGGTAACTCTTTCGTTGCTTTGCATGTTGACCAATGTAATGCGGTTAAAGCCGTTCATCAGTGCAGGTGTCAAATCTAATTTTTTAGATGTAATTTTCTCAATAAAATTAGTGGAGGCAAGCGACAATTCATTTTCAAAATTTTTGATGCGAATTCTCGATTTGGTGGTTCTCCCTTTGTGGTCTTTTTGCTTGATTTCTAAAAAAAACAACTCCGACTCAACGTATTTGCGCATGCGCACTTTTAGTCGGTTGATTTTTCCATTGTGGTGCTCACGGTAAAATTTTTGATCTTTGGTGTCAAAATACAAAGAATTGTAAGTCATGACACGGTTGTTATCAATTTCTAGAACACGGTATTTCTCTTTCAATGTTTCAAGTAAAACAGGGAGCATTTTTTTGGAAACTACAAATTTAGTGTCCGTCCGTTTCATCAAGGCAACTGCGTCCATCTCTTTCAAAGTGATGGGGGAAATCTCCTTAGCAATTTTATGGATGTCAGTTAGCATTTGTAATTTGGTATAAAAAAAACAAACATAAAAAAATTAAAGGAGATGGCTCCTGTTTTTCTGTTTTATATCTCGTTAAGCAGGTGTTATTATTTTATTAATCTTTTGACCATCACAGCATGAGGTCCCACATGTTCGATTTCAAAAATTTTTCCATAAAACTCAAAGCCTTGTTTTAGGTAAAAGTCAAAAGCAATGACACGAGCGTTGCACCACAAAACCTCAGTATCCAAAGAACGCAATTGTACTTCAGCTTCTTGCAAAAGGATTTTTCCAAAACCTCAATTTTTGAAAAGACTCCAAAGTTGCCATCCCTCGCAAATGGTATTGACTTCCCGTCAATGAAGGGTGAGTGGATTTCACAAAGCTTGCAACAGTCAGTAATTTTTTGTTTTCAAAAGCCCCCAAATGAAATGTATCACCATCCAAATCGCCTTGAAACTTATAGGACAATGGACTGTTGATCCTCAAGACCTTCAAACGAATCTCATAGGTTTCTCTAGCAGTTATTTTTCTTACTTCGACCATTTGAAATGAGGACTTATAAGCTCAATCAGACGCGTTGATACCTCTAAGGTGTTGCCAAACAGAAATTGTGACGTACAAAAGAACAATCAATGGTACGGCAACAAATTGTAACAAGAGGAGCAGCAAAAGTGACGATCCCAAAAAGAGGTATTTGAACGCATTGTCCCTCCATGAAAAATTTTTAAATTTCAATGCAAACAAAGGAATCTCAGCATTCAACAAATAAACACTTACAAAGGTCAGCAACAACAAAAAATATTTGTTTTGCAAAAGCGCTACAACAAAAGTAAATTCGGAATGTTTGCATATCAACGGCAAGGACACAATTAAAAGTGTATTGGCAGGAGTTGGCAATCCTACAAAGGAAGATGTTTGGCGTGTATCAATGTTGAAATTTGCCAAGCGGTATGCAGAGGCCAAGGTCACCAATAGACCACAAAAAGGCAGCCACTGAAAGGTTGCTGTGACCAACAAAGATTCCAAAGTGTTTTCAGTGCTCGCTTTGAGAAGCATTTGCATCATGACAATTCCAGGAACCAACCCAGAAGTGACCATGTCAGCCAAAGAATCCAATTGCTTTCCCAACGCTCCTTCTACCTTTAGCAAACGTGCGGCAAAACCGTCAAAAAAATCAAAGCCTATACCGATGGCAACAAACAGTGCTGCCGCTTCCAAATATCCAAAAACGGCATACAAAACCGCGATACATCCAGACAAAAGATTGACTAAGGTAATCAGGTTGGGAAGGTGTTTTTTCAAGGCCATAAATTATATTTTTGTAAATGTATGAAAAGCATTTAAAATTCAATTGAACGAGGTGACGAAAGTTTCCTCAACTCCAACATGTCTCTTTGAAATTTCCTTCTATTTCAAGAGACAAATTTCCATGTTTTGTAATTTTTTTCTTAGTATTGTTTCTAAAACTTGCCATGCCAATCATTGCCTCAGATTTTAAGACTGTTTTCCCTTTTTCTAACGGGCATTTCAATACCGTTTACCGAAACTTATTTACCTGTCCAAGAATTCTTTTTCAAAGAGAGAGAATTCCTACTGCAGATGGTGATTTTTTAGATTTGGACCGCGCTTCTGTCAATTCGAAACATGTGGCGCTGCTGCTGCATGGACTGGAAGGAAATTCACAATCCAAATACATCCTTTCAACAGCCCTTTATCTGAACCGTCAAAACACCGACGTCATCGTTCTCAATATGAGAGGGTGTAGTGGAGAAAAAAACCGCTTGTTCAAATCCTACCACAGTGGAGAAACAGACGATTTGAATGCGACAGTCCTACATATAGATAAAAACTACGACTATCAAAGCATCTCTTTGATTGGATTTAGCATGGGAGGCAACATGGTTTTGAAATACGCAGGCGAAAGAAAACTCAAACCCGCTATAAAATGTGTGGTGGCAATTGGAGCTCCTTGCGATTTGAAAGGATCTGCAAAAACGCTTTCCGAAAAGAGCAACAGTCTGTATATGAAACGATTTTTAAAAACACTGACAAAAAAAGTCGTCCAAAAAAGCATCGATCACCCCAAAGAATGTTTGGACATAAAAACCATACGCAAGTCCAAAAGCTTTTTGGATTTTGACAACCTCTATACAGCACCTTCATTTGGTTTTAAAGATGCAGAAGATTATTGGAAGCAAGCCAGTTCTCTCTTTTACCTCGAAGGCATTCAAACACCCACCTACTTGCTTTCCGCGAATGACGATCCTTTTTTGTCCGAGAGTTGTTACCCCTACAAAATCGCAGAAAACAACCCTTTTCTGTTTTTAGAAACTCCCAAAACCGGAGGTCATATCGGTTTTTCCCATTCTTTTCAAAACAGAAAAAACACTTGGTGCGAACAAAAAATTCTTACCTTTATTAGTGAATATCAGGACAAACACGGTATTGGTTTAAAATAGTAATATATTTGCACTAACATCATATGTACAATTCCAATTTTTTGAAAAATTTTTGCTTTCTTTTCCTGTTTTTCACCCTTCATCTGACCTATAGTCAGCGCGCCAGAAAGTACTCCAATGAGTTCTTAAACATTGGTGCAGACGCTGCAGGTTTGGGAATGAGCAAATCGGTAACGGCGATTACTTCCGATGTAAATGCCCTCTATTGGAACCCTGCAGGCTTGTCAAAAATCACTGTCAATCAAGGTTCTTTAATGCACATGACCCATTTTGCGGGTATTGGAAATTACGATCACATGGCAGTTGCCATTGCTCCCAAAGAAAAAGACGGTCCTGTACTCGCTTTTTCGATCATTCGTTTCGGTGTAGACGACATCTTAGATACCACAGAACTGATCGATTCGGATGGAAACATCGATCTCAACAGAATTCAGTTGTTTTCAGCCGCTGACTACGCATTTAATTTTGGTGTCGGATCCACCGTCAAAAAGGTGCCCAACTTGCATGTCGGTCTGAATGCTAAGATCATCCGAAGAACTGTGGGCGATTTTGCCTCTTCTTGGGGTTTTGGTTTGGATGCTGGAATCCAATACCAACTAGGTACGTGGCAACTAGGATTGATGGCAAGAGATTTTACCACAACCTACAATTTGTGGCGTTTTGACCAAGACAATTTTGAAAAAATCAAAGCTGCTATTCCAAATCAAAACCAAGAATTGCCTGAAAAAAACGAACTGACACTCCCTAAAATTCATTTGGGAGTCGCAAAAAAATTCCAACTTAAAAATAAAAATTTTCATTTGCTGTCAGAATTGGACCTGCACTTTCGCTTTGCAGAGACAAACGATCTTATTTCATCAAGTTCCGCAAGTATGAGTCCCTCATTGGGCTTTCAGTTGGATTATGGGGATTTTGTTTTTCTCAGAGCCGGTGTCGGAAATTTTCAAAAAATAGTAGAATTTGACCAAAGCAAAACGCTTTCGCTAGAACCGAATATAGGTCTGGGGTTCCGCTACCACGGAATTTCAATTGACTACGCACTTTCAAACATCGCTAGTGTCGGAAATGCCCTGTACTCCAATACTTTTTCGGTCAAAATAGATTTTGATTTTTTAAAAACAACCGCTAAAAACTAACTTATGTTGAACACCTGTCTCATCATTTGGTCAACAAGCCTTTCGTTTTTATTTTCATTTGATTTTTTCCTCCTATGAAGAACCTGTTTTTAGCTTTGTTATCCGGTATGTTTTTAGCCATTTCTTGGCCTACGTATGGGTTTCCCCTATTTTTATTTATCGGCTTTGTTCCGCTTTTACTTGCAGAATATCGCATTCGAAATTCAAAACAAACAAAGAGCAAGCGAAAAATATTTGGCCTTGCGTATTTGACTTTTTTAATCTTTAACAGCAGCACTACCTGGTGGCTGTATTACGCAAGTCCCTTTGGCATGTATTTCGCTATTTTGGTAAATTCGTTTTTGATGAGTTTGGTGTTTCTTAGTTACCACTGCCTCGCCAAAAGAATCCCTTCCAAATTGAGCAAGGTCGCGTTGATTGCACTTTGGATCGGTTTTGAAAAATTTCATTTGAACTGGGAATTTTCCTGGCCTTGGCTCAACCTTGGAAATGGATTTGCCAACCATCACAAATGGGTCCAATGGTATGAATACACGGGAGTATTTGGTGGTACTTTGTGGATTTGGATAGTTAATATGGGCCTTTATGGTGCCCTTGTTCAATTTTTAAAAGACAACAAACCCAAAGTCTTGTTAAAGGGGATACTCGGCTCAGTTGGATTGGTCATCATCGGGATTTCAGCTTCTTTATACAGCTACCACTCCTCTCCTACTGAGGGAAAAAAATCAACGGTGCTGGTACTGCAACCAAATGTTGATCCCTACACCGAAAAATACCAGCTGTCAAATTATAGAATGGCGATGGATTTGGTGGAATTGGCCTCCGAAAAAATGGACAGCACAGTTGTATTTGTTATTGCACCTGAAACATCTTTGCCCAAACCAAGGGCTATAAAAGAGTTCAAAAAAACTTCAGAATACGCTATTTTATCAAAATTTATTGGTCAATACCCGCAATCAGCTTTTGTTTCAGGCATTACTTTTTACGAACGTTTTTCTTCGCAATTGCCTCCGAACAAAACGGCGAATTTTTTCCAAGATCACAAAGATTGGTACAACAGTTACAATTCTTCATTTATTTTACAACCCGACGAAGAATTGCAAATCTATCACAAATCCAAACTGGTTGTGGGTGTGGAACATATTCCATACCGAAGCCTTTTGACCCCAGTACTAGGTAATGCTATGATTGATTTGGGGGGGTCGGTTGCCACTTTGTCGCCTCAAGAGGAACGAGCGGTCTTTTCAAATGCAAACATCCACTTGGCACCAATCATTTGCTACGAATCGGTTTACGGTGACTACGTTCGACAATACATTGAAAAAGGAAGTGATTTCTTAGCCATTCTTACCAATGACGGCTGGTGGAGCAGCAGTCAAGGACACAAGCAGCATTTGAGTTTGGCACGGTTGCGAGCTATCGAAACAGGCAGAAGTATTGCCAGAGCTGCCAATACAGGCATCTCTGCGCTCATCAATGAAAAAGGAGACCTTTTGAGTGCGCTTCCCTATGGAAGCAAAGGATCTTTAAAGGGTGAAATTACACGCTCGAACAGGACAACGTATTACGCTCAACACGGAGACTATATTTACAGAATTTCGATGTTTGTTTTGGTACTCATCCTCTTGGGTTCCTTTGCCAAGAAAAAACAACCCCTTTGATAAATTTTATCTTGGTCTCGTTTTTCACAGAATTCAGCAGCTGTATGAAGTTCAAAAAAAATCTCCTTCCCAAAATCAGGAAGGAGATTTTTTATAAAAACAAAGCGAAACTTATGCGTTTTGCTTTTTGATCAAATTCAAAGCAGATCCTTCGTGAAACCAAGCTATTTGACTTGCGTTGTAAGTATGATTCAATTTGATCGCATCTGTGGTCCCATCCGCGTGGACAATGTCCAAAGTCAGTTGTTTTCCTGGAGCAAAATCCACCAAATCAGAGAAGGCAAAGGTATCGTCTTCTTGAATCAAATCGTAGTCGGATTCCTCGGCAAAAGTCAAGCCCAACATCCCTTGTTTTTTCAAGTTGGTTTCGTGGATCCGTGCAAATGATTTTACTATCACAGCAGCCACCCCTAAGTGACGTGGTTCCATAGCAGCGTGCTCACGTGAAGAACCTTCTCCATAATTGTGATCTCCAACTACGATTGAAGAAACACCTGCTGCTTTGTAAGCTCTTGCAGTTGCTGGAACAGCACCGTAATCTCCTGTCAATTGGTTTTTGACAAGGTCTGTTTTTTGATTGAATGCATTGACTGCTCCAATCAAGCAGTTGTTGGAGATATTGTCCAAATGTCCACGGAAACGCAACCAGGGTCCAGCCATAGAGATGTGATCCGTTGTACATTTTCCAAAAGCTTTTATCAATAACTTCGCACCTTTGATATCTGTTGCCAAGGGTTTGAAAGGAGTCAACAATTGCAATCTCTCTGAAGACTCAGAAACACTGACGTTAACAGCGGACCCGTCTGCAAGAGGCGCTTGGAATCCAGCATCTTCCACAGCAAATCCATTCTTTGGCAATTCATCTCCTGTGGGCTCGTCAAACATCACTTCTTCTCCGTTTTTATTGAGCAAGGTGTCCTTGGTGGGGTCAAAGTCCAAACGACCGGAAATGGTAATCGCAGCTACCAGTTCTGGTGAGGCAACAAAAGCATGTGTGTTTGGATTTCCATCTGCTCTTTTAGCAAAATTTCGATTAAAGGAGTGAATAATGGAGTTTTTAGGTGCGTTTTTAGGATCTGAATACCGGGCCCATTGTCCGATACAAGGTCCACAAGCATTTGTAAATATTTTTGCTCCCAAGGCCTCAAAAGTTCCTAACAAACCATCTCTATCTGCCGTGTACCGCACTTGCTCAGAACCGGGATTGATTCCGAAATCAGCTTTCGCCTCAATTCCTTTGTCTAGGGCTTGTTGTGCGATGGATGCGGCTCTTGACAAATCTTCGTAAGAGGAGTTTGTACAAGATCCGATCAGTCCCCATTCAACATTTAAAGGCCAGTCATTTGAAGTCGCCTTTTCAGTCAAATCAACACCCGCTTCTGTAGCCAAATCCGGTGAGAAAGGGCCGTTTACATGGGGTTTTAACTCGTCTAAGTTGATTTCAATAACCTGGTCAAAATACTGCTCGGGGTTATTGTAAACTTCATCATCACCTGTCAAGTGAGCAGCAACTGCGTTTGCAGCATCTGCTACATCGTTTCGATCTGTAGCACGTAAGTAGCGCTCTATTGAAGCATCGTACCCAAAGGTAGATGTGGTTGCTCCAATTTCAGCACCCATGTTGCAAATGGTTCCTTTTCCTGTGGCAGACATAGATTTAGCGCCTTCTCCAAAATATTCTACGATGGCTCCAGTTCCTCCTTTTACAGTGAGGATCCCTGCAACTTTTAGGATGACATCTTTGGGAGCTGCCCAACCTGAAAGTTTTCCTGTCAATTTGACGCCAATTAATTTTGGGAATTTCAATTCCCAAGCCATACCGGCCATTACATCCACAGCGTCTGCTCCACCAACACCGATGGCAACCATTCCCAATCCACCCGCATTTACGGTATGAGAATCGGTTCCGATCATCATTCCTCCTGGGAAGGCATAATTTTCTAGTACTACTTGGTGAATGATTCCCGCTCCTGGCTTCCAGAACCCAATCCCGTATTTGTTAGAAACAGATGACAAGAAGTCAAATACTTCTGCACTTGTTTTGTTTGCAAACTTCAAATCTTCTGCAGCACCTGATTTTGCTTGGATCAAGTGATCACAGTGCACTGTTGTTGGAACGGCTACTTGCTTTTTTCCAGCTTGCATGAATTGCAACAACGCCATTTGAGCAGTTGCGTCTTGACATGCAATTCTATCTGGTGCAAAATCAACATAGTCCTCTCCTCTCTTGAAGGCGGTCTTTGTGGAACCGTCCCAAAGGTGATTGTACAATATTTTCTCAGCCAATGTTAAGGGTTTCCCAACTACACCGCGTGCAGTATCTACACGATCTGCCATACGAGCATATACCTCCTTGATCATTTCAATGTCAAATGCCATAGTCTACTTGTTCTTTATTGATTGTTATTACAAATAATATAAATTGGATGCGAATATACAAAAATGCTCCGGTATTTGAAAACTCAAACCGCATGGAATAATGAGGTTGCACAAAGATAAATGAGATTCTAATTTATTAATTGTGAAAAATCAATTTTTGAGAATCAAAAAGGAAAAAACATGAGAAATCGTTAAAAAAAAAGTAGGCCTGTAAGCCGGATTCTGTCACCGCAAATGCGGGTTCTTATCATTTATCTAGTTCCACAATTACTTGTGAAATCCAACTGCCTACCCCTTGGATCGGGCGAGTAACCCTCAAGCTCCAATGTACATGGCATTGCATCGTATAGAGTTTACCTGGTTTCACTACAGCCGAACTGTACTTGCTTTCTGTTGCACTGGTCCTCAACTCACGCTGGACGGATGTTATCCGCTATACTACTCTACGATGTCCGGACTTTCCTATCCCAATACAATTGAGACGATAAGACAGCCTACTTTTATGTTTTTTATTTTAAACACCCCTGCTCTTTTAAAACGAGGTCTTTATGATTCATTCCTGTACGCAAAGCCGTTTGTGTAAGTGGGATATCAAACGAGTTTACACATTAAGAAAACATGTCTTTTACCTTGTCAAAAAATGACTTGTCAGAAATTGTCGGAGAAGGCGTAAAATTTTCGTCCTCCAACATCTCTTCAAAAAATTGTTTTTGTGTTTTATTCAATTCTTGAGGGGTCCAAACATTGACGTGCACCAATAGATCGCCCGTTCCATACCGCTCGATACTCGGCAATCCTTTGCCTTTCAATCTAAGTATTTTTCCAGACTGTGTTCCTGAATCAATTTTAATTTTTACTTTTCCTGTAACCGTCTGAATCTCTTTTGCGACACCTAAAACAGCTTCCGAAAAACTGACGTACAGATCGTAGTGCAAATTTGTTCCTTCTCTTTTTAATTTTTCGTGAGGGATTTCTTCAATCACAACCAATAAATCTCCGGCAATGAAATTGTTTCCTGGTGCATCGTTTCCTTTGCCTGCCACTTTGAGCTGAACACCTTCGGTAACACCTTGAGGAATGTTGATGGTGACGGTTTCTTCTGTCACAATCAACCCATTTGCATCAGCTTCTTTTGGTTTGCTCGAAATCGTTTGTCCCGATCCTTGACAGGTTGGACAAGTAGCTGCTGTCTGCATTCTTCCCAACATGGTATTGGTCACGCGCATTACTTGACCTTGACCATTACACGTAGCACAGGTCTTGTAGGAAACCCCTTTTGCCTGTGTTTTTCTGCGAACTTTTACTTTTTTATCCACACCATTGGCAATCTCTTCTAAAGTCAGCTTGACACGGATGCGCAAGTTGCTTCCTTTGGTTCTTGAAGGTCCTCTAGAGCGACCTCTTCCGCCTCCAAAACCGCCGCCAAAAATGTCACCGAACTGGCTAAAAATGTCATCCATGTCCATACCGCCACCGCCGAAACCTCCGAAACCGCCTTGACTTCCGTCAAATGCACTATGGCCGTATTGATCGTAGCGCGCTTTTTTGTCAGGATCGCTTAGGATTTCATATGCTTCTGCAGCTTCTTTAAATTTTTCTTCAGCATTTTTATCATCTGGATTTTTGTCCGGATGGTATTTAACCGCCATTTTGCGGTATGCCTTTTTTATTTCTGCAGTAGCGGCTGATTTTGAGATGCCCAATACTTCGTAATAATCTTTTTTCATCTTGATAAGTTTCGGTTTTCTGATCTGTACCCATTCAGAAAAACCTCGTTTGCAATTAGTTTCCTATGACGACTTTTGGATAGCGAATCACTTTTTCACCAAGTTTATAGCCTCTTTCAATGACGTCGATGATTTTTCCTTTCATCTTTTCTGACGGTGCAGGTATTTGCGTAATGGCTTCGTGCAAGTCGGCATCAAAGGCGTCTCCTGCTTTCGCATTTAAAGGCTCCAAACCTTTTTGTTGCAAAGTAGTGGCCAGTTTGTCGTTGATCAATTGCATGCCTTTGAGCAATTCTTTGTCTTTGACTTTTTTAATTTCTGCCAAACCTCTGTCAAAATCGTCTAAAATTGGCAATAATGACACCATGATGTCTTGTCCTGCAGTACGGAACAATTCAATTCTTTCTCTACTAGTTCGTTTTTTGTAGTTTTCAAACTCTGCAAACAAGCGCAAGTATTTGTCTTTTTCTGCTTGAAGTATTTCTTCTGTAGTTGGCTCAACAACTGTTTTTTCAGCTGCTTCCTCTTTATTTCCCTCCACAGCATCTGTTTGGAGTTCTTCGTTTGTAAGTTCTTCTTTGATGGGTTCTTCCGTACTCATTGTATTTCAATTGTTTTGTATGCACTTATGTAAACAACAATAGCGCCATGACGTAATTTGTGTCAAAATGTCATTTGCTGTGTGCGTGCAAAGATAGCTATCTGTCCGAACATGTATGGAAGAAAGTTCTTTTAAATTTTGGAAAGTTTTGCTGTTGTCAAAGACAGGTAAAAATCAATCTGAAATCCGTTCAATTTTGGCACCAATCGCCTTCAAACGGCCTTCGATGTCTTCGTAACCCCGGTCGATTTGATCGATGTTGTGAATGGTACTCGTCCCATTTGCGGAAAGGGCAGCAATCAAAAGGGAAATCCCTGCTCTGATGTCCGGTGAAGTCATGGTCGTTGCTTTCAAACTCGATTCATGGTTCATCCCGATGATGGTGGCTCTGTGCGGATCACAAAGGATTACTTTTGCCCCCATATCTATGAGCTTATCCACAAAGAACAAGCGGCTTTCAAACATCTTTTGATGAATCAATACCGAACCTTTTGCTTGGGTGGCTACCACCAACACAATGCTCAATAAATCCGGAGTAAAACCGGGCCATGGTGCATCTGAAATTGTGAGAATGGAGCCGTCTATATAGTTTTGTATTTCGTAGGATTTCTGTGAGGGGATGTATATGTCATCCTTTCTCTTTTCCAATTGGATGCCCAATTTCTGAAACACTCTTGGTATCTGACCGAGGTCTTTCCAACTGACATCTTTAATGGTCAGTTCTGATTTTGTCATGACGGCCATTCCAATCCAACTTCCAATCTCAATCATGTCTGGCAACACCCTATGCGTACATCCTTTCAATGCTTTTACACCCTCAATTACTAAAAGGTTGGAACCAATACCACGAATGTTTGCACCCATGCTGTTGAGCATTTTTGACAATTGCTGAATGTAAGGTTCACAAGCAGCGTTGTAAATAGATGTTTTTCCAGTAGCGAGGACTGCTGCCATCAATATATTGGCTGTTCCGGTAACAGAAGCTTCGTCCAAAAGCATTTCCTTTCCAAAAAGCTCATCGGCTTCAACACCATAAAAATGCTCTTCTTTGTTGTATCTAAAAGTTGCGCCCAATTGGATAAATCCTTCAAAATGGGTGTCCAAACGACGTCGCCCTATTTTGTCTCCACCTGGTCTTGGGATGTAGCCCTTCCCAAAACGCGCCAACAAGGGACCAACAATCATGATGGAACCGCGGAGTGAACTGCCGTCTTTTTTAAATTCTTCAGATTCCAAATACCCCAAATTCAAATCGTCGGCTTGAAAGGTATAGGTGTTGGCGTCGTGTTTGTCAATTTTTACGCCCAGCTTTCCCAAAATAAAAATCAACTTGTTGACGTCTATGATGTTGGGAATGTTTTCAATTCGAACTTTTTCCGGTGTTAGCAATACCGCGCATAGAATTTGCAGCGCTTCGTTTTTTGCTCCTTGGGGAGTAATGGTGCCTTGCAATTGATGCCCACCTTCAATTTTAAATGTTGCCATTGTTCGATGCGTAAGAAGTTAGTTGTGTCCTATTCAAAGAGAATAAAGCAATATTGTTTGAATGTTTGAAACCGTGTGAAAAATAAAAAAAAACTTTCAATCTGTCGACTAAAAAATTATTTATATCGGTGTTGGCTGTTTTTGCTGCGGTTGTTTTTGTTGCGATTGTTTTGTTGTTTCCCAGACTGTTGTTTTGAATTGGCAGATTTTTTGAGAAGGCTTTCACTTTTGGAAAGGACTTCACCACTGTCAGTCAAATCAATTTCACCATTTGACAAATCCAACAAGTGTTTGTAAATTATTGCATCCTCTACCGTGTCTTTGTTCCAATTGAGGTAGCACTTTTTCATGTGGTTGGCGATGTTAAAAATCAAAGCGTTCCGCATATCGCTTTCTTCCCATGACAAAGCGACTTTGATCATGGTTTGTATGTTGTGTCCGTAAAAGCGGTAACGGGAAGCTTGCTTTGGATAAGCCAAAGGTTCTGGTTTGGCTTCTAGTTCTTCTTGATCTGGTTTGCCATAAGGAGAATCAACATCCAAATTGAATTCGGACATGATGAAAATTTGATCCCAAAGTTTGTGTTTGAAATCAGGTACATCTCTTAGATGGGGTTGTAAATTTCCCATCACATCTACAATGGCATTTGCCATTTTTTTGCGTTCTTCGAGACTCCCCAATGAGACACAGTGGTCTACTAATTTTTGGATATGTCTTCCGTATTCCGGGATGATCAATAGTGGGCGATCTGAATTGCATTCTAAATTAAATTCCATCAAGCTAAGTTATCTTTTGTGTGTGTATGAATGTATGCCATCCATTTGGGTTGGACAGATCTTTTTGTGCTCAAAAAAAGAGTTGAAGTGATTAAAAATACGTTAGGAGGAAAACTCTTAATTAAGATGGTGCAAATTAACTAAATAATTTTGGTTTGGCAAATTTAAAAAAGAAATCCTGTTTATTTTGCAAAAAAAACTCGAAGATTGATAATGGACAAAAAAAGAGGTGCTCTCGAAATCATCTCTTTAAAGTAGCCAACATTGCAGCTCCAATAATTCCAGCATTATTTTGATACGCTGCAGGCAATACAGGTGTTTTCAGAATTAATTGATCTTCGTACTTTTTGATTTTTTTACTTGCCCCTCCTCCAAGCACAATTAGGTTTGGAGAAAAGGTGCGCTCTACAAATTCTAAAAAGGAATTGAAACGACTGCCCCATTGTTTGTAAGAAAGCGCTTCTTTTTTTCTTACGGAATCAGCAGCATAGTACTCAAACCGTTCGTACTTTTTATAAGGAACTGTTCCCAGTTCAACATTGGGCACCAAAACACCGTCGCAAAAAACACCCGAGCCCAAGCCCGTTCCAATGGTTATCATGATGACAACTCCTTTTTTGTCTTTTCCCACACCAAAACTCATTTCTGCCAATCCTGCTGCATCTGCATCGTTGGCTACTGAAAATGAAAGCCCTGTAGCAGCGGCAAATAAATGATCGACTCGAACACCTAACCAACTTTTGTGAATGTTTCCATGAGAACGCGCCATTCCATTTGAAATGATGGCAGGAAATCCGCAACCTACTTTTCCTTTCCAATCAAAATGTGCAACCAATGCAGCTACTTCATTAGCCACTTCTGCTGGAAGTGCACCTTTTGGTGTAGGAATGCGATGTCTTTCTGTCATCAATTCTCCTGTATCCACGTTGACGATAGCTCCTTTGATGCCAGAGCCTCCCACATCTATTCCCAATACTTCCATAAACTTTATTCCTTGGTTGAAAATTCGAATATCGCAATTGTATTGCAAATTCACAACATTTCCCTAAAAAAAGAAAGTATAAAAAGGCCTCATTTCTTTTATTTGTTTCAATCTCAAAACATTACTCAATAGAAAGCGCAATGAAACTGCGCAGTTCTTGAGACTCCTTTGATTAAGCAACAAAGGAACGTCGAATTAAAACGAAGAAATATTCGACAAGAACTCGCCAAACTTTTACGATGATTTGGTTTGTAAACTACAAAAGAGTTAGTACTTTTGCCAAAACCTAAGCACCATGAAAAACACGAAATACGTTTTTGTTACAGGAGGCGTTACTTCATCACTTGGAAAAGGAATCATCGCCGCTTCTTTGGCAAAACTTCTACAAGAAAGAGGGTATTCAGTGACCATTCAAAAATTAGATCCTTACATCAATATAGATCCGGGAACTTTGAACCCCTACGAACACGGTGAATGTTACGTAACTGATGACGGTGCAGAAACGGATTTGGATTTAGGACACTACGAACGTTTTCTGAACATTCCTACTTCGCAAGCAAACAATGTAACTACGGGACGTATTTACCAATCTGTCATCGACAAGGAACGAAAAGGTGCTTTTCTTGGAAAAACTGTTCAGGTGATTCCTCACATTACCAACGAAATCAAAGAGCGCATTCAGATTTTAGGAAAAACGGGAGACTACGATGTAGTGATCACGGAAATTGGAGGTACCGTTGGTGATATTGAATCTCTCCCCTATGTAGAATCCGTACGTCAATTGCTGTGGGAATTGGGAGACAAAAATGCAATTGTTGTGCATTTAACTTTGATCCCTTTCCTCGCTGCAGCTGGGGAATTAAAAACAAAACCAACGCAACACTCTGTCAAAATGCTGATGCAGAGTGGTGTCAATCCTGATATCTTGGTCTGCCGCTCGGAGCATGAAATTTCTGACAGCATCAAACGCAAACTGGCGTTGTTTTGCAATGTTAAAAAAGAAGATGTAATCTCTTCTTTGGACGCAGATACGATTTACGATGTTCCCAATCTGATGTTTGACGAAGGTTTGGACAAAGTGGTGTTGGACAAATTAGATTTGTGTGACAACGACCAACCTAAACTGGTTGAGTGGAATCATTTTTTAAGCAAACACAAAAACCCAAAAAACAAAGTAAGAATTGGATTGATTGGCAAATATGTAGAATTGCACGATGCCTATAAATCCATATCAGAAGCTTTTATACACGCAGGTGCGGCTAACGAAGTAAACGTTAAAATCGTTTGGATACACTCGGAAGACTTGACACTAGAAAATGTGCCACAAAAACTCAAAGGCTTGGACGGCATCTTGGTCGCTCCTGGTTTTGGAAATCGAGGAACAGAAGGAAAGGTGGACGCAGTGCGCTTTGCCAGGGAGCATCAAATACCCTTTTTAGGCATTTGTTTGGGCATGCAGATGGCCGTAATTGAGTATGCTCGAAACGTACTGAATATCGAGGGTGCAGGTTCTTTAGAAATGGATGAAACGTGTAAAAACCCTGTGATCAACCTGATGGAAGACCAAAAAGACATTACAGAAATGGGCGGCACCATGCGTCTGGGAGCTTGGGATTGTGAGATCGTTGAGGGCTCTAAAGTTTTCAATGCCTACAAACGCAAACTGATCAGTGAACGTCACAGACATCGCTATGAGTTCAACGATCAGTACCTAAAAAAATTTAAAGGTTCTGGAATGAAAATAACAGGGACAAATCCAAAAACAGGATTGGTAGAAATTGTAGAATTGGAAAATCACCCTTGGTTTGTCGCAGTACAATACCATCCTGAATACAAAAGTACCGTGTTAAATCCACATCCTTTATTTGTCGATTTTGTAAAAGCAAGCTTGGATTTTTCTACTCAAAAATAAAGGAAAGTTTCCACTCAATCAAACACAAAAAAACAACAGAGTTCAAACAGAAACAACGCAATGGAAGAAAAAAAATTTGATAAGAATTCGATAATCGGTTTTCTCTTACTTGGTGCTATCATGTTGTATTACATGTACACCAATCAGCCAGAACAGTCTACTTCCGAAGTTCCACAGACAACAGAACAAACAACCGAAGTAGAAATTACAAGTCCACAAATCACCAACCCTGTGGTTTCAAAAGCATTGCTTGCAGCAGATGCACAAGAACGATACGGAAATTTTGCTTACGCTTCTGGGTTGCAAGTAGCGGTAGATGGAACAACTGTTTTGGAAAACGACTACTTAAAATTGACCTTTTCAAACAAAGGGGCACAGATTACAGAGGCTTTGGTCAAAAACTACCAAACTTATGATGCGCTGCCCTTGTACATGATCCAAGATGCCAATGCTTCATTCAATGTGAATTTTGGCACCACAAGCAATCGCATTTTCAACACCAAAGACATGGTGTTTCAACCTCAGTTAACCAAAAATAGTGAAGGGTCTGTACTCTCAATGAAATTAAAGGTTTCTGAAAATGAGTATTTGGAGTACCGCTATGAATTGCTTCCCGATTCTTATATGATTGGATTTTCAATGAGATCGGTAGGCTTGAGTGCCGTCATCAATAACGGAACTCCTGTAAATTTAACATTTGACCTGAAAGGAATCCGACATGAAAAAAGCATGTCATACGAGAACCAAATGAGCGCTTTGTACTATGAGAAAGAAGATGGAAAAATGGATGACCTTTCCATTTCTGGTGAAGACAGCGAATTGGAAAACAATGTGGATTGGATTGGATTCAAACAACATTTCTTTTCGACAATATTGTTAACAGACACACCTTTTAAAACTGCCAAACTATCCTCAAATACCCTTTTTCAGGATGAAGAAACGGATTCAGTTTTTACAAAATCTTTTGCTTTGCAAACTCCTTTGTATTTGAAAAATGGTGAGTTGGACTACAACTTTAATTTGTACATCGGCCCCAATGATTACGATTTGCTTGCCAGCTATGACAAGCAAATAGAAAATGTGGTTGAGCTAGGTTGGGGCATTTTTGGTTGGATCAACAAAAACGCATTTATCCCTCTATTTACGTCGTTGGGAAATTTGCTTTCCAACTATGGACTGATCATCATTATCATGACGCTCGTCGTACGAATCTTTATGTCTCCTTTGGTGTACAAATCCTATTTGTCGAGTGCCAAAATGAAAGTGCTTAGGCCCGAAATGACTGAGATCAACGAAAAGTACCCTGGAAAAGAAAATGCGATGAAGCGCCAGCAAGAGACCATGGCTTTGCAGCGAAAAGCCGGAGTGAGTATGATGGCAGGATGCATTCCCGCATTGTTACAAATGCCTGTCTTTTTTGCCTTGTTTCGCTTTTTTCCAAGCGCCTTGGATTTGCGTCAAAAAGGATTTTTATGGGCAGATGACTTGTCGTCTTATGATTCCGTTTACAAATTGCCTTTTACCATTCCACTGTATGGAGACCACATCAGTTTGTTCCCTATTTTGGCCTCGATTGCCATCTTCTTTTACATGCGCATGAACCAGAGTCAACAAATGAGCATGCAACAACCCGCGCAAGAAGGAATGCCAGACATGCAGAAAATGATGAAGATGATGATGTACTTCTCTCCGATCATGATGTTGGTTTTCTTTAACAGTTATGGTGCTGGATTGAGTTTGTACTACTTTATTTCAAACTTGTTGACCATTACGATCATGTTGGTCATCAAAAACTTTATCATTGACGAGGACAAAATTCACGCACAAATTCAAGAGAACAAAAAGCGCCCAGAAAAGAAAAAAAGCAAATTTAGAGAACGCATGGACGAAGCAATGAAACAAGCTCAAGAACAACAAAAGAATCAAAAGAAAGCTAAAAAGTAGTTTTAAGACCTATTCAATATCTAAAGCGGTCCTTAAAAGGGACCGCTTTTTTTGGTTCAATAAAAAAAGAAATCCTAATTTCTGGAACCCTTTTTTCAACAGTGTCTCATCACTACACAAAAAATAGGAAGGCCACACAGTAGCCTCGCTATTAGTCCGTGAAAAATTGAGATACGTATAGCAAGAAGTAATATCTTAAGCTTTATTATTTACGCATACAGCTTTTTTCGCAACTCTTTTACTTTTGGATCGGACAAGTATTCGTCAAAAGTAGCGTACTTGTCAATCACACCTTTGGGAGTAATCTCGATAACTCGGTTGGCCACAGTTTGTGCAAACTCATGATCGTGTGTGGAAAAAAGAACAGTTCCCTTGAAATTTTTCAAAGAATTGTTCAAAGCCTGAATGGATTCCAAATCCAAATGATTGGT